>CAAGKR010121758.1_pt1 | contig 41531 bp, 31 predicted proteins | sample 2556971 | NCBI WGS metagenome assembly CAAGKR01 (sample SAMEA5207829, study PRJEB30636) | soil metagenome | biome: forest; feature: boreal; material: soil | place: USA | collected 2011-09 | depth 1 m | reverse complement strand
GAAAAACAATTCCCCCCGCCGATGCAGACAGAACGCTTCCCGACATTCCTTATGCGGAAAGTTCTTCCGCGCACACACGAGGGATACCAGAGGCCCTGGACACTAAATCAGATGTAAACGCCGCCACGATCATCACTGTCGATTCTGTTCCTACAAGTCCTCCCAGCACTCCACCGGCGACGAGGCCACCGTTGTCTTCGCCAGTAAGTGAACGAGTACTGGCTCACGATCCTGGAAAACAACAAGTGGCGCAATCGCCAGCTTCACGAGACGACATGTCTTCCAGCGTGACCATTCAACAGGCACCGAGGGTCCCGGTTAGTTTGGCCGGCCCACAAAAAGCCCGCGGCAAACCGCTAATGTTCGTGGGCGCGGGCGTGCTTCTTTTGGTCCTGGCTGTGGTTGGAGTTGGCGGATTCTTTGCAGTCAATTGGCTGAAGGGAAGTGGAAACTCGACCGGAGCTTCTGAAAAGGGCAAGACCCCGGCGAAGGGCGCCAATGGTCCATCGGTCACGGGAACGTCGGCGGCCATCAGGGAGTTTGGCCGTTACTGGCTTGAGGTGTTGCCTAACGCTACCGCTGCTGAACCACTGCGAGTGGCGGGCGCAGTTCCGCTCGCTTCCGGGCAGGCTTTTAAGTTCCATTTTGAGTTTGGCCGGGACGGCTATTTGTATATCATTGGGCCCGGCGAGCGAAATCAACCCACCGCGTTTCTTACGGATCAGCCGGCGTCCATCTCGGGCCTGGAAAATAACCGGGTCACTTCCGGTAGCGATTTCAGCTTCCCGAGCGGCATAGAACACTGGCTGGAATTGGATAAGAAGCCGGGCACTGAGAACTACATGATCATTTTTTCCCCTGAGCGCTTGTCCGCCCCTGGTTTTTTGAGTTCGCAGGCAACCGGAAAACCGCTGAGTGAAACAGAACAAGCGGAGTTAAATGATTTCCTCGCAAAGCATAAAACCAGCGAGCCCGTAACAGAGCTTAATGACAAAGATGGCGCAGCGCCATTTGTTACGGTAAAAGTGCCACAGGCTACGGATGCCGGCGCGCCCATTGTTTTCCAGGTGCGAATCCAACACAAATAAATCCTGTTCATTATTTGCGTTCGTATTTAGTTTGAAGGAGAGGTTTGCAATGACAATAAGAATTATCTTTTTTAGCTTATTGATTGTGCTAACGGGCTTTGGTGCAATCGAGGCTCTGGCGCAGCAGGACGAAGACGTAAGGGGTGCCTTTCTTACTACGCGACCCAAAGCGTCGGACAAAAGCAACAAGCCGAGCCCCGCCACGAACCCAAATCGGCGCCGTCCAAAAGCGGTAGCGACGAATTCTCCCGGCGGCACAAAAGTCGTAACGAAAAGTACCTCAACTACGACTGCAGGAACCCCCGCGCGAATGACGCCTCAGCGCATAGGCCTGGGCTTGACGCTTTTCATGCGCGACTCAAATGGATTGGCAGTACGCACGGATCCATCACGCGAATTTCGCAAAGGCGATCACGTTCGGTTCCTGATTGAGACCAATGCCGATGGCTACCTTTATATTTTCAACACGACGGACGGCGGACAGCCAGTAATGCTCTACCCCGACCCTGAGCTGGACGAAGCCGGCAATTATATTCAAGCGCACGTTCCGTTTGAGATTCCTTCGAGCGTCGCCACAGAGGAGAGGCTACGATGGCTAACCTTTGACGAACACGCCGGTGCCGAGAAGCTTTATTTCGTCTTTACGCGCGAGTCGCTCGCCTCCGTTCCGATCGAAGACGATCTAATTAGCTTCTGCCGTGAAAAGAATGCAAAATGTCCCTGGCAGCCCACCACCGCAGTGTGGAACCAGATTCAAAAAGAGTTAAGCGAGCCCGTCCAAATCGCTAAAGCGGAGGGGCTGGGAAAATCCCAGACTTCGGCGGAGCACCGGGCTGCTACCCGCGGCATCGGTCTTAACAGGGATGATCCCGAACCGTCGCTGATAATGTTGACGGCGTCGACAAGCAAAAAGATGCTCGTCGCAACTCTGGAGTTAATTCACAAGTCCATAAGCTTAGTGGTCGGGTCAGCAGAGGGCGATCCGGAGTAGGCAAAAGAGGAGTTATCGTGAACAGGAAAGCCATTAAATTCATTACTTTTGTATTGAGTGTGAGTCTGTTGCCTGGCTTCGGGTCTGCTGCATTTTCGCGTAACACATCTCGGTCATCAGCTTTGCCGATTCCGCAAACAGACCAGGCAGCCGTCGCGCTGCAAGAGGGAAGGCGTCTGCTCAAACGAGGCAAAGCCGACCAGGCGCTCGGGCCTCTTCAAACTGCTCTCAAGCTCTACACCGCTGCAAAAAACAACCACGGCATGGCAGCGACTAATAATGAGCTGGGCGATCTCTACTTGAGGCAGGGTCAATACAACGTTGCTTTGGATCACTACAAAAGCGCACTCGAAGGCTTCGTGGGAGTGGGTAAAAAACAGGCGGAAACTGCGGCAGCCGCAAGCCTCGTCGACAGCAGATTGGCGAACGCAAATCTCGCGGACGATAAATTCAATGCAAACTTAATGCTAGCAAAGATCGGCGAGGTGAATTTTCGATTGGGACGACTGGCCGCGGCAGGTTCAGCTTACAGCCAGATGCAAGTGCAGAAGCCTGAAAGCACGGGAGCAAAAGTCAGTCGCCGGTTTGGCGGGCTCGGCGGAATCATGGGCGGGATGTCAACCGGCAGAGTTTCGGTTGAAGCGCCTGTGAGTGCCATCACGGTAGCCCTCGAAGCGAAGAAGGAACTTGATGAATATCGCGTTTCGATTGTCTATTCCAGTTATGAGCTGGGGATGGGCCGTATAGCCTACGCTCAAAATGATTTCGAATCAGCCAGGAAGCATTTTGAGAACGCGCTCGCCGCGGCAGGGAGCAGCCTGGGCGGAATTGCAAAGCTGGGCCAGACGCGTCGCTTCCGCGCGGCAGCCAGAACAAGTTTGGGTGACGTTGCCCTGCGGCAGGGGCGATATAAAGATGCGACTAAATCGTATGCGGAAGCAATAAAAGGTGCACAAGAGGACAAACGCATCGACCTCGTCTGGCCCGCTCAACGTGGCTTGGGCAAGAGCCTGTGGTTGCAGGCACTGCAAGAGAGTGATGCGAAAAAATCCACGTCGCTACGAGAATCGGCGTTAAAAAATTATCGTGAAGCGATTCAGACTATCGAGACGTTGCGCGCGGGCAGTCTTCGCGCTGACGAAGCGCGCACGACGTTTCTCGCCACAACGAAAGATGTCTTCGACGAAACGGCGAGCGCTCTTGCAGAGATGGCGCTCTTGTCTGCGCCAACTGCCGATGCGCAACTTTCCGGCAAAGCTCTCGACTATGCAGCCGAAGCATTCAAAGTCACCGAGCAGTCGCGCGCACGATCCCTACTTGACCTCCTGACCGAAACGGGCGCATCCATCACCGAAGGGATTCCTCCCGAACTGCTCAAGCGCAAACAGGACAACCTTGACCGACAGCAGGAAATTGCCGAAGAGCTGACTGGAATGAGTTTGTCTGCCGATCAGCAGAAAAAGAAACCTTCCGAGCTGGAAGCTGAACTCGAAAAACTCCAGACAGAGTTTGACGATATTGAGAACCAAATAAGAACGGCTAGTTCCCGCTACGCCAGTCTGACTGCCGGCAAGCCGCTGTCTCTTGCTGACGTGCAGCAGCAAGTGCTTGATGACCAAACAGTGTTGCTTGAGTACAGTTTGGGAACCGAGGCTGGCTACCTCTGGGCCGTAAGCAGGACCGGCGCGGCAATTTACAAACTGCCACCAAGATCAACTCTCGACAAGCTGGCAACAGACCTTCGCGCACAATTAATCCCGTCGAAACTTCAGCGACGTATTGTTGGCATCGACGTGATGGCTGATTCCCAGCGCGGGCTCGGAATTAGTACCACCCCTTTCACGGAAGATGCAGTACCTTTTGTCGCGGCCTCGAGTGCACTTTACAAGGCAGTGATCGAACCCGCCACAGCGATGGTTGGAGAGAAGCGACTGTTGGTCGTTGCTGACGGCGCATTGAACTATGTTCCGTTCGAAGCGCTCGTGAAATCGCCTGCCACTGCCGACTATTCGTCTCTTCCGTATCTCATTAAGTCTAATGAAATCATTTACGCGCCTTCCGCATCAGTGATCGGAGCGATAAGGCAACAAGAGAATAATCGGTCAGGTCGGGCCATGTTGATCGTGGCGGACCCGGTTTTCAATTCAAACGATACCCGCGCGCGTGGGACAACCGCTTCAAGCAGCGCCGAAACGCGTGGCCTGGGAATCCAGAGCGCCCTGACTGACGTCGCGGGACAAGACGCTTCCGCGGCTGCTGAGTCTGCCAGGATGCAGGGCTTGCCGCTGGCGCGCCTGACAGGCACTCGTGCTGAGGCCGAGCAAATTGTCAAACTGGCAAAGACATCTGGCAGGCAAGCAGATGTCTGGTTGGACCTCGAGGCAAGCGAGGAAAATATTGAAGGGCGCGACGTCAGTAAGTATGGCATCCTGCATATCGCCACTCATGGCTTGTTGAATGCTGAGCGTCCCCAGTTTACAGGTTTGGTGCTCTCGCTGATTGGTAACAAGAGCGAAGACGGCTTTCTGCGGACAGATGAGGTTTTCAACCTTCGATTGGGTTCGCCGCTGGTGATGCTTTCAGCCTGCGAAACAGGATTGGGAAAAGAGAAACGCGGCGAGGGCGTAATGGGTCTCACGCGCGCGTTCATGTATGCAGGCGCGCCAACGGTCGGCGTCAGTCTATGGTCCGTAGCCGACAAATCAACCGCGGAATTGATGACCGACTTTTACAAACGCTTGCTTACCGCACCTCGATTAGCTTCCACTACAGCCGCTTCTTCCGCAGGCGTATCATCGTCTTCGGCTATGCGGGAAGCTCAACTCGCAATGATTGCCGGCAAGAAGTACAGCGCTCCTTTCTACTGGGCGCCATTTGTTCTGGTCGGCGACTGGCGATAATTGGGATAGTGGTCATTTCCGTCCGCGCGGCGCGCCGATCAATTGGGTCTGGGGAAGGCAGTCGATTCAGCCAGAGGTAAATCGAGCCTGGTGATGACCGGAGAATCATCTCGGGCTGGTCCTGCTAACCCATTTGTTGTTACGCGTGTCGTTCCTAGGCGATGTCCTGAGCTCGGAGAGCGATTATCGTGACCCCTAAAAGTCCAAGCAGCATGGCAAGTAGTAGACCAATGTTAATCGAATGCCCTCCCCACGGATGCAGGAAATCCACAAACCTGCTCAGGTCGTCCGGAATCTTCTCGGCATCCGCTACTTGAGGTGGGGCACCCAGCGTCGGCGCGATTGGCTTTTGTGAAGCGCGGCCGGCGGCCAGTTCCTTCAGATAATGATCCAAATCCTCTTGAAACTTCCTGCTGTTTCCCTCAGCCTCTGATTTGTACTGGTTGATTCTTTGACGAGCCTCATTTATGTTTGCAGCATTTTTTCGTTCAATCTGTGAATAAAGTCCGCGCCCTTCATTTGTAAAAGCTGGTTGTGCACCGTCGTCTTGTCCTCGAAGTACTTCAAGTTCAGACAACCGTTTCATCTCATCAAAGGACCAGGTAGCCGGCATAATGACACCGACAGCCCGCGCGGCGCCTGCGGGGATCCCCACCAGACCACAAAACAGAATCTGTGGAATGAGGATCAAAGGCACAAGGCTGGTTGCCATCTCCGAAGTCCGGACTATTGTCGAGATAAACAATCCAAGAGCGATGCCGACCAGCCCCGTCAGAATCATTACCAGCAAATGAGGCACGCCTCCAAGTAGGCCGGGGAAGCTCATCAGGCCGGCAACATCGAGGAGCTTTATGGAGCCAAAAAGAAGGAAACACTGCACGCTGACAATGAGAAGCAGGACGAAGACCTTCGCGGCGATATAAGGAACGAGCCGCAGATTAACCATTCGTTCCCGGTTGAAAATAGCCCGCTCCCTGATAATCTCCCTGGCCGATACTGAGGTGCCAAACCAAAGCGCTACCAATGAGAGAACGAAGTAAAGAAAATCTCGCGGTGCTTTTTCGCCCACCACGACGTAAGTGAGCAGCGCGATAATAGGAGCCTGGCCAAAAAGAATAAGCAGATTGGTCTTGTCACTACCCATCACTTCCATGTAGCGACGCGACAGCGTGCCCCACTGACGCAGCAAATCGCCTACGCTACCTTTTCTCCTCGCTGGAGTGTCATGCCGAGACGTAGCCGACACGTCTTGTAGCGGCGTCTCGACGTTGAGTCTGTATTGATCGGTTTGTATAAACCGGCGCTTCCATTGGTCCGCCACCTCTTCCGCAATCTCTTCTCTGGAAACAGGCCCATTCGTCTCTGCGAGCCGCTCGTTGATTGGTGCTTCGAGTTTGTCGTAGAGGTCTTTGAAGTTTTCCGCTCCGACGTGAGCTAGCGCCTCGTTAGGCTTGCCGTAAAAAATCAGCTTGCCGCGCATAAGCAGCACAATCTTGTCGAAGAGGCGCACGTTCTCCATTGCATGCGTAGTTAGGATCACGGTCCGTCCTGACTCGGCTAGCTGGCGGAACAGTGTCATCACTTTCTCTTCAGTGGCCGGATCAAGGCCTGAAGTCGGCTCATCAAGAAAAATTACCGACGGCTTGGTAACGAGCTCCACAGCAATAGAAACGCGCTTACGTTGCCCACCGGAGAGTTGCGAGATCAACACATCGCGTCTCTCAATGAGTTGGGTGACATCCAATACCTCATTGATGATTTGATCGATTTCCCTGGGCGAGATGTCGCGCGAAAGACGCAGGCACGCCACGTAATAGAGCGTGCGATACACCGTCAACTCGCGATGGATGATATCGTCTTGTGGAACGTAACCAATCGACTGCTTGAGCGACTCAAGGTGCTGGTAGAGATCGAGATTGTTAACGAGGACTTGGCCACTGGAGGCGGGACGCATGCCGTTAAGCGAGTCCATGAGTGTCGATTTGCCGGCGCCGGAGGGTCCCAGCATTCCGATGAACTCATTCGGCAGAATGCTTAGGCTGACATCATCAAGCAACCTGATCTTCCCGGCACCGGAACGATTTGGCACTTCCTTTATGATCTTGACAGCATCAATCCGCGTTTTTGCTCTGGTGTCGAAGACGGTTACGCCTCGTTCAGGGTGAACGCGCAAAAGGAATGGCCCAATTTGAATGACGTCCTCGGGCAGGAGCGATTTTTGACCGGCGATTCGCTCGCCGTTGACGTAGGTTCCGTTAGTTGAATTCAAGTCTTCAATGGTCAGCCGGGAATTCGTATTTGAAACCCGCGCATGTTGATTCGATATCAGCAGACCATCGAGTTGAATATCGCATTCATCGCTGCGACCGATACTCAATTGGGCGAGGTTACCGAAGCTGCGCTCGATGAAGGATGCGGTTGGAGCATTGCTGACACCGTCGGCGCCGCGGTTCCCGGGGGTTCCCTGAAACTGGTTCCGGGCCGCCTGGTCGGTGCCCTTTGCCGGGGAATAGGTGGCCTCATGAACCAGGATTGTTGGGCCTCCCGGACCGAGCTCGATGCGGTCGTTGTGGCGAAGGAGTTCGGGTTTACTAATCCGACGGCCGTTGAGAAAGGTGCCGTTGAAACTTCCGAGATCAATCAGAATATAGTTCTCGCCTTGCCGGCGAATCTCAGCGTGACGCCGGGACACGACCGCGGCGGCGGAATCAATTTCCACCTCCAGCCCATCTTCGCGGCCCAAGCGTGTGACATCGTTAGTGATCTGAATGCGGCGAGCGGGCCGGGGTCCCCAGCCGGGAAGCCCGGCTGGGGTGGTGGAAGTGTTGTCAGAATCGGTTAACTCGAGGCTGAGTTGGGTCACGGTTAGGTTAGGCGCTAGCGTTGCGGTTAAATGGGTTTCGAGATAGCGACCTCACTAAGGCCGGGAGTTTCCATATCGCAGCGGCACGGTGACTAATAGCGAACCCGTGGCCTTTGCGACGATGCGATAAACCGTCTGCGGCGCCGGTTCTTCCTGCGTCAGAAGTCTTGAGGATGAAGTTGCGCTGGCTGCTTTCTCTTCATTGGTCCAGGCTCGACCGGCGCCGCCTTCCATCTCGAATCGCTCGACTTCGCTGGCCCAGATCTTTTCCCATTTCGCGATGTCAGACTTCGAGACCTTGAGTGGCTTGTCGGTTATCGGCAGACTTTCGAGAGGTTGGGAAGTGACAATGAAGCTGAGCACCTCGGCGACTTGATCGCTTCTGCTGGGACTGGGCACGAGCGTGAAGTAATTTGGGGTATCTTCCTGCGCCGGAATATCGATTAACTTTCCGGGTCTTACTTTGTTATCCCCGTTACGCGTTCGCGTGGTTGGAAAAATCAGATATGCTTTGCCGAGCGAGCCATCAGCGTATTGCTCGCGATCCACAACATAGAGATAGCCGGCGCGCGGTGACTCGACGCTGATGCGCACGCGCTCGCTTACCTTAAGCGGCGTGTCGACTTCGATACGCTCAGGAGTCCACTCACCCGGTTGCGACATCTCCATTACGAGTAATCGGGCGCCGCTGTCATTCTGTTTTGATGGGCGAAGCCGCCACAGAGTGATACCCAGCTCTTCGCTGCTGGCGGGACGAGTGGAAGTCGACCCGGGCCGTTTCGAAGAAGCTGAGGTGGGCAACGGCGTGCCACTGGCGCGACGATACGTAGGTCGCTTGGCAACACGGTTCGCCGTTGACGGAGGCCGCGTCCTTGTTCGCGTTGTTTGACTCGATGGAGAAGTCGGCGTCACGGTGTTCTTTGCCGGGCGCGCCTTGGTGAATTCCTCCAGCACGATCTGTCGCGAACCTTCCTCTTGCGATTGGGCAACCGCTGGGGACATGAATGAGAACGTGCCGAGCACGGCTAGGCCTATGGTTAACGTCCACAGCGTTCGATTGATTAAGTTAAAGATCAAGATCATTCTTTCCACCGCGCCGGCTGACAACTTACTTTCGAGGCGAAGTCTGTGGCGTAAATTTGCAAACCTCTCGAATAGCTTGCAGAGCGCTGGCTGCCTCAGAGGCCGAGCTGGTGTTGAATCGAGACTTATAAGTTCGCCCGGACACTTTGTCTGAAATCTCGCGGATTGAGGAATTATCGACCACTGCCTCAGCAAACCTAGGGCACTCCCAGGTATAGGTACAAGCTGTACACCACTTGCTCCCAGGACATGTGAATTGGATCTTATTGGGCGAAACGATCAGCGTACCCTCTGAAAAATAGTTTCCAGTCGCGGTCGTTATTCCGTACGAACCCTTAAAGGATTTCGTTTTTCTCGCGATTTCGTCTGCCTCTTTTTGGGCTGCAGCCCGGTTGTCAGCCGCTTCCTTCGCTTCGCGAGCACCGGCCTCTAATTCGCTCCGCCGACTTTTGGCAAGGTAGGCAAACTCACCGTTAGGATATTTCTTGAGATAAGCCTCGAAATCTTTTCCCTTAGTGCTGTTTTTGATCGCATCCCAAAAGGCGAGCTCGGCAGCGACATTGTTGGCGCTGGAGGAGGTGGAGTCGGCGGGCTTTGCCGAGGCTTCGAGATTCTTAATCTTGTTCTTAGCAAGAGCCGTAAACTGACCATCAGGATACTTGTCGAGGTATGCTTTGAAATCATCAGAGTTGGTGCTGTTCTTGATCGTTTCCCAGTAGCTGTACTCAAAAGCCGCTGCATCGAATCGTGTTTCACTGGGAGCCGCATTGTTCGCTCCACTGTTCGACCCAGTTGAGCTAGCACCACCACTGAAATAAAACGAACCAACCAGCGACGAAGCCTCCCACGGCACCTGTTTGTTGCCTGTCTGCTTCATCACTTCGGCACGCACGCGCATGAACATATCAGTCACGCCCAAACCTGGAACGCGCATCTGCTTTAACAACTCGGAAGTGTAGAGGCCGTTCCGTTCCGTGCCGTCGGACGCCACACGTCCCGGCGCGGTCGCATACGCAATCAGCGTCCCAGTCGGTGCATCCACTTGAGCCAGGCCACTGCTCGCTGAACGGAAGCTGCGCGAAAAAGGATTGTTGCGACAGGCGTCCAATATCACTATGTTCAGAACGTTCTGAGCATCGTCCATATAGTTCAGCACCAGGCTCGCGTCCACGCCTGCATCTTCCACCTCGGCCTCGCTCTGGATGTCGGCGTCAACTGGAATGAGGTAGTTGCGCCCCTTTGATTGCACACCGTGGCCGGCGTAGTAGAACAGTCCCGATCCGCCCGCTTTCAGCTTCTGTCCAAACTCGCGAATCAAGCGCTTCATGTCGCGCTGATTAGTGTTGATTCCGCTGGTCACGTCAAAGCCCAGTGTTCTAAGCGTCGCAGCCATATCGCGGGCATCATTCGGCGGATTCTTTAAAGGCGGTGCTTTGGTGTAAGCCCCGTTGCCGATCACTAGCGCGATGCGGCGAACGTTACCGGCGCGCGGGGAATTAGTCTGCACTAGTTGTCGGTTTGGCTCCTGCTGCGCCCGCGAGCCGGGGGAACAGAGCAGCAGGCCAATCGCGCCGAGCATTAATGTCAGCGCTGCGATGAGAGTCTTATTTAGTCGTTTCCGTGTAAGGAACCTGGCTTTCATTTCTAAACCTCACGTAACTCGGAAGGCTAAGTGTCTCAAAAAAGCGGCTTCGCCGCCGCACCGTGCGGTAAGGCTCTGCCTTACCGTCGCAATCATTTGAGTTTATTCGAGGCTGCGCCTCCGAGCCCTGGGCCTCCGATTCATGAGCCGTAGTCCCATGATAGAATTGCCAATATCACGCGCGGAAAGGCGAAGCCTTCCCGCAGTGTCCGCCGGCGAAGCCGCTTTTCCCCAGATCTACTTCATTCCTAACGGGAAGTCCTGCCCTCGAGCGTAACCGCTGGGGTATTGCCTCTTACCTCTATACTGCTTGGTCAGTTCCGGCACGCGGTCGTTGATAAATGCAACCAGTTCGTTAACTGTGATTTTGCCATCCGGAGGATTTCCACCATCCGCGGCTCCGCCGATTCCTTGCAGCAGCGCGTAGGTAAAAACGCCGTGACCGAGCTTGCCGAATTCCGACGCCACCTGGTCTTGACCGGTTGCAGCCAGTACGACCACGCCTGCGCTGCGCTGTAGTTGCAGCACAGCTTTTTCTTCAGCCGCGCCGCGCACAGCAAATGTCTCCAGAGCGCCGGCCGACTGGCACGCATCCAGCACAATGAGTTGCTTCTGAGCGCGCACTTTGGTGCTCAGATCTCTTAATAGCCGCGCCGCCATACCATTTGTCGCCAGCCCTCCGTCATCACCGTAGAGGCGCACTACGTCGTAGGGCACCAGATAGAACTCGGCTGGCCTCTGATCGTCGCCTTCGCTCATCACGCCGTGACCCGCAAAGTAGAAGACAAAGGCATCCTGCGGCTTCGCGGCCGCGATGATCCGGTTGAAAGCCTCCTGGACGCCCGAGCGCGTTGCCTGATCGTCAAGGATGACCTGCTTAATGATGCGGCGGAAGATGTTGCGTCCGTGCAGCTCGACGGCGTCGGCGAAAGCCTGCGCATCTGCCCTGCCGTAGTTTAGGTTGTAGCGCGTGTTCTTGTATTCGTTAAGACCGACGGCCAGGATGTAGAGGTCGCTGGCTGCTTCAACTGCGCGCAACTCAACCTTGATATCTGCCGGGTTCGATTCGGTGCGGTCTTTGTTGAAGGCGGTGGCGCGAAAAGTGTTTACGCCGGGCAGGAGCGTCAGATTGTAGGTCTTATTCTTCGCTTCCACCTGGACGAACTGGCGCGTGTCGTCGGAGACGAGTTTCCCGTTCTGGTAGAGGCGTATCTCGTCCACACCACCACCCTGGTCGACGGCTTGAACGACAATTCGAATAGAATCGTCGTTGAACGTCTCTCCGGTCTTTGGCGAAGCGATCTTCACAAGGGGCGCCGGCCTCTTCATCGCCTCCGCAAAATTAATAGACGGCGATTTGGCTGTGGCGGTTTCTCCATATAACAGCTGAGCCAGTAGGTGAGGTGTGTAGAATTGCTCGAACAAGGAATCGAGCGGTATGGGCCGGTTCGATTGCACATAGTGCATGAGATTCATTCCCTGGCGCGAAGCATCGAAGCGCCCATCGGAAGCGGCCACGGCCCAATCGTCTTGATCGAGCGCAGTCAAAGTCGCCAGGTTCGCTCCACTCGCCACGTCCCAAAGTTTTGTTTGCGCATCCACGCTGGCGCTGGCAAGTATTCTTCCGTCGCGATAGAACGAAATTGACACCACCTGATCGGCGTGGCCGCTAAGCGTTTTTATTTCTCTTCCCGACGCGACGTCCCAGATAATGATCGTGCGGTCCCAGCTTCCGCTCGCTATCCGTTTTCCGTCCGGACTGAAGGCCACCGACTGCACGACAGACGAGTGCCCAGAGAGCGTGCGAATCTCGGCGCCTGTTTTTACATTCCAAAGCTTTATGCTTTGGTCCACGCTGCTCGATGCCAGTGTCTGTCCATCGGGACTGAAGGCAACAGCCTCGACCCAGTTAGAATGCCCATTAAGCGTAGTGAGCTCGCGACCGCCGGCAACGTCCCAAAGCTTGATCGTCGTATCGCCGCTGGCGCTGGCGAGGATCTTTCCGTCTGGAGCGAAAGCAACCATGTGGATCGAATCCAGATGACCCAAAAGCGTCGAGAGAAGTATGCCCGTCTCAACATTCCACAGCTTTATCGCATTGTCGTCGCCTGCGCTTGCGAGCAGTTTTCCGTCTGGACTAAACGCGACGCATTTGACGAATGCTGCATGGCCAACCAGCGTGTTGGATTTTCCATTGACCAGGTCCCAGATTCTAACTGTCTTGTCATTACTACCGCTGGCCAGAAGTTTGTTGTCAGGCGAAAAGGCTACGGTGGTGACATCGCTTGAATGGCCCACCAGATTCTTTGGGGGCGTTTGCGCTTGCAAGTCCCATAGTTTGATTTCAGACCCCCGACCCGCGACGGCTAGCGCTCTGCCGTCGGAGCTAAGCGCAATTGAATTTATTGGCAGGGAATGGCCCTTCAGCGTCAACCGTTGCGTGGCTTGAGCAAAGTCCACGAGGGCTACTGCGTTATCGTCGCCTCCGATGGCCAGGGTGCTTCCATCCGCACTGAACGCCAGCGAGAAGACGCGCGGTTTATGAACGAAAGAAGTGAATAAGTCGGCTTCTTTTCCTGTCTCGACATCCCAGAGCTTGACCGTTTGCCCTTCCAGATTATTGCTTCCGCTTGCCAGGAATCTACTATCGGGACTGAAAGCGACCGGAATAACCCACTCAGCGCCTGCACGCATTGTGTGCAGTTCCTGGCCAGACGCTACGTCCCAGATCTTAATCGTTGAAAACGAACCTGCGCTTGCGACCATGCGTCCGTCAGGACTTAGCGAAACAGACATCAACGCCACTCCTGACGGAAGCGTTTTGATCACATCGCCGGTTGAGGTATTCCAAAGCTTTACTGTTTTGTCCCAGCTCGAGCTGGCGAGAGTTTTTCCGTCAGGACCGAATGCGACACCTGAAACGTTGCCATCGTGGCCGGCTAGCGTGCGGATTTCTTTGCCTGATGCCAGGTTCCATAGCACGATCAACTTATCTACGCCGGACGTTGCCAGAACCTTTCCGTCCGGATTGATCGCTACAGACTCGACGGACATTGAGTGTTTCGAGAGCGTGTAAAGGAGCCTGCCTGTCGATACGTCCCAGACTTTTGCCGTATAGTCAGCGCTGCCGCTCGCAAGAAGCCGACCGTCCGGACTGAAAGCGACGGAGGTCACGCGCTTTGTGTGCCCGGCTAGCGCGCGGATCTGAGCGCCGGTTGCAACGTCCCATATCTTGACAGTGTTATCCCAGCTTCCGGTGGCAACGAGTTTGGAGTCAGGGGTGAAGGCAATTGCGGCTACCAGGTCCGAATGGCCGGTCTGAACGACAAGCTCAGGTTTCTGGGCGACACTCTGTGCGTGGGCGGAGATAGAGCCAAACATCAATATCAGTATGTAAATGACTTTCATATAGACTTGTGAATTGCGTTGGATGAGCTTCACTTGACCAGAGTCAAGTCGTCTATGATCACAGAACTGAATCCAGCGAAGTGATGGTTATTCGAATCGAAGCGTAAGGCTTTTATGCGTGGCCCCTTTAACGTAAATATCTTTGCAGGAGTGTCTGAGTAGTAGCCAGCAGCAGGCTCGCCGCCTTCGTCGAGCACACGACCTTGCGCGTCCAGCGCGCTAGCTTTCCACTCGGGGAACGTTACCCCCGTCGGCCCGGCGATTAGTGCAGGTCGCGTGAATCCAACTGCCTCTAAAGGCGATTTGAAATTGATAGTAAACGAGACAGGGTCGTTGCTGCCTATTTGCGCAAGGGCGTTATTGCCGGACGCAGCTTTTATGGCCTGACCCTCGTATTGCTTTCTGAGATCGAGAATGGCGACCTGGGTGCCCTGCGTGACGTCGCTCAAGGTCATGTCGAAAGCGGCCAGATAACTGTTCGCCACTAGCCGGCCAGTGAGCGACACATCCAGCGCTTTATGATCAGCGGTATTATCAAAGTCGATCACAACAGATAAATTACTGGCGCCCGTGGCCACGGGAAAACTACCAGCGGCAGTCATTTCAAAGTCGGTCACTCGAGGAAAGGGCTGCACAGAGCCCAGGCCGGAGCTTGCCACCGCCACACAAGAGATAAAAGTGAGAAGCAGGATTACTTTCATGTTTTCCTCCGTTCGGACTCATCATCTGAAAACGACAGTGCTCCGATCAGCAGTTGGGGTGTCAGGGTTAGTGTGGCCATGCGCGACTCAATGATGTTCCAGTTCAATTAGGTTAACCAGTATCTCGCCTTTACCTCTCACATTCGTCCGCTTGTTCCCTTTGTCTTTCTCGACTTCCGGTCTCGACGAAGAGTGATGGGCTGTCAGGAATGCGCGCACAGAGTTAGCCTGATTCGAATCGCTTATTGTGCCTTTGTCTTTTTCATTCACCACGCCTTTCACGGCTTCGAGTTCCGGTACCGGCGAAGCAGCCCAGACGATCCAGAACTTCTCTGTGCCCTGATGCTCGTCGAATCTCATCCACGCGGTTTGGAGCTTATTATCGGCACTAACCCGAGGCGACCCGCCGTTGGTTTTCGGCTCGGGAAAGAGCAGGTTGTAAGTCGACGCGCCATTGGCGGCCGGGCCTTCGTTCAGCAGGTAAAGGTAGCCTTCTTGCGGGCTGGAAATGTTCATCCGAAACTTCCAGCCGTTTTCAAAAATCTCCTGACCTGACGATTCAAACTGATCCTGATAAGTCCGGCCGTCGCGCATTTTTTGCACGGTTAAGGAATAACTCAGTTCGCGGGTCAACGCCGTTCCCGCTGTGGCCGGCACGTCAGACGGGGACGGGCCACTACTCTTTCTGAGTAATCCGTACCAGCCTGCTAGGGCCAGCAGCGCCACACCGAAAAGGGCTGCGAGAATAATCATCGAGCGTTTCCACTTAAGGCGCTTCTCCTGTTCGGCGGAAACAGCGCTCCCAGAATATTTGTCAAAGGTTGCTTGTGAACTGATTGGAAAACTGGCCCGAATTGTTTTCTCTGACTTAGCGCTGGGTCTTGCCGCTAGCGGGGTCGCTGCGGTTGCCAGTTGGGTCGGCAGGGCTTCCCGGTTCGTGCTTTGACGATGCTCGACAGTTTCGAGATTAGCGTTGAGCGCACGGGCCAGTTCGTCGCCAAAATCGCGTGCCTTTGTTGGCCGCTGCGACGGTTCGAACGAGATTGCCTTGAGAATCAGTTCGTCAGCGGCAGTCGAAAGGCTAGGCCTCAAATCCGAAGGTTTGATGCGCACACCGCCGCGCTGCATTCCGAGTAGTTCGAATCCTGTCTCCGGATTAAAAGGCTTACGGCCCGTCACCATCTCGTAAGCGATCGCGCCGAGAGCATAAACGTCAGTTACTGCGGAAACGGGACGGCTGCTCAACTGTTCCGGCGCCATGTACGCAACAGTGCCGGCGGCCACATTGGTCGCAGTGCTCGGAGCGATTACTGAGTTTTTGATCTTCGCAATGCCAAAGTCGATAATCTTGACCTGCTCCTCGCCATGACCGAGATTTTGCAGCATTACGTTGTCAGGTTTGAGGTCGCGGTGAAAGATTCCTTTTTCGTGGGCTGCTGTCAGCGCGCGTCCCATCTGCTTGATCAGATCCGCAGAACGCTCGAGGTCCATACCTTCAGGTGTCATTACCGAACGCAGTGTCACGCCATCGACGTATTGCATCACGATGAACGGCTTGCCGTCTGCTAGTTCGCCTGAGTCGATGATGCCGACAACTCCCGGATGATCGAGTCGACTGAGCGCCTCAATCTCCTGCCGAAATTTTTGCACTACGTATTCGCTCTGGTAGGCGTCTTCGAGCAATACCTTGACGACAACTGGTCGTGAGTGAAGCTGGTTATCGCGCGCAAGATACACGATTCCAAAGCCCCCACGCTTCAATTCTTTCTCAACGAGGTAGCGACGGTTGAGCGTAATGCCGACGAGCGAGGTCTGCCCAGGCGTGGCTTTATGTATTAAGGTTGCGGATTCGTTCTTCGGGTCGGATGGCATGCGTGACACAAGCTGAAGACCTGTCGCCGCTCAAAAAAATGTCTTTGATTGATGATGGACTACTGAGTCTTCTCTGTGATGAACCGGTACTTTCCTGCATACGTGCCTTCGAATTAACTGCTGGACGTATGTCCCTATTCGATGACGTTCAGAATAGACTCGGTATTTCCGGGCTGTCAATGACAGTTCAAGATTAAGGCAGCGTGAAATACTTTTCCAACCATTTCAGGAGCGGCAGTCAGGCGGAGGTCGACCGGTCATGATCAGTCAGTGCCTGGCTGCGCTTACTGCAAGATTGGGTGACGAGGACTCAATAAATTCGAAGATGCCTTCGAGAATTACTTATTGTCCGGTTTCGGCACTATATGTTCGCGCCACCTTTGTGTGAATCAAACCGGTAGGCTACTATCCAGGTACTGGTACCGGATAGGAACAATGGAAAATCACTTCGTCAGAATTACTGATAAGAAAGCATTTGAGAACCTGGCGGCTCGCTCAAAAGAGGGGCCGGTGGTTATCTTCAAACATAGTTTGACTTGCCCGATTAGTGCTGCCGCATACGAACAGATGGCTGAATTCGATGGGGAGGTTGCGCTCATTGAAGTGCAACGGGCGCGCGAGCTTTCAACGGAGATTGAGAATCAGTTAGGCGTCGCGCATGAATCGCCCCAGGTTATCGTTTTGAGTAATGGCCAGGTTGTTTGGAATGCATCGCACTTTAAGGTTACCGCCGACGCTGTGGCCGAGGCTGTGCGTAAGGCAGAAGGCAGCGGCACGAGTAGTAGACACTAGATGTTTGCGCTCAGCGACCGAAGAATATGTTAGAGGCAACTGAAAAGCGCGGAGTGGCGATTGAGCCGCGGGAGATCAAGCAGGAAGGCGACTCGGGCCTGCGAATCACCTGGGCCGACGACTGCGTCTGTCTCTATACCGCCGCTGAACTTAGGCGTGCTTGTCCTTGTGCGCAGTGTGTCAACGAGTGGACCGGTCAGCGGGTACTGAAGCCGGAAGCAGTTTCGGAGGAACTCACAATAGCGGACATAAGTATTGTTGGACGTTACGCACTCAACTTTCGCTGGAGTGATGGACACGAGACGGGGATTTACAGTTTTCGCTATCTGCGGGATTTGGGAGAAAGATAAGCTGGGGAAACGGACCGAGACCTGCCTTTTGTGGAAAGTAAATTCGTATGAATGAACAAGATTTCTTTAGTGAAAAGCAGGAATTAAAAAAGGCGACCTATAGTTGCCCAAACTGTCGCGAACGTGGGGAGTATGACGTGCGATGGCTGAAGCGAACTAAAAAGGCAGCTCCGCCGCGGGGCGCGAACGAGCAAGACCGCATGCGTTTTCAGAAATCGCGCGACTACATGGTCCGAATCGATGACATGCTCGCGTGCAAGAGCTGTCGGCGCCGCTTTGAAATCCCCAGCTCGCAGTCAGTTGTTTTTATTTGAGCACGCATCCGTCCGCCTCCTTAAATCCAGTCACGCTACTATCCGTTCCGAACTGACCGCGCTGGGCCGCTTGGCGCATAACGGAACCGGGAGCGGTAGCGACCGGATGCTAACGCTCAACTCCATGAGGGAAGCCTCTTGTGTGACTTTCTCAATTCACCTTGAGTTTTGCATCCGCTCGCTACCGCTGGCGGTCCTGTAAATCCTTTCTTTGGGTGGAACTGTCGCCTCCGTTCAAACGGTCCGGTCCGCAATTGGATGTCGTAAGATTCTTTCTATTGAAATACCGAATCCGCTCAGTGCACTCTCTCGCTCACTCGGGATAATCAAAAGATCAGTGAAATAAAGGGACTTACCACGAGAAGGAGAGCGACAACGCCCAAGCTGAAAGGAAATCAGCCAATGGCCTCAACTTTGCTCTGGAACTAACGGATCAAAGGATGGAACCTAAACCCATGATTGAAACACAACCGTTCGCCGGCGCTCAGAAGACCAACACGTCGTTTCTTTCACCGCTTGAGCGGAAGCTCGCGCCGTTTGTTATTCCCCGAATCCCAATCTGGCTGGAGACTTATCACCTGACTATGTTGACCCTCGTCTGGTCGCTGATGATTCTGGTTTTCAGTTTTCTGGCGGCAAGAAACATCCGCTGGCTTTGGATGGTTTCAGTGATGATACTGCTTCATTGGGTAACCGATCATTACGACGGAAAGGTCGGCAAGTATCGCAACACGGGGCTGGTGAGATGGGGTTACTACATGGACCATCTGCTCGACTATTTTTTTCTCTGTTCAGTCATCATCGGCTATGCGTTCATTCTGCCAGAGCAGTCGCGGTTTCAACTTCTGCTGTTGTTGGCTCTATTTGCGGCTTACGATTTCAGCACGTTTCTGGCCTTCGCGGCGGCGGCTAAATTAAAGATTAGTTATCTCAAATTTGGCCCTACCGAATTCAGGCTGGCGTTGATTATTATCAACGGACTGCTGATTTCGTTTGGTACGAAATACATGATCCGCGGATTGAAGTGGGTCAATCTAGGCGCGGCCGTGGGGCTGTGCTTCCTCATTTATGGAACTCAAAAGAAAATCTGGCAGCTCGATATGGAAGGCAGGCAGCCAGGTCAGATGGTAAAGACCGGGTCACTGTCAGAAAAACCGTACGTGCCGGCGGATGAGTGTACGTTATAATAACGCTCGGGCCATCTCGCCTTCCCCAATACGAGATCCAGTCCGATTACCTCGGCAGCTTCGTAATATCCCTGTAGATGGTGCTTAGGGCCAATTCGAGAGCGCGGATGCCGTCCGGACTGCCCGTGGCGTACTGTTTGCAAAGGATAGAGGCAGATGCAAGACTAGATAGCGGTGCCCGCTCCAGCGTGGCAAGTAAGAATCAGGGAACTCTCCTCCACAAAAATCGTTTAATCGAAACAAGCACCAACAATAGGTAAGAAACCAAGGTAGTTTAGAAATGTCAGAAAAGAAAACCATCAAGATCATAAAGAAGGACCAACGAACGCGTAAGGAAAAACCCGCGCCGAAGGGAAACACTACAGCCCAAACGGCGCGCGAAATGGTTCAAACTGTAACCAATTGGGTTAATGAACTTCAGCAAAAGCGGTGCGTCGAAACTGCCAACGCGATCAAATTAATGCTTCCGGAAAGCCCTCGCCCGAATGAAGCCTAGAGGCTTCCTCCAACCGAATCCAACGCTGCAAGGTCTGGAGCCACCCGCCATCTCACGTAGTTGAATCTCATTAACACGTCGTTTCAGCGAAGTGCTGATGAGAATTCAAACTGAAGCCTGACCGAGGGATTGACACTGTCCGGCGGCGGTTATAACATTCCGAAAACTTTCGGCAAATACGACTCAAGTAGGACTCTCAGGTAGCATTAACGGTTACATAGGAAGCTTCTTCGGGGGGAAGCGGCTGAAATGCCGAGAAGAACCTCTTCAATCAGAAGACCGAAAAAAGAAGCACGGCCAATTTTTGAGAGCATAAGAAAGCCTTCCGCTCCTCCCGGCCATCCTCTGAGTCATGCCAAACCGGACGAAAAGGCGAGACCCGCCGGTCGAAAAGCTAAACACAAGCGAAAACCGGAACCTTTCGATCCGGAAATCCCGGAATAAACACCAAGCGACTAGAGGCTGGAGAACGTCAGCGAAATAGTGGGCGAAATTCTAAGATGACGAAACCCGACGGAAGCTCTGACATGAAAGTTTCGCGCGCCTTCATTGAACAGGCTCGCGAACTTTTGAAGGAGGAGTATCTTCCTAAGATTGTGCGTTGCCTGGAGAAGCTAACAGACGAACAAATTTGGTGGCGTGCGAATCCCCAAGCCAACAGTATTGGAAATCTTATGCTCCACATATCGGGAAATGCGCGGCAGTGGATTGTCTGCGGCTTGGGAGGCGAAACTGATGAACGCGTGCGCCGGACGGAGTTTGAAGAGCGGAGAATTATAGCTCGCGATGAATTGCTTTCCCGGCTCAGGGACACCGTCGCAGATGTGGATAAGGTCCTCGCCAGCTTTGACCCTGGTCAGCTCTTAAATGAATATCGGATACAGGGAACTAAAGCGGCAGCTCTGGCGGCAATCTTTCATGTGACAGAGCATTTTTCGATGCATACGGGCCAAATAATTCTACTCACGAAGATGTTGGCTAATATCGATCTTGTCTTTTACGATTTTTCGACCGGTAAGCCCGTTCATACCTGGAACGAGGCTAAATCAACACAGTTTTGATTGTGCTCTTTGTGGAAGTTCAGGGTTTAGTCTTCTAGAGATCGCTCGATCGCAGGAGACAAGCTAAGGTCAACTCTAAAGCGAAAGCTTCATCGTCCGTCCTATCTTTCAAAAGTCTACGGTTCATGCTTAATATAGTGACCTGATATAGTGTTAAGGTAATTTTTGGCCGGTCGGCGTGGAGGCGCAACGTCGCCCAAAACAATTCCCGCAGATGTTCAGCAAGAATCTTATTCCAGTTTTGAAATTCAGGGAGGTCGCATCTGAATGACCTACGTCGTTGCAGAACCTTGTGTTAACTGCCGCTACACCGATTGTGCGTTGGTATGTCCTGTAGAGGCGTTTCATCTCGATGACGACATGTTGCACATCAATCCTGAGACATGCATCGACTGTGACGTCTGTGTCCCGGAGTGCCCCGTGGAGGCCATCTTCGCAGAGGCTAATGTCCCCCCGGAGTGGGCACACTTCACGCAAATGAACGCTGAGAAGTCGCTGAGTGGTCTACCCACGATCACTGCAAGACTCGACCCGCTTTGCGAAGCAGCTCCCGCTTCCCACTAGGTAGGAAATGAAAAAAGGTACAAGGCGCATGCTTGGCGGCGTGGCACTAGCGGCCGGAGCATTCGGCGCTGCTGGTGCCTATTTAAAGAAGAATAAAAGAGAATGGGAACAAAAGATCAGCGCGCGGCGAGCAACCCTGCCAGTGTTTGGGCACGCCCTGGCATGACGGTGACTTTTCGAGCGGAGTTAATGCCTGGTTGCGACAGAGAGAAACGCACGGCGCGGGTCAAGGAACTTCTTCCCAGCGGTCGCGTGTTATTGCATGAAGTTGCGGGCGAACATGCGCAGAAGGAGTTTGATCCTGTTAACTGAATAGCCGGCGTCCAAAGTCCAATGTCCAAAGTCCAAAGTCCAAAGTCAAGTTTAGCTAGAAAGACGTTGGACCTCGGACATTGGACTTTGGACATGGACAGAACTTACCAGTTATAAATCTTGCCGGGTTCCATCACGCCCAGCCCTGGAATCTTCAACGCATTGAGTTCATCAACAATCTCCTGGCGGTAGGCAGGCTTCATGTGTACCGCAAGAATATCCAGGCCGTTGTGATTCAGTTTGCGCAGTTCGCGCTGTAGGGAAGCAGGCGTGAAGTGGCGCGAAACTTCCGCGAGTTTCGCCATTGAGTTGGGGAAAGACGCCTCAATCAGAAGAGCATTTATGCTTGGCGCCCGATTGATGATGTTCCAAAACTCTTCAGTCTCCGAAGTGTCGGAACTAAAAGCAACCGTACTTTTGCCATCCGAAACGACCAGCCCCATAGTCGGCACGATATGGTTAACGGCCACTGCGGTCATGGTGAGATGGGCGACTTTGAATTCCCGGCCGGCAGGAATCTGAACATACTCCATCACTGCGCCATAGTCATTTTTGAGTTCGGAGAACCGTGGGTAAACATTCCAGTTGAAGATGTCTCGCTCCAGCAGGTCAATCACTTCCGGAGAGGCATAAACTCGCACAGGGCTTTTTAGTGTCGGAAAAAGGTCGTCGATGAAAATCGGAAGGCTGGCGATGTGGTCCATGTGAGGATGGGTCACAACTATATCGCGAACCTTTTCACGCTGTTCAGGGGTCAAAGCAAGGGCAATGCTGCCGGCGTCGACCGCAACACACTCGTCGATGAGAAAACATGTCAGGCGTTGTTCTAAGGTTGCGTGGCCTTGACTATCAAAGGTACTTGGTAAGAGTTGAATTCTCACAGATTAGCTCGAGGAAGAATGGCTGTCGCGATGCGCGTTAGTATAAGCCAATAGTTTAAAAATCGACGAACTTTGTTGTCTTGCAGGGTTCGGTTACCGCAGACGTCTTAGCAGATCCTCCAGCGCCAGGCGGTAAGCGGCTTCGCGCTCGCGCGCGTCTGCGGCACAAATCCCCCGGGCTACTCGACTACGATGGAAAGCGAGCTCACTCGCCATCTGGTTCAACTGTCTACGGGCCTGCCAGTTGCGCATACCGCCTGAAGAAAGTGCGTTGAACGATGCGCCCATGCGACCCCTAATAGTACCTAGTTGGTTGTACTCCTGCTGGGTTAATAACCCGCCATGAAAGTCAGGGATAAGAAACTCGCGAACAATCTGGCCCTCCCGGCGAAGTGCGAGAGCAATTACCACGAACATGATGAAGAAAGCAGGAATCATTATGAGGATGTACACCAGTATGAATCCGCCCGGGCCGAAAATGACGACCGAGCCGTTCCAGATACTGTGCATTGCTACTGCGGCCATGAGGCCGAGAACAGGCGCAATGAATTTCACAATTGTGCTGCGGGATTGACGCGCCAGACCCAGACCAATTCCTGTCAGGCTCGTGAACATAGGGTGGGAAAACGGCGCCAATGCTCCACGAAGGATAAAAACAAGAGTTAGGCCACCGCCGCCAGCCTGTGTAACCGCCCGACCGTAGTACTGAATGTTTTCCGTCATCGCAAAACCAAGGCCCACCATGGCGGCATACACAATCCCGTCGATCACGCCGTCAAACTCATCCTTCTTCCAGAAGAAAAAGATAAAAAGAATCAAAGCCTTCGCACTCTCTTCCACAATCGGGGCAGAGATGACGGCGCCGAAAGTTTCCCCAGCCCTCATGTCGTGAGTTAGCAATGCCACTGCTATCCCGCTCGCCGTATTAATCAGGAAGGCGAAGAACACGGCCACCAAGGCCCCCCAAAAGAATGCTGTTGCCAGCATCCAGAACGGTTCCGACTCGTAACGATCAATCCAGAGAACGAGCACCAGGTAAAGCGGAACCGGCAGCGTTGCCGACACCAATCCAATTAACAGGGCCACCGGACCGGTTTCGAAGCCGATTAGTAGAAGGACCACGAGTCCGAGAAGGAGTGCGATCAAAGCGGCTGCGATGCCGAGGACAATCTTAATAGCCAACTTACCGGCGGACGGCTTGCTTATGATTGGCGCCGCGAAATTTGCGGCCTTCGGTGCTCGTGGATCATTGATCATGGCGCCCTGACCTTCCTGGACAGTCAATGCAGATCCAGTTACGAGATTGGAACCCAGTGTGTCGCGGCAAAGTATATCCAGACATCGATTCAAGAGCGAGCTTTTGGCGGACACGTGTAGCCTGTCATGAAGCGTCGGCGTTTCACCGTGCGCAAGTCTGCGCGCGCCCACCATCAATTGAATAGGTTGCTCCAGTTATCCAGGAAGCACGGTAGGAGGCCAGGAAGAAGATCAGCTCGGCAATTTCACGTGCTTCGCCGACTCTTCCGAGCGGGTGAGTCTCATGTGAATGTTCCAGGAAATCCTGGTACTGTTTTTCCGTCATGCCGCCACGTTTGTGGATTTCCGTAACGACTACGCCGGGATTGACAGCGTTAACGCGGACGCCTTTTGCGGCCAGGTCAAGTGCAGCACAACGAGTTAATTGATCAAGGCCGGCCTTCGAAACACAATAGGCCAGTACACCTGAAAATGCGCGCAATCCCGTGACACTCGAGACATTCACTATATTGCCGCGCCTGTTAATGATCGTTGGCAGAGCCTTCTGCATGAGAATAAATACAGCGCGGAGATTGATATCGAACATGGCGTCCCACGCCTGCAGCGATGTGGTCTCAATTGTTCCTGATGAGATGTGGCCCGCAGCATTTACGAGGACGTCGATCCCTCCGAAGTGTTCAACCGTTCTTGAGACAGCATTTTCAGATTCTTTTTCCAGCGATAAATCCGCTCGAATCGCCAGACATCGCGCGCCCATGTTACCCATCTCATTCTTCAGTTCAATCAGGGCCTTTTCATCCCTGCCAACGGCAGCTACGCCCGCGCCTGATTCAGCAAACCGCAAAGCCGTGGCCTTGCCAATCCCCGAGGTTGCTCCGGTTATTAGCAGAATCTTTCCGGCAAACTCTTCGTCCATTCAAGTTTCCTCTGTGGCTTGTGGCTCAGATAACGTGGTAATCATATATTGACAGTGGAATAGTAAAAAGCCGACTATTATGCGTCTTACGGTTTGGGCGCAGCTCGCGTCCGATTGCTTCCCTGCCGGCCAACACTCTGCACTGCGGTGTAATGGCCGCTTTTGTTAGCTCCTGAGAGAAACGCACTTGGGCAACAACTCCGCGGATGATTTCTTTCCCCGAGCCGCGCGATCAAACGTGCACAGCTCCGGTGAAATGCGCCGGCGCGCTTCCCGCGCACGGGTGCCTTCCAGCGTCGGGTACCTTCTCGGCGCGTTTGCCGCAGCTATGGCATTGTTCTTCGTGCTCTGGTGGATGCTGGTGAGCGGCGGTGACGAGGCTCCCTGGGTTCCCGCTGGTCTCGCAGCAAGTGTGGTGCTGCTTGTTGCTTTGTCTGCACGTGAAGTGGTAATGCGACGGGCGTGGACGCGCTATCTCCTGGATCAGGGAGGCGAGACATCAAGCAGAACGAGCCACGAAAAGAAGCACTCTCCCGGGAAGTCGCATTCCACTTCGTTGCTTTCAGCCGCCTGGCGAACTATCCAGAAACAATCAGAAGAAGCTGAATCCACTTCCAGCCCTGAGTCGCACTTTGAAGTTTTTCATCTTTGTCAGGATTATCTTTCGACAACGGACGACGCGTTGCGATCAAGCAACCTGGCCCCAGACAAGAGAATGGCGATTAAAGCAGGTCAGGAACGCGTCCGAGCGCTTCAGAAGCATCATTTATTGACTTGGGCCAGAGATTCGTCACGCTTCCTGACCTACGAGGCCCAGCAGCGCGCCCGAGCGTCGGATAAGATTGAATCTGCCAATCGCGCGCTGCATTGCCTGGAATCAGCGCTAAAGTTTTATCCCGACGAAGTGGAGCTGAAGGAATCGAGCATTGCAATTCGCGATTTTATCGCCTCGGTCAAAGTGGCCCACTGGGTGGAGTTGGCGGAGCGCTCCGCATTCAAGGGCCACTACCGCCGCGCCATCGAACGCTACAAAGATGCACTTTTTTATCTGAACCGTGAGACGGTGAAAGAAGAAGTGCGAATTCCTGGCGCGGAGCGAATCGGGCGCGAGATTGAGCTGTTGCAATCCCGCCTTCAGGCGCGGAAAAATGGAGCAGCCGAGCCGGCAAAAGACGAAAGAATACCCGACTAGGAAAGTGTGCGGAAATGATCACTCAAAAGTGTCCCAAGTGCCGCAGTTCGCGCATAAGAAAAGGTTACAAGCCTACGCCGTTGCTCTTTCGTCTGGTTGGCTTCCATCACCTTTTATGCAATCATTGCAACTTACTATTCACTGGGTTTGCGCTTCCATGGACCGTGGCAAGGTCTAGCCGAAAAAGCCGGATGCAAAACCGCTCTGATGGGAATCAAGCGCCAGTCACTCGGTTTTCACGGGCAAAGGACTACTAGGGTCAGTTTTTGTGAGACGCGAAGGCATCGATCCTTTCCGCCGTTACATCTTTGAGAGGTCGATTGACTTAAGTTTTGCGGTTTTCTGAGGTCTTTATGGAAAGAACTTTTGTAGTTGTTGCAATTCTCTGCGGTTTGGCTCTTCCGACGTTGGTTCAAACGCAGGAGCAGCAGAGTAGTTCGCAGGCTCCCAGCCAGGAGTCTTCCCAGGCATCCCAAGCATCCACAGTCGACAGTCAGGGAATTAGGAACTATTTGCTTGGTCCTGGTGACATGGTGGACGTTAGAGTTTTCGGGCAGCCCGACCTGAACGCTGTGGTCGAGGTGGATAGCGACGGCAACATTAGTTCTTTGCCCTTTCTGGAAGTCCCAATCCCTGCGAAGTGTCGTACAGACAAGGAGATTCAAAAAGATATCGTCAAGGCTTATGGGAAATATCTTAAGAATCCACAAATCAGCGTTCGTGTCAGTGAAAGAAAAAGTCGACAACCGGCCACCGTTTTTGGTGCCGTTAGACAGCCAACGCGAGTGCAGATGCAGCGCAAAGTGAGGCTTAATGAGTTGATGGCTGCCTCCGGAGGGTTCACGGAACGCGCCTCGGGCACGATTCAGATTCTGCACACAGAGCCGCTAATGTGTCCGCAACCGGGTGAAGAGGCGGAAGCTGCTCTGATTGACGGCAGCAAGATACCTCTACAACTGGTAAAGCTTTCAGATCTAAGGGCTGGCAAGCCGTTGGCCAATCCGATAATCCGCCCGGGCGATTACATTCTCGTGACTGAAGCCGAGCCTGTCTACATAACCGGCAGTGTGATTGCTCCGCAAGGAATTTTCCTTCGCGACCAGCTCACTTTGAGTCGCGCTCTGGCGATGGTCGGCGGTGCGAGGAAAGAAGCAAAGATCAGTGATGTGCGGATCTATCGCCAAAAGCCTGGGGCGCAGGACCAGCAAATGATCCGGGTGGACTACGGAGCTATCAAGAAGAACCAGAAGCCTGACTTCTTTCTGGAGCCATTCGACATAGTTGAAGTTCCCGAGGCAGGAATTTTCTCGCCAAGTAGAATCGGTCAGACATTGATTGGCGCAGCATCGGGTAGCCTTTCTACTATGTTCTCTTCAGTTGGCCAAGCCCTGCCCACCAGAGTTATCTACTAGTTTTGGACGAGTGAATCACTCCGCCATCTGCGTAGAATCCTCCCGCGCATGGCTCGAATTGCTCAGGGAGTTATAGGGAATGAAGCATAAAAGAAACCTAGCCAGCGACCGGCGACGGAGAAAAATGTTTACGGCTCTGTGGACCGCTGTGCTTGCGATTGTCATCATCCTGCTGATCTATTGGGAGATGACGGCGCTGCTTTACATTCTTGCTACCGTCGGAGTAACGGCGCTTTTGGTCGTAGTCGCAATGTCCGACTTGGCTCGCGGTGAAAAGTTCTCAAGTGAGCCCATTCGCATAGATGATTCCGCAGCAATTGGCAGTGGCATAACGGCCGCTGCGGGAAAAAATTAATTCCAATTAAGTAACCAGAACCTTGCTAAAGCTTTGTTCGCGGCCCGCGCTTGTAAAGAATATTACTCACCTGTTTCTGCTCTAAACTTAACGCTTTTTTGATCTAAGCAGGCGGTTGAAACTTTAATCGGACTGTTGCATAATCCGGCTGCGTTCACCTCCCCGGTGAACGCAGCGGTCGCGTGGGGTGAGGACACGTGGCCTTAGGGTGGGAGCTGTGGGAGGCTCCCGCCCGCTTTTGTTTGGAGAGCGTCATCAAAACTTATTGACACAAACATTCTCGAATTGCTTGACGCAGGATCGAATCGGCGTAAAATTCCGCGAGCTTAAAGCCAGACACGGGAAAGGTCAGTAGCTGGTTTCAATCCAGCTCGTCTGACCATTAACATGCCTCTTTTCGATCGAACAAGGCGAAATTTCAAGCTCTGGTTATATAAGGGCGGCAGGCAGTCGGATCCAGCGGACGAACGCTCGAGTTCTCACAAACAACATCCGTGGTGGAAGGTCATGTGTTTGACCGGTGTCGATTATTTTTCGACACTCGGCTACCAACCCGGTATAGCCTTTCTGGCAGCAGGCGCGCTATCTCCAGTCGCAACGCTCATTCTTGTTCTCCTCACGCTTCTTGGCGCATTGCCAATCTACAATCGAGTGGCTGCTGAGAGCCCCCACGGAGAAGGTTCTATCTCCATGCTCGAGCACCTGCTATCTCGTTGGAAAGGCAAACTCTTCGTTCTTGTCTTGCTTGGCTTCGTAGCCACAGATTTTGTTATCACTATTACGCTCTCGGCCGCAGACGCAACGGCTCACATCATCGAAAATCCATTCACACCGGATCTGCTGAAGCATCAGGTGGGAATCACGCTGTTGCTGGTAGCGCTGTTAGGCGCAATTTTTCTGCGTGGGTTCAAGGAAGCGATTGGTATCGCAGTAGTTTTGGTGGCAGCATATCTGCTGCTAAACGTAATTGTCGTAGGGTTCGGTCTATATCAATTGCTTTCGCATCCTCACTATTTTCCGGAATGGAAACAAGCTCTCTTTAACCACCCAAGAGTACACGGCAACGCGTGGCTCATCGTAGGCGTTTCCTTAATCCTTTTCCCAAAACTCGCACTCGGCCTTTCAGGTTTTGAAACTGGCGTGGTTGTGATGCCCCTGGTTCGGGGAGATAAAGACTTAAGCGAGAACGAGTGGGAAAGCATTCATTCAACCAGGACCGGCCGTGCGCCTGAGCCGGAAACTAAGGAATTGATTGAGGGTCGGATTCGAAATACCCGCATGCTGTTACGCACCGCCGCGCTGATAATGAGTGTCATGCTTATTACGAGCAGCATGGTTACGACAACGCTGATTCCGGCGGAGAAGTTTCAGGAAGGTGGCGAGGCAAACGGGCGCGCGCTCGCTTACCTGGCCCACTATTTCTTCGGTAACATATTTGGCACAGCATATGACCTCAGCACGATCGCAATTCTTTGGTTTGCCGGCGCATCAGCCATGGCCGGTCTGCTCAATATCGTCCCGCGTTATCTGCCGCGTTACGGCATGGCCCCGCAGTGGGCTAAAGCTACCCGACCACTCACGCTCGTCTTCACGCTCATTGCAATCGCGGTGACCTTGATTTTCCACGCTGACGTTGATGCCCAGGGGGGCGCATACGCTACTGGTGTACTGGTGTTAATGACATCGGCGGCTATCGCCGTCACGTTGGCAATGCGCAAGCGGGGTCAAAATTGGATTCCGTTTCTTATGATCGCGATCGTTTTTGCTTATACGACTCTGCAAAACATTCATGAGCGTCCTGAGGGTATTAAGATTGCGTCCTTTTTCATTCTGGCGATCGTTACGGCTTCGCTTGTCTCCCGGGTTTGGCGTTCAACTGAACTAAGAGTCGAGCGCGTTGAGCTTGACGACCTGGCGCGTGATTTTGTGCGCAAGGTGGCAATAGGTACCGTCCGCATTATCGCTAACCGCCTCGACACCGGAGATGCCCTTGAGTACCAAATCAAAGAGACAGAAAAACGAATGAACAATCATATCCCTCCAGGCGAGCCGATTCTTTTCTTCGAAGTGACACCTGGCGATGCTTCAGAGTTCTCAGGTGTTTTGCAAATTCATGGTGAAAAAGTTGACGGGTATAAAGTGCTGCGGGCTGTGTCACCGGCCGTACCAAATGCGATTGCTGCCTTCCTGCTTTTTCTACGCGACGAGACCGGTAAACTGCCCCACGTTTACTTTGGCTGGAGCGAAGGCAATCCGCTGTCTTATCTGATGAGGTACATAGCCTTCGGCGAAGGGGATACGGCGCCCGTCACGCATGAGGTGCTGCGCCAGGCGGAAAAGGATCCCGAACGCCGCCCAATTGTTCACGTGGGCGGTTGAAAGAAGCAAATGGTTGAAGGTGTCGAACTTGACGTAACCCTCGCTCGGTGGCTGGTAGCCCAGCCCGGTCTTGTTAGTTGATTCGTTCAGCCGCCGGGAGTAACATCCGCACATTGAAAATCATGTCTGCCGAAGCCACTAGTGCCTGAGCATAAGTGACACGGGGGAACCGGAGTTTCGCTTGCCGCGAAACACGGGGCGAATCACGAAGCGCTCAACAGAGTATGCTTTTTGTAGAACACTTCCAGTTCAAGCCCGACAGCTAACCTCGTAGGCCTAAAGGAAGGGCAGTGCCGCGGTCCAATTCTGAAGGCGCGGAGCTCATTGCTCCGCGCTTTTCCGTTTTTGCGGCACTCACCACTTAATGTGTGCCACAGCATCCAGCTTGCTGTAGCTAAAACAGCGGCAGGAATCAACGTGGGCATTGTGTACCTGGAGAATATCTAGCTTCACTTATTACTGATTTCAGTCTTCGGGCGTTCTCTACGGGCTCGTGATTGTCTGGCGGGATTTCGCAGACGCCGACGCACCGCGTTCTTTCGATCCGGGAGGTAATCAATATGATCGCATCTCTGAAACGTTTTTTGGTGGGCAGTCCCATGCGGACGGAGCAGGCCATCCATGAACGCTTAAAAAAGAAAACCGCTCTCGCAGTGTTTTCCTCTGACGCGCTCTCATCAACTGCATACGCATCGGAAGAAATCCTTCTGGTTCTGGCTGTAGCTGCTGCCTATGGGCAAACTTATTCCTATTACTACGTAGTCCCTATCTCGATAGTCATTGCCGTCGTGCTTGGCATTGTCGCAACCAGCTACCGGCAAACAATCCATGCTTATCCCTCGGGAGGCGGCGCCTACATCGTCGCCAAAGAAAACCTGGGAATTTACCCTGGTTTGATCGCCGCGGCCGCTCTTCTGGTTGATTACATCCTGACGGTTTCAGTGTCGATATCAGCGGGCGTGGCAGCGATAACTTCCGCCGCGCAGGGAACCAGCTTTGCCTGGCTCGACAATCACAAGGTTGCGCTTTGCCTGATTCTGATCTTCTTGATCGCGATCGCAAACCTACGGGGCGTGCGTGAGTCGGGTGCGCTATTCGCTGGACCAACCTACGCCTTCCTCGTTTGCTTCCTGATGATGATCGCCTACGGGCTGATCTACTACTATCTGCATCCCGGCACTGTGGCGCGCATTAATGACGCACATCTAAAACTGGCCGAGGGTTATCACTCGCAGCCGCTCACGTGGTTTCTGCTGTTAGGAGCCTTCTCGAACGGCTGTGTTGCCCTGACAGGAATCGAAGCCATATCCAACGGCATTCCGGCTTTCAAACCACCCGAGGCGCGCAACGCCGCAACAACGTTAACAGCGATGGCCATACTGTTGGCGATAATGTTCATTGGCACGAGCGCGCTGGCGTATCTATTCCAGGTACATCCTCATGACAACGAAACCGTAATTTCTCAGTTTGCACGACTTATATTTAGTGGCCCTCTGCGTTGGTTCTATTTCCTGATCCAGGCAACCACGGCTCTGATCCTGGTGCTGGCAGCTAACACGTCGTTCGCAGACTTCCCGCGACTTGCCAGCTTATTGGCTCGCGACCGCTTTCTGCCCCGACAGTTTGCCAGTCGCGGCGATCGTTTGGTTTTTTCAAATGGCGTCATCATCCTGGCGGTCCTTTCAGGAATTCTAGTGGCGGCATTCAAAGGGGACACTAGTCGCTTGATTCCACTCTATGCGGTCGGCGTTTTCCTTTCGTTCACGCTCTCGCAGTCGGGAATGGTTCGGCATTGGTTTAGAGAAGGCAAAGCATTGCGCCCGCTACGCCTTGCCGAGCGAAGCAAGGGAAACAACGATAGTGGCGATCATTATTCGGCGAAAGTTACGGATGAAGGCGAACAACTTGACGATATTCACGTCAGCGTAACTCCCGAAGCACTCGCCGGTCGTAATCCAATCGACGTGGCCCAGGTGCGAAAAGGAGCATCCCACTGGAAGAGATCGATCGTCATAAACGGTCTGGGTGCGATTGCCACTTCCATCGTTCTCTGCGTACTGATACTTACTAAATTCATTCACGGCGCCTGGGTCGTTATCGTTTTGATTCCGATTCTGGTCATGATGTTTCGCGCGGTCCATTGGCACTATGTGGATGTAGCGAGACAGTTGACTACGGATGGATTTGAAAAACTGAGACCAATACGCCACGAAGTGATCGTGCCGATTTCCGGCATCCATCGTGGCGTGATTCGAGCCCTGGAATACGCCAAGTCAATCGCCCCGGACCATGTAACAGCTGTTTATGTAGACCTCGACGATGAGGCGACCAGGAAGCTGCGAGAGAAGTGGAATCAGTGGGGTGGTGGCGTGGAGTTAGTCGTACTTGCTTCTCCATATCGCTCGCTCATACGACCGCTGACGCGCCATATCGAGCGGATTTGCAAGCAACATGACAATGATATGTTAACTGTTGTCCTTCCCGAATTTGTAACGGCGCGCTGGTGGCAGCAGCTATTACACAATCAAAGTTCGCTTCTTTTGAAAGGTGCGCTGCTTTTTAAGAAGGGCGTCATCGTTACGAGCGTGCCTTACCATCTGGAGAAATAGAACCTTAATGGGTGCGCAGGGATTAACGGACGAGCTGATGAGGGTGGTGCGCGGAAGGTGGAAACGTGCCGCAAAATTAAGCGTTAGCTAATTATTACTTTCGGCGGCACGACCCGCCAGAAAACACGAGCGACAGTAAACCGGCCGGCCTTGGGAAGGATAAAAAGGTACCGTAGTCTGTTGGCCACATTGCGCGCATTGTACTGAAACTTCGATGCGTTGCCTCACTCCGGATGTTTGCGCTGCGGTGATGGCGGCCAGCCTTTCGTTCTTAGCTTGCTTGCAGGGCTTGCAACGCTTTGGTTCGTTTTTCAACCCCTTGTCATGGAAAAAGGCTTGTTCCCCTGACGTCCAGATGAAATACTCATTACAATCTACACACTTGATGCTGCGATCCGGATGTTCGGCATCGTCGGAGTTTGTTTCCAACTCACGTATTTCTTCCCTTTCTGACATGATTTTGTCCTCCCGGGGTCGTGCAATTACTGTAATCCCAAATGTATGAGCGGGGCCACTCGTAACCGGTTCCGCCGTAGTACAAAGAGGAGCCGCTAATCTTCCTGGCGAGTGTTGGGGTTTGCTGCCTCGAACAGTCGGAGCGGATATGGAAAAGTATAACTATGGCAAAATTGTGTCAAGGCCAAAAGGGGATTATTCTGACTAGACACTTACAATCAACGGCGACACGACGATAGGGAGCAGGTATGAAAGCTTTGGTGATAGGCTCCGGCGGTAGAGAACACGCGATTCTTTGGGTCTTGAGAAAGACTTCGCGAGTGCCACTCGAGCTCTATTGCGCACCGGGCAATGGCGGAATCTCGCAACTTGCAGAGTGTGTTCCGGTTTCTGCAACTGATCATTCATCGTTAATGGAGTTTGCGCGCTCTCACGCAATCGATGTGACTATTGTTGGCCCCGAAGGCCCGTTGGCTGACGGAATCGTGGATGAATTCGAGCATGGTGGGTTAAAAATTGTGGGACCCAGCCGTGCTGCTTCACGTCTGGAATCGAGCAAGTCGTTTGCCAAAGATTTCATGCGCCGAAACAAAATCCCTACGGCGGATTACGAAATCGCGTGTTCGGCGACAGAGGCCCTGGCAGTGTTGCGCAGTGGAAAGTTTGGCTCGCCAGCATCTCCGGTTGTGGTCAAAGCAGACGGACTTGCCGCGGGCAAAGGTGTAATAGTCGCGCGTTCACGCGCCGAGGCTGAACGAGCGGTTGCGGAGCTTACCAGCGGAAGTCTGGTCGCATCGGAAGCCTCAAAACAACTCTTGATCGAAGAAGCTCTTCAGGGAAGAGAAGTATCGATTTTGCTTTTTGCTGATGGGCGCGATTACGCCCTGATGCCGCCCGCTCGCGATCACAAGCGTATTGGAGAAAATGATATTGGACCAAACACAGGAGGGATGGGTGCCATTACCGACCCGTCAGTTCTCGATAATCAGCTGCTCGATCGCATCGTGCGCGAGATTGTCGAGCCAACTCTCAGAGGGTCATATGATGAGGGGTTTTCATTTTGCGGTGTCCTCTTCATCGGGTTAATGCTGACCGCTGATGGGCCCAAAGTACTGGAGTACAACGTGCGTTTCGGAGATCCGGAAACGCAAGCCATTCTTATTAGACTAAAGTCTGATCTCTTCCAGATTTTCCAGGCGATGACAAACGGGGATCTTCGACGCATTGCCGTCGAATGGAGCGATCAATCTTCCGCGTGTGTGGTGCTCGCAAGCGCGGGCTATCCGGGTCCGTACCAAACTGGCCTGCCTATTCATGGCCTTGATCGCGTAACCACGAGCGACGCTTTACAGGTTTTCCATGCCGGCAGCTCAAAGGCAGGTGGCCATTATGTAACCGCTGCCGGACGAGTTCTGGGAATCACAGCCGCGGATGCCACCCTGGAACAGGCGCTGGACGGTTGCTACGGAGCGATAGAAAAAATCAGCTGGGAAGGTATGCAGTACCGGCGGGACATCGGCCAGTTTAAGGAGAGTTTGAAAGCAAACAACGCCTAGAGCTCAGCCTTTAGGCTTGCGGAAGGGTGTTGGCAACAAGCTAAACTCCTGGATTCTAAACTGAGTGGGCGCCGAAAGTTGGCCGTTTCTGGAAGGAAGCGCACAACTACTGTTATACTTCGTTTCGCTCTGATAGTCGTATTTTGAACCCTTCGAAGTCATTCATCGTACAAACACATGCGGGTGGACGGAAGTAACAAAACGCCGATTTGGCAGACACGATCTACCATCGATTCGCTGGAGGATTGAGACCAAAATGGGACTTTTGAGCCGAATGAAGCGATCAATGCGCGCACTCTTTGGTGGGATTATCGAGGTAACAGAAGATCCCGAACTGATACTTCAGCAAACTATCCGCGACATGCGCGACCGCGTGCCGGAGCTGAATAATTCTGTCGCGCAGGTGATGGCGACAGAAAAGCTGCTGGCAAAAAGCGAAGAACGTCTTGAAACGCAGGTAGTTGATCTGGATTCAAAGATCCGGGCTTCAGTGAAACTGAGCCGCGACGATATTGCCACCGCCTACATAGGCCAACTGCAACAGGCGCAGATGGACCTCCAAAAGACTTCGCAGCAACTTGAACACGCCACTTTGGCATCAAAACAGGCGCTTAAAGCGCGGGATAACTATGTGTTGCAGATGCAGAGGCGCACCGCTGAAGCAATGCAGCTAATCAATCAGGCGAAGCAAGCAAAGCTTCAGGAACAGCTCGCTCAGACGATGCAGTCATTCCAGATTGGCGATGACGCGTCGACCTTTGATGAGATGCGCGACAAGATCGATCGTCGCGCTGCCGCGGCTGAAGCGAAGCTGCAGCTTGGATCTGCCTCAGTCGATAACCAGATGCAGGACATCGAACGCGAAGCCATGGATATGCAACTCCAGGACAAGCTGCTTGCCTACAAACAGGAAATGGGACTTTTGCCGGCATCGACTGGTGCCGGTTCCCGGCAAGCTCTGGCCGCGAAAAGTGAAACAGATGCGAACGAGGGCAGTGAGGAAGCTGTCAATGATGGTAGTCGCATAAATTGAGGTCAGTTCGTTACGTGGATCACAAATGTTTGATTTTCTCAGTTCTTCAAGGATATGCCCGAGTTCCCTAAGTTTGATCTCAAGTATTTCAAAGAGGCTTTCAAAGAGCCCTTAAATTTTTGGGGAATGGCGAGCTTTGCGGTTGTTGCAGCCTACCTGCAGCATGTTACGCCGCTTGCTGCCGCTCTAGCCGCCGAAACAGTTTATTTAGTTACCGTGCCAGCCAGCTCATTCTATCGCCGCCTCGTCGACCGCCGGGAGAAGCAACGCCTGTTGAAACTGCGCGACCAGCAACGCGAGGCCGCAATTAAGTTGTTTGATCCGCGTGAGCGGGAGGCTGTTGAGTATTTGCGCTGGATGAAAAATCAGATTTACTCAAACTACAAGAAATTTACAGGCACAAAGCAGATTCCCTCAAACATTCAAAGCCTGGATCAGCGCTGGGAAGATTTTGTCGATTTGCTCGACGTTTATCGGCGCCGCAAGCATCACCTCAGATCGATTAACCGCCAGGCTGTGCAAAACCAACTTATCCAGGCCGAGCGTTCGGTGGAGCACTCGAAAGACGATCGCGAGCGACGCATTCAACAGTCGAATGTCGAGATCCTCAAGAGAAGAGTCGCTGCCTTCCAGGATATTGAGCGTTCGGTGAAGCTGGTTGAAGGGCAGTTGCAGTCAATTGAAAACTTCTTTGGGCTGGTTAACGATCAGGTGGTCACGCTGCCTGCTCCGGAGCGCGTTTCTTCGCTGGACTTCGAGCAACTCAGCGATTCGATCGCCTTGACGAAAGAGATGCTGGAAGAAACTTCCGATACCTTCGCCGCTCTCGACAGGCACAACCGCGGCATTGGCAACTACGAGTTGCTGCTCTCCAATAGCTCAAAATAGCCCCGCCGAAAAACCACTGCCCCTTCATCGCAGAGGTCGCGAAGAAACAGCCGCAAAGGTGGCAAAGGAATAACCGCTAGAGGTGGCAAATCAAGAGTTACTTTGCGTCTCTTCGCGCGAACTTTGCGTTCTTTGCGGTTCGAATTTTGTGAGCCTTGTTTCAGCGCCTGCCAAACTTAAAACCTTTTTCTTAACGCCGCCTCCTCCACACAAGGCAGTTCCGACAAACACTAACTTGTCACGGAAAAAACTCCTTGAAGCGACCGATTATCAGTAGTTTAGAAGTTAACGTGAAGACTCAAATAACACACTGTATTGCATTGAAAAAAAAGATGACCACAACATATTGACATGCGTGTTACAAAGATGTATATTGCGCTCCGCTTGAGACGAGGCGGGTTTACTTGGAGCAGCGGCAGGCCCCCCTGGGCTGCTTTCCACATAGGTTTTTCGCTTCGAAAAAAGCCAACCGAGGTATCCGCTACACATTAAAAGATACGGGCGCGTCTACTATAATGTAGTCGTAGAACCGTCTTTGAAACTCGCAGAATAGCTCGTGACTCCCTGGCACGAGAAAGGCAAATAAGATGAGCGCAGCCATTGGCAAGAACACCTCGACGGAAAACGTTTCTTCCGGCACCGGAGGCGTCACCGGCACTGGCAGTCCCGCAATCCCCGCGGTGCGTCGCAAGACCCAGCCCCTCGGACTTAACGCCAAACGTGTTATCAGCAAACGATACTCGTTGAAGGACGCGAAAGGCCGCGCGCTTGAGGAGTGGCCCGATATCGTTCGTCGCGTCGTGGGTCATGTTTCGGCTGCGGAAAAGGATTCGAAGAAGAGGGACGAGTTCTTCGCGGCGATGAGCGACGTAATGTTGGCTCGCGAGTTTGTTCCCAACACGCCTTGCCTGGTTAATGCAGGTAAAGCCAATGGCCAGCTTGCGGCCTGCTTTGTGCTAGACGTGCCTGATTCGATAACGGGCATCATGGACCACGCCAAGGCTGCGGCGACGATTCATCAAACTGGTGGCGGCACCGGCATGACTTATGAATTCCTGCGACCGTCAGGGGCTTTAGTGGGATCCACGCGCGGAGTTGCTTCCGGGCCAGTATCTTTCATGAACATCGTCAACCAGGTAACTGATGTTGTGAAGCAGGGTGGCGTTCGTCGCGGAGCAAACATGGGCATGATGCGCGTTACGCATCCTGACGTGCTTCGCTTCATTCACGCCAAAAACGATCAGCACTCGCTCACTAACTTTAATATCTCAGTCAACCTTACCGACAAGTTTTTGAAGGCGGTTGATAACAACGAATGGTTTCAGCTCGAGTTTAATGGCGAGTCCTGGACAGAGCCTATTCATGATCCGGTACGCGACAACGCCGATTACGTTGTTTATCGACGACCTGACGGATCAACCGTAACATTTCCTGACAAGCTATCATTTGTCACCGCGGACCTTTCGAATTGCACAATTGAAGAGCCTCCGCGACCGGGTATGGTTTATGCGCCAGACATCTGGAACCGCATCGTAGCCAGTGCGCACAAGTATGCGGAGCCGGGAATTGCTTTCATCGATGAAGTGAATCGTCACAACCACATGATGAAGTCGATGGGGCCGATTTATTCGTGCAATCCCTGTGGCGAACAATTTCTCCACTTCTCAAACTCCTGCAATCTTGGCTCGATTGATTTGAACAAGTTCTACGACGCCGAGAATCGGGTTGACTGGGATCGGCTGCGCGAGGTCACGCATCTCTGCACGCGTTTCCTGGACAACGTGATCGACACCTGCGCCTGGCCGCTTCCGGAGATTAACGATGTCGTCACTCGAACGCGTCCCGTGGGCCTCGGCATCATGGGCTTTGCGGATCTCTGCCTGAATCTGAAAGTGACCTACGGCTCGCCCGCTTCAATCGATTTGATGGAAGAGATGATGGGCTTCATTCGTCACGAGGCGTGGAATGCCAGCATCAAGATCGGTGCCGAGAAGGGAACGTTCCCTGAGTTTGAGCCAAACCGCGAAGCTTACGAAGACTTCCTTTACAACCAGATTGGCATTTCGCGCAATGTGCCGCTGACACCGCGCAATTACGAGGTGACGACCATCGCCCCGACAGGCACGATATCTCTGGTTGCGGAAACTTCATCCGGCATTGAACCAAATTTCTCCTGGGCCTATGTGCGCAAGGATACGTTGGGCACGCGAACCTACGTGCACACGCTCGCGGCGCAGGCGTTGGGTATTGAAGTCGATCAAACTGAGCAGGAGTCGATTGATAAAGCTGCCGACTATGTCTGCGAGCACGAGATCGAGCTGCCGCAATACTTCATTTCGGCAATGAATATTAGCGCCGAACAGCATGTGCATGTGCTGGCAGCAGCCCAGAGGAATGTAGACAACAGCGTTTCGAAGACCTGCAACGGCGCAGTCAACGACACGGTTGAGTCTGTCGACAAGCTCTATCGCCTGGGCCGTCAGCTTGGTTGCAAGGCCGTTAGTTACTATCGCGATGGCTCGCGCGACAATCAGGTGCTTACGTCGATGAAAGCGACAGATTCACCAGACTCAGCAGTGAAGGGTGAGATTGCCTGCAATCCAGAAGCGATGGTGGAAATGCTTGACGAGCCGCCGGCAAGCCATGCCGACGCGGCGCACCTTATTCCCAAGGATGCTCCCATCGATCCGGAAGCAGAAGGATTGGCGAGAGCCGAAGCGGGAGCCTTGGTAAGGGAACAGGCTGACGCTGAAGCGAAGGCAGAAGCCGCGCAGTCAGCGAGGCTTATGTCTGAAGCCGGAATCGCCGCGCCGGAGCTGACTGCGATTCGCATCGAGCGTCCGCGTGAATTAAAAGGCGCCACCTGGCAGATTCCGTTTGATGGCCAGAACCTTTATGTCACCGTTAATCACGATGGCAAGATGATCCAGGAAGTGTTTGCCACTGGTCCAATCAGCGGTGGCGTGGGTCTGCTTGCCTCCAAGATGCTGCGCGGTGGTTTCGATGCTGCAGAAGTTGCCTACAGTTTGAACAAAGTCACCGGCACCCACGCGGTCTGGTTCAACGAGCGTCTGTTGACTTCGCCTGAGCAGGCAGTTGCGGAATGCATCATGATCACCAATCGCCGGGTGCAGAACCTTCCCGACTCCGCGCGTGCAGTTGCGAAACAACAACACGGCGGTCTGCAAACACCGCTGAGTGGCGCCAGCGGCGCGACCGATTCGGCCGGCAGTGCCTCGTCAGGTTTGACCGGCGTGATCGGCGCGATCATGTCCACGATGATCGGCATCTGCCCCGAATGCCACGGCCAACTCGAACACGCCAGCGGCTGCGACTTCTGTAGGGATTGTGGTTATTCGAAATGTAAGTGAAGCGCCGAAGGCGGTGCAGTAGCCCGCGCGTAAGCAAGGGCTTTGTCAGTACCGCCTGCGGTAGCGGGTGGGTAAGTCCAGGGCAGTAGCCCGACCGTTAGGAAGGGCGCAATATCTCAGTTGAGAATTAACGAAAGGAATCCAGTCACACAAATCCAACAACGAGCAAGCAAGGGCGAGGCAATCAACCCCTGAGTTTTCTTCGTTACCAGGAATGCATTCCCGCCCGCTTCGCGGGCTTTTGATTTCTGTGTGGGGCGTGCGTTCCCAGCACTGAAGTGCTGGGCTAAATTCACTCATCCGCTACGCGGACTGATGAAAGCTGTGAATCGTGAATCGTAAATTGTGAATAGAGACGCCGAGTACTTCTTTCGCTACGATGTTGTACTGGCTGCGCCCCCCCTTACGGTCGGGCTACTGCCCCGTTTGCTACCTTGAATCAACCTTTCGTGACGCGCGCGTGTTTGCGGCTGTGCCGCCTGATGTGCGGAAGGTCTGTGACCTTCCGTGCGATGTTAGATTGATTCGGGGCTGCGCCCCAATGAGGCGTTGCCCCAAATTAAATCCCAAATTGGTTCGGTGGGGCATAGCCGCCACCGCACATCGGGCGGCGAAGCCGTGCGGGAATTGGCCAGCAGCTTGTCAGTTACATGCAGCTAGTACCGACCGTTAGTAATTGCTTGAACCGGTGACCTTCTAATTACGAACCAGACGCTTTACGGACTCATCAATGCCGCCACGCCGAAGGCGTTAGATAACTTAGCCCGGCGTAACACGCCGGGTTACGGGGCCAACATCAAACCAATCGCCACACAGGTTCCTACCCTGAAAGGGTTGAATAGATCACACGGTATCACTCTGAACATGATCTTGGGTCGATGGTGTTGTTGAGCCCTTTCAGGGTTCGAAGAATTTCGGGATGGAAGGTCACCCGGCGTGTTACGCCGGGCTAAGCTATGGAAACGCCTTCGGCGTTACCGTCCGTCCAGGAAGTTGTAATAGCCGGTGACGCCGTTGATAACCCACTGAACGGCGAGTGCGGGGAGGACGATGCCTATCACGCTCGTTGCTATGTGAACACCACCTTCGCTCACAAGAATCGCACGCCTGCGAACAGAGCAATAAAACTCTCACCACGCCGATAAGTAGAACTGTCTCCCACGCCGAAGGCGTTAAATAACTTAGCCCGGCGTAACACGCCGGGTTAGAATGCCCCCCACCCTACAAACAAGCCGCTCATTCGTTCCTACCCTGACAGGGTTGAATATCTACAAGCGAAGGAGCCCCTCATGTCACAATCTCTCGCAAAGATCTGGACCCACCTGATCTTCTCAACCAAAGAGCGGTATCCGTTTCTCGCTGACGAGGCTATACGCCACGACATGCATGCATACCTGGCATCTATTCTCAAAGCGAATCACTGCCCGACGCTTGTTGTAGGTGGAGTAGCGGACCACGTGCATTTGCTCTTTGTGCTGTCAAAGAACCATTCAATCGCAAGTATTGTTTGGGAAATCAAACGCGCATCTACTTCGCGCATCCTTATGCCAGCTGGGAACGAGGCTTGAACGAGAACACTAACGGCCTCGTGCGGCAGTACTT
>CAAGKR010390773.1_pt1 | contig 41708 bp, 34 predicted proteins | sample 2556971 | NCBI WGS metagenome assembly CAAGKR01 (sample SAMEA5207829, study PRJEB30636) | soil metagenome | biome: forest; feature: boreal; material: soil | place: USA | collected 2011-09 | depth 1 m | reverse complement strand
GTGTCAGCTCTTCCTGCTTGGCGCCTTCCAGCGACCAGTCGACGGCGCTGGTGCCTTCCGGGAAGGAGACCGAGAAGGTCAGCGTTTTTATCGCCGCTCCGGTGATCACCGGCGTAGTCGAGACTATTGGACTGGTGAGCTTCAATTCCTTCGCGAGCAGCCCGATCCCCTGCCCGGCGGCCGTGAGCGTCGAGACCTGCTTGACCGTGGAGGTGCGCCCTTTGAAGGTCCAGCCGACTTCGGCGGTTATCCGCTTGAGGTTTTCCGGCGCCGTGTCTACGACGCCTTCCGTCCAATCTTTCTGTCCTTCGCAGAATATTTTGCTGTCGTGGGTTTTAGCGAGGCCGTCCTTGGGGTCGTCGATCGCGCACTCTTTCACCGCGACCGTGTACGTGAAGCCGCGCCGGTTGATGTGCCAGCCGGAGCTGGGCGTGGCGTTCGTCAGCCCGTTCATCGCCTGCAGCTGGCTTTCGATTGAGGTCGGGATGATCTGTGCGTAGGGGATCGTGCGCGCGTCCTCGACGATCTCGCGCGCCAAGCTCGTCGCCCCCTCTCGCGCGCGCGTGGACGCGCTCGCCTTGACGGACACGTCGAGCAGGCCGAGCAGCCCGATCAGACCGACGATCAGGATGACCGACGCCATCAGCGCTTCGATCAGCGTGAAGCCGTCGTCCCGCGCGAGTCCCAAGCGGCGCAGCGGCGGTCTGTCCGTGAGGTCATCCGCTCGGGGACGGCATTCCCCAAAGTATGTACGTATTGCTACAAGCACGCGATCGGACATCTAGGGTCTTGTCGGCCCGCCGCACCCCGATCTTGAGCCCCCTGACTCGATCCGGCGCACCGTGCCTGCTCGCGACGCGCCTCTGTTGCACCGCGAGCCACCTCACCGAACGGTCACCGGAGGCGATGACGTGAGCTACTGGTTCAGCGCGAGCACTTCGAGCAACGTGTTCCAGTCATCCTGGCCTCGCTGGAATTCGAGTTCTTCATACTTGGTGGCGAGGCGTTCGTCCCGGGCGCGGAGACCCCTGTCGGCGGGCTGCACGTACGGGGCGAGTAGCCGTCTGGGGATTTCTTTGACTTCGATCGCTTCCACGCGCCGGACGTATTGCTGCGTACTCGCCGTCACGGCCTTGAAGCCGCCGGCGCCCCACGTGCGCACGTCCCCGCAGAGATCCGGTATCGGCAGGAGGGTCATTTCGTGGAGCCCAGCGGTGTATCGCTGTGCGCTGCGGGTGATCGCCGGGTTACTCCATCTCAGCGGCCGCACAGCCTTGACGAACGCTTGAACGATCCTTGCGTCCGTGTGGTAGCCGGTCGCCCACAGCGCCCCCGCCACCTCAGCGCTGAGCTTCTGCTCTTCGTTGCTCTGAGGCGACCCGGCGCCCACAGCGGGGCATTCAGCGCCGAACCTCTGGTCGAGCTTGCGGATGTTGGCTTCGACGGATGACCATGTGGTCACCGTGGCGTGCAGGGCCGCATAGGCCGCGACGAGATAGGCGTGGGTCGAGGCGACGTCCCGGGGCGCGGCGGAGGCGCCCGCAGGCGTTAGCCCGACGGTCAGCACAGCGGCGAGGATCCCCAAGCGTCGCAGCATCTCCACTCAAGAGTATCCTGGAAACCGAAGCGTGGGTCGCACACCCGACATCTCGCCCAACACGGCTTGAGCACGGTCTGACGCCCGATGTCCGGCGAGCGTTCCACGCATAGGCCAAAATTGCCTGCAAATCAGGCGTTTTGGGGGACTGGTGTAACGGTAACATGGGGGTCTCCAAAACCCTTGCTCGAGGTTCGATTCCTCGGTCCCCCGTCGGCTCTACAGAGCCAAATCCCTGCAAACGGTCCAGTTTTGGGGCGAGTACCGTGGCTGCATCGAACGTCAACGAACGTCAACAAACGACCCCTTTTTCGACAGAACTTACACACGAGCTTACACACGGTAGGCCGTCCCGCGGACAGGCATAGCCGATGCCTTCAGTGCCTCGCCGAGTGGCTACGCCGTGCCAATGGCCTGCCAAAGACGACCTCTCGCATGGTAAGGAAGGGGTCAGGCCAGAACGCCAGGCCCCTTCAACACACAGAAAGTGCAGTATCCAAGCGGGATTCTGAGCACCCGCCAACGAGCCTCGAACAGTCCCCAGGGGCATCTGGGGGCGTTCTGGGGGCAACCGGCTGTCACGTTGGGGCGCTGCCCGACACGCCGGGACGCCCCACCATCGCGCGGCCGGGCTGCTCGCCGGGGCGCAGGCGCTCCCATCTTCGCGCGGGGGCAAACGGCCTGACGTCTCGACAACTCGGTGCGGGCGTGCGCGAGAGCCGCCGCGCGGACCAGAAAGCCACGGATGAGAACGGGAGCAGGATGCGAGCCTCCCAGGCAACGAGAACACGACGTGCCGCAGGAGCGGTGGAGCCCTCCCAGGAGCTCGCCGATCTGCTGGCGCTGGCCGGTGCGCAGCGCGCCGGGCGGGTGCTTGCTCTGCTGCGGGAGCTCTTGCTGATGCCATCGCCGGGCGGCGAGCAACCCGAGGTGATGACCCTCGAGCAGGTCGCGGAGCGCCTGCAGGTCTCCCCGCGCACGATCCGCCGTGCGATCGACGCTGGGGAGCTGGCCGCCGTGGACCTGCCGTTCCGCGGCGGGGATCGGCTTGGGCCGTTTGGTGACCGGGACCGCGGGCTTCTTGGTGGTTGGTTTCGTCGCGGTGCTCATAGGTCGCTCAACTCCAGACGGCCGCTGCGGCGCGCACCGATCGACACCGGCGCCGGCGCGCAGGCGGCGTTCTCTGACAGCCACTTCTCGAGCGCCTCGCGCTGAACTCGAAGCCCGGTGTGGAGATCCGCGAAGGAAAGCAGCGGGGTGGCGGGGTCTACTTTCGCTTCCGGGTGCGGTTCACGAATGCGATGGGAGAGCGCGACCAGGACACGTTCGACACGCCGCAGGAAGCGCTCGACTTCAAGGCCAAGCTGCGGCTGATGAAGCGGCGCGACAACCTCGATGAGCTCGACGCCGGGCAGCAGACGCTTGTGGAGTTCATGCCCCAGTTCTGGCGGCTCTACGCCAAGCGCCGCCTCGCGGAGGTCACGCGCCGCAAGTACCGCGGGGCTTGGAACAAGCACATCCTGCCGCGACCGATCGCGCAGATGCCGATGCGCAAGATCACGCCGCTGGTGCTCTGCGAATACATCGCCGAACTGGAAGACGACGGGGTGAGCGCCGGGGTGATCCGCTCCGTGCTCGGGATGCTGCAGAGCATGTTCCGGCGTGCCGTGGAATGGGGCAAGGCGTCCGGCAACGTCGTCAAGGAGATCACCAAGCCCGCGGTGGTGCGCAAACGCGCGGTCGTGCCGCTGACCCCGGAGACGGTCGAGCGGATCAGACGGGCGATGCTCGAAGCCAGTCCGACGCGCGGGGTCAGGGACGCGACGCTCGTGAGCATCCTCGGCTACACGGGGATGCGCCCGGAGGAGGCGCTTGCGCTGGAATGCCGCCATCCCGGCGAGCGGACGATTCTCGTCGAGCAGAAGATCTCCCTCGGAGTGCTGTATGCGGGGCAGAAGACCTCCCGTCCGCCGCGCTCGCCGAGGCTGTTCGGGATGGCCCGCGCCGACATCCGCTCCTATCAGCTCGCGTTCGGCATCCACTCCGGCCTGTTGTTCTCGCTCGACGGGCAGCCGTGGACTGAGTGTGCCTACCGCAACTGGCGCAAGCGGGTGTGGCAGCCGGCTTGCGTCGCGGCGGGTGTCGGGCGGATCGAGGCGTACAAGCGCAAGGACGGGACCTATGGCCGCCGCTACTGCGGTGCGGTCCCGTATGACCTGCGTCACAGCTTCGCGAGCCTGTTGATCCACGAAGGCAAGCTCTCGATCGTGGAGATCGCAAACCAGTTGGGGCACTCGACCGAGACTCTGCTGCGCGTCTACGCGCACGTGATAGCTGAGATGGCCGACCAACCCAAGATCCCGGCCGAGACGGCGATCGCCCAGGCGCGCGAGAAGGTCCACGACCCGGAAGGTCTCGACAGAGCGGCCTAGCTTTCACTCATGGCCTGGGACAGCGCGGACCTCGCTGGCCACTGCCGTCCCGGTCGATGGCCGCTTCTGCCAAAGCGGTCGTCTCGCTGCCTATATCGGCGCAGAGGTCGGTCGGTAGGCCGTCGGTCCTTGGTCTCCAACTCGTCGGCTCGGCGGGCAAGTTCGTGTAGCGCGAGCCCGAGGGCTCGTGAGACCAGATCTGCTACATCCCAGGGGTAAGGTGGAGCATTGCTTGAAACCCACCCACCGGGGGACCGCTCGAGCGTGACGAAACTTGTCTGAGTCTTATCGAATGAGATGGGTCTCGTTTGCTCGTTGGGCATGGCACGCTGGTGTACGCGCTAGTGCTGGTGCCATCGAGGAAGCCGAAGATGGCGTCGAAGGGGAAGCCCCCACGAGGGCACTTGTCGGGTAGAAGGATCCCTCGGGGCTTGTAGGCGATTCGCTTGCCGCGGACACGCTGGTAGTAGGTCAGGCCGCGGGGGCCAATTGTCGCGTGCATTCGCACGACTGAGACGTAGGGGCCTCCGGGAAGGCTGGGGACGAGCGGCACGTCGATGTGGATCTGTGCGCCGTACGGGGGTGGCGCGGGGAGCAGCGAGCCCGTGAACGTTATCTGTGCGGAGACGGGGGTTTCGCCGGTGGCGTAGAAGAGTAGCTCTAGGTGTCCTTCGTGTTCGGGGGCGCGGAGGATCGCGACCCTGGCGGTCTCACGGATGATCTCTGGTCCGATGGGTATTTCGGCGAGCGCGCTCCCATCGCCCATGTGCGAGTCGGCCGGGCACCCTTCGGGACCTGCCGCTTCGAGCTTCTTGCGGGAGCACGTGGCCGCTCCCAGATTGCCCACGGCGACGCCGAGCTGGTCGGGGTAGCGCACATCTAGTTCAGTGAGCGGGGGCGGGATGCGCGCGAGAGACCCGACGATCTGGGCATTGAATTCGACCGTCGTTCCCTCCCCTAGCCGCTCGGGGAGGAACGCGACATGGAGCCGCGCGGACGACGCGGCGCGCGCGGGCGCCACCAGGGACGCGCACAGCGCGAGCCACGCTAGGAGGCTCGTGGTGCGGGCGCATGGCACTTTCTGCAATCCATTGCTCAATAAGTCAAAGTACCCCGCGTCTGCATTTGAACTGAGCTGCTGTTGCGGTTCAAGACGCCGTAAAAACCGAGACTGCCGCGTACGTGTATGTAGCGGTGGGTGCCGCTGGTGATGTTTGCGGTTCCGGAGAAGCTTACGTACGGGTAGCGCCCCTGATGCGATTTTGCCGAGCCGTGGCCGCTGATCGCTCCGGAGCGCGTGTAGAACACGAAGCGGCCAGCAAAGGTCGCACCGATGTGGAGCCATGCGTGGACGGTACCGGGCAGTGAACCGCCGGCCCGTCCTTCCTCATACAGCGTTGAGCCATTGGCGTGAACGAGGCGCAAAGTGGCGTTAGCGTTGCCGCTGACCACACGCGCGATACGTGTATGTGCCTGGCTTTTCGCACCGGCAGACGCATAAGTCAGGATCACGCCACACGTGGTGAGGCCGGCGAGGACGAGCAGCTGGGAGCAGAAACCGCGTAGCCATGCGGCGCGTGCGTTATCAAGCAGCCGAGCCACTCGGTTTTAGGCCTTGATTGCCGATGATTCTCAGGCTTTGTAAGCGCTCCAAGAAGTGTTCGATGCGCTTGCGCATCTTCGATAGACAGTCGAGCTCTCCGTGGAGCCGCGTGGTTGTGGCTTCGTCGATCGTCTCGCGCGCCAGTGTTTCCCACTCGCTCGCCTCGTCTGAGGCTAGTGAGGTGTCCTCGGTTGCGTAGCGGCGCAGTAGGTCCACGCAGGCCTGTTCTTGTATCGTAATGCTACGAAGCAGATGCGGGGCGTCCTGTGGTCTTGCGAGTGCCAGCTTGAGGTAAAGCTCCTCTCGTTGGGGCTGCGCGCCGCTGCACGGCCTGGCGTGCCACTCGGTCAACGCCTCGTCGCCAGTTTGCGTGATCTGGTGGATCTTTTGCTTGCGCCCTCCTTGGCGAGGGGGCAGACACTCCGCCCAGCCCGCCTTCCGGAGGGTTTCAAGCATGTCGTAAACCTGCCCCCTGTTGATTTCCCATCCCGGTCCGAAGAGCTCGCCGAAGCGGGCCACGAGCTCATAGCCGTGGCTCGGCTCTCTCGCCAACAAGCCAAGAATCGCGTATCGAGTTTCAGGGACCATGCCAAAGATTGGGGGTCGGTCGGCAGTTCTCCCGCGTAGACTACATAGCCGCGAGGCGCCGCCATGCTGCAATCAATAGAACTATCATGACATTCTGTAGCCTCGCGGGTATCGTTGGGTAGGCAATGGTGCTCGAGCTAGAGGGCGTAGGCAAGATCTTCACGCGAGGCAAGCGCTTGATCGTAGCCCTCGATCGGGTGTCGCTGATCTGCAAAGACGGCGACTGCGTCGCAATCTATGGGACGAGCCGCTCGGGGAAGTCGACGTTGCTGCGGCTCGCCGCCGGCACGGAGGCGCCCACGTCGGGGTCGGTGCTCTACGACGGGCGGGATCTGCGTGCTCTCAGAGAGCGGCAGCGCTCGAGCCTGCTTCGCTCGACGGTTGCTTGGTTGCCGGCCTCGCTCGATTTTCAACCGGGGCTGAACGTCCTTGAGCAGGTCGCGCTCTCGCACTATTTGGAGTCGCGCGACTATGCTCGCTCCGAGCGTGCGGCTCGCGAAGCGCTATCCACGGCGGGTATCGAGCATTGTGTGGACGCGAAGCCTTCTGAACTCTCAGACGGTGAGCTTCGGCTGACGGGGATCGCGCAGGCGATCGTCAAGCGGCCACGCTTGTTGCTGGCTGATGAGCCTGCGACGAACCTCGATCCGGTGGAGCGCGACCGCGTGCTCGATCTGCTGCGCGCTTGTGCGCAAGAGCATGGCGCGGCGGTGCTGTTCAGTGCGACCCATGCCGATGAGACGCTGCGCTCCACATGGCTTGTGCGGCTCGATGCGGGGCGTCTGACCGTCCCCTCCGAGCCGCCGTCGCGCGGCGAGGTCATCGACTTCCCTTCCCGCAAGGGGGCAAACGGTCGATCGCATGCTTGAGTTCGAGGGGGTGTCCAAGTATTACCGGACCCCGGGGGAGGTCGTGGTCGCTCTGCACGATGTCACGCTTACCGTCTCGCCGGGGGAGGTCGTGGCGGTGATGGGGCCGAGCGGATCGGGGAAGAGCACGCTGTTGCTTCTGATCGGAGCACTGCTTCGTCCAGACGAGGGCAGTATCCGCTTTCGAGGCCGTGATCTGGCCTCGATGTCCGAGCGCGAAAGCGCTCGCTACCGTCGCACTAGCGTCGGGTTCATTTACCAGGACTACAATCTCTTCCCCGGCATGAGCGCCGCCGACAACGTGGCTCTGCCCTTGCGCCTGAACCGGTTCGGTTGGGGTGAGTCCTACGTGCGGGCGAGTGCTCTGCTCGACGGGATGGGGCTCTCGCACCGCGCTCGCTTCCTTCCTTCGCGTCTCTCTGGGGGTGAGCGCCAGCGCGTGGCGGTGGCCCGTGCGCTGGCGGTCAAGCCGAGCCTCGTGCTCGCGGATGAGCCGACCGGCAGCCTCGACACGGCGCGCGGCGAGGAGGTGCTATCCGCGCTTCGCGAGCTCGCGCACAGCCAGGACACGGCTGTGATCCTGGTGACCCATGACGCACACGCGATCGACTATGCAGATCGCGTGTGTGAGCTCAATGACGGTGGCCTGCACGAGCGCGCAGACGATAAGTCGCTCACGACTGGCTAGCTCGTGAGCTTTATAAAGATGCTGTGCCGCTTTTACTGGTGGCGGCTGCGCACCCAGCCGGCTCAGGAGGCGCTCGCGGTTGTCGGCATCGCGGTGGGAGTGGCTCTCATCTTTGCCGTGGAGATCGCCAACACCTCCGTGCCGGCGTCGGTGCGTGACCTCGTGCACGGTCTAGCTGGCCCGGCAAGCCTGGAAGTCGCCGCTCGTACGCCCGAAGGCTTCGATGAACGACTCATATCCAAGGTCGAACAAGCTCCCGGAGTTTTCGGCGACTCTGGCATTCTCGACGCGCGCGTAACGGTGATCGGCCCACACGGTGACCGTGCTCTGACTCTGGTCGGAGTTGACCCGGCGATCTCCGCTATCGGCGGACCGCTCGCGCATCATTTTCCGACGCGTGCGCTTGAAAGCGGCGTGCCTGCGGGGGTGCAGGACCGTGGACTCGTCGGGCGGCTACGCGGCGCGCATGTGGACACGATCGCCCTGCCCGAAGGCGCGGCGCATGCGCTCGGCGCGTCCCCAGGTCAGCTTCTGCTGGTTAACGCGAGTGGGCGCCAAGTCGTTGTGCTCTGCGGTGGCGTGCTGGGCGCCAACCAGTTCGGGGCTGCCGTCGAAAGCCCGGTCGCGATCGCGCAACTGTCTGCGGCGCAGAGGATCGCCGGCCTCCCTCACCGCCTGACCCGCATCTTGGTCCTGCCCGAGCGAGGTCAGGAAGCGACGGCGAGGAGAGCTTTGACCACGCTGGTTGGGAGGACGCTCAACGTTCGCTCAAGTGGTAGCGAAGTCACGCTGCTTGAGCAGGCGACGCGCTCATCCAGCCAGACCACCGCGGTCTTCACTGTCTTGAGCGTGGTCGTGGGACTGCTGTTCGCCTATAACGCGATGCTGCTCACGCTGCCTGCACGGCGACGGTGGATCTCGCGCCTGCGGGACATGGGAGCGTATCGCCACGAGCTCGTCTCGTTGGTCGCATTCGAAATCCTCGTTCTAGGCGTAGCGGCGTCGCTGGTCGGGCTGGCGCTCGGGGCTCTGCTCTCAGGGGCCGTCTTTGGGGGAGTGCCGCGCTACCTTGCGGCGGGCTTCCCGATCGGCACTGAGCGCGTGGTCACGCCGGTCTCGGTCGTTGTCTCGGTCGGTGGAGGGATGCTGGCTACGGTTGTCGCGGCCGCGGGTCCTGCGATCGGCGCGCTGCGAGGGCGCCCACTAGAAAAGGCGAGCGAATTCGAGCAGAGGTCGCTATCTCTGGGACGGCTCTCGGGACCGGCGGGACTCGCTACAGGGATCGCGATGATCGTTGCCGCGATTGCGGTTGCCGTGTTGAATCCCGGTAGTGGGCTGGTGGCTATTGTTGCTTTGGCGGTTGGCCTCGGTTTCGTGCTCGCGCCGGCGGTGCCGTGGCTTGTCGAGCGAAGCGAGCGCCTTGCGACTCGTCTTGGCAGCACTTCGGGTTACATCGCCACGGTCGAGCTGCGGGCCGCCCCGACACGCGCGACCGCCCTCGCGGCAACAAGCGCCGTCGCCGTATATGCAATAGTCGCGCTGGGGGGAGCCGCGAACGATATCCGTCGTGGGGCCGCGGATGCGAGCCAGAACATCGCCGGTAACGCTGCTGTCCTGGTGGCGCCCGCGCCTTTTCAGGACGATCCGTTCCCGGTCGAGCCGTTCCCAGCAGTGCCAACTATTGCACGACTTCGCTCGATAAACGCGGTTACGCATGTTGACGCGCTGAGGGGTTCGTTCCTCGACGTGGGACGGCGCCGTCTTCTCGCGATTGCTATGCCACGAGGCGATCCCGCGCCTGTGTTTCCCTCACAGATCGTCCAAGGCTCGGAGGTCCAGGCGGCAGCGCTCAACAATACTGGCTGGGCTGCGCTCTCAGCGACCGTCGCCAATGAATGGCACCTTCATCTTGGCGCTCCGTTTATGGTGCCTACTCCATCTGGATACGCACGGGTCCGACTGGCCGTGACAATCAGTAATTTCGGTTGGCCTTCCGGAGCGCTGATCGTCAGCGACTCTGACTACACACGGTTGTGGCATACCGAGAGCGCGACGTTCCTACGTGTGACATTTCAGAAGGGCATCACAGAAGAGCGGGGCCTTCGCTATGTGCAGTCGGCCCTATCCGGCACCGGGTTGACAGCCGGCACTACTCGACAAGCTGAGGCCGTTATCCGGTCCGTCACGAATCAGGGACTGTCACAGCTCAGTCAGATCTCGACGTTGGTTCTGTTGGCGGCCATTCTTGCCGTGATCGCCACGATGGCGGGGTCGATCTGGCAGAGGCGCGCCCGTCTGGCCAACCTGAAGCGGCTCGGCGCGTACCGTGCGGAGCTGGTGCGTACCATCTACCTGGAGACAGGTGTTGTCGTCATTATCGGCTGTCTGATCGGGGTGGTCTTCGGGCTCTGCGGACAGCCGCTGGCGACCGAGTACGTGCGGCAGAGCACCGGATTCCCGGAGATTTTCTCGCCAGCCCTATGGCTTGGCATACGCACGCTCGCCATGGCAGTGATCCTCGCGATGCTGGCAGCAGGACTGCTTGGCTACGTTGTTACTCGCGACTCGTTCGTTTGGAAGTCCGCTGCATGAGTCCAGAGGCAGTGGAGCCGTCAAGGGTGGAGTCTGGACTGCGGACTGACGGTCTTGTGGATCTATGGGACTACGCTGTGGGTAGACCGAGTAAGCAGACCCGCTCGAAGGTCCTTCTGGCGGCCGAGGTCGTCGCCCGAGGCGGGAATGGCAAGCCAGACCCTCGCACCGCTGTTGCCGCACAGGCGGTGGAAACCCTCCATCTCGCGAGTCTCGCGCACGACGATGTCGTCGACGCCGGCGAGGTGCGGCGCGGCGCCGCGAGTCTGCCGGCATCCTTCGGGGCTCCCCTGGCTGCGGCTGCCGGCGCTGTTTTCTTTGGTCGCGCGTTGAACCTGTTCGCTTGCTGCGGCGGGGAGGCGGTGATGCTCGCTACGGAGACCGCTGTGCGAATGTGCGAGGGCCAGATGTGCGAGTTGCGCGCCCTGCGCGATCTCGGCCGATCTCCGGCGGAATATTTCGAGGCGATTGAAGGTAAGACGGCCGGCATGTTCTGGCTGGCGGCGAACCTCGGGGGCCTTCTCGGCGGAGCGGACCCGGAGGCAAAGAGTGCGTTGGCACGGTACGGCGAAAGCCTGGGAATCGCTTATCAGATCATCGACGATGTCATGGACCTCGTGGGGGATCCAGAAGATGCGGGAAAGTCTCTTGGTAACGACCTGAAGAACGGCAACTACACGCTACCGGTGATCTACGCGCTCGAAGAGTGCCCGCAGCTGTCTGAGCTTCTGCGGGAAGAAGCCACGGTCGAGACTGTAATCGGTCCAATACGCGACACCCACGCGATCGGGCGCGCCGGCGCCGAGGCGCGACGCTGGATCGAACAGGCTAAGGGGACGGTGTGCCTGCTGCCGGCAGCTCGCGGACTGCTTGAGATCTCGGACGCGGAGCTCGGGGCTCTAGACGACGCGGTATGACACCCGCACCACCCGTTCCTGTCCTGGATGAGGCCGATATCGTCGTCGTCGGCGGAGGCCCCGGAGGGGCGATCGCCGCGTTTACGCTGGCGTCTGAGGGGCACGATGTAGTGCTCATCGACAAGCAGTCTTTCCCCCGGGAGAAGGCGTGTGGCGATGGCCTGAGCTCCTCGGCCGTGTCCTTTCTGGGCCAGCTTGGGCTGGACGAGGTCCTCGTCGGTGCGCAGCAGATCGAGGATACGCGTCTTGTCCTCGACTGGCGACGAGAGAGGAAGCGGAGCTTTTCGCGCGCTTCCCGCCGCTCGCAAGGCTGCTGTCTTCCTCGGCGAACGTTCGACGATGCTCTCGTCGATTGTGCGAAGAGGGCCGGTGCACGCCTTCTGAATGCATTGGTGACCGAGCCGATTCTCAGGGAGGGAAATGCGGTCGGCGTGAAGCTGGTCCACAATGGCATGCAGACGAGCGTCTCAGCTCCGCACATCGTCGCCGCTGACGGGGCCACCTCGCGTTTGCGCCGCCTGATGGCGCTTTCCTCGCGGCCGGGGGCGGCATCGTCGTATGCGGTGCGCAGATATGTGCTTACCCAGGAGCCCCTTGAGCCTATATTTGACCTCTACGCGCCGGTCGCCAACCCGTTCGTCGGATACGGGTGGGTGTTTCCCGTCTCCGAGCGCGTCGCGAACATCGGCATCGGATACGTGGCCGCCCGAGGTCTGCCGCGGCCGCGTCCAATCACCGATCTGCTCGACTCGTTCCTCGTTTCGCTTCAGCGTCATCGAGGCTCTGAGCTCGGGCTCCTGGAGCCCACGAGCCCGGCACGCGGAGCCCCAGTGGGCGTAGGTTTCTCTGCTGATCGTTGCGAGGCGGGTGGAGTTATGTTCGTAGGGGACGCCGCGCGCACATGTGACCCGATCACCGGCGAGGGCATAGACCAGGCGATGCGCAGCGCCCATATCTCCGCCCTTGCCCTCCATCGCGCGATTAGGTCCAGAACAAAGCCGCTTGGGGTGGGACGGATGATCGCGCGCTCTAATCCACGGCTGGGCCAGGACAGCGCGATGATCGCTCGCCTCGGGTACCGGCTATTGAAGCGGCGTCACTCTGAGCAGTCCGGTTCAGCCGATGTTCTTGCCAAGCCGACGCCCTTCTTCTCTGCCGTACGGTCGATGGTCACCGCCGAGATCGACTACCCGACAATGAGCGCCACGCCAGCTGGTAAGGTCGCCTCGCGGTTCGGATTCGCGAAGCTTCTGCATACGCTCGATAACCACATCCGCGACCAAGTTCGCAACGAGTTCATTCTGTGCTCAGAGATGCTCCACCGCGAGGTGTGCGCGGGGACTGGCCCTACCGGTGGGCTCATGCTTTTTGCGAGCCAGGCCGCCTGCGCCTCTATGGCAAACGATCAGTCTGTGGAGGCAGCCCTGTCCGTTGAGCTGCTGCGTGTATTTACGAGGATGCTCAGCAGGGTGACGGAGGCAAACAACGATCAGGCTAAGGCCAACAATGCGCTCACGGTGATGATCAGCGACTATGCTCTCTCGCGAGCAATTGGCACCTTGGCCAGTCAGGGATCAGTGTTCAGCGGAATGCTGGCCGATGCGATCGAAGCAAGTAGCGAAGTGGCTGCTCTGTCTACCCGGAACCAGCCCCACGTGGGGCCTCCAGTGCAACGGTATATGGAATGGGCGCGTTTCACTACTGGTGCCGCTTTCTCGCTCGCGGCGCGGATGGGTGCCCGTCTAGCTGGTGCTCACCACGCGGTGGAGAATTCCCTTTGCGCCGCAGGCGAAAGCCTGGGAATAGCGACTCAGATCTGCGAGGACATCCTCGTATTGAGAACACAGGATCCGGTCATGGGTGGCCCACCATGGCGGACACTGGAGCAACGCCGTTTTGGGCTGCCTGTACTCCTTGCCGCGGAGGAAGACCAACAGATAGCCTCGTTGCTAATTGCGGCGAAGGCACGCACGGAATGGGAAAGAGTGATTGACTTGATAATGAGCGGAGAGGGTTTGGCGCGCGCCGGCGAGATGTGTCGGGAATATACAGAGAGCGCTAAGAAGATAGCAGTGGAGATCGCAGGACAGGGAACCTCACTCGAGACGCTCTGCGACCTACCTATGCGCTGTCTCGCACTGTGCGCTTCGCCGTCGCCAGACGATCCCGAGGCGCTAATCCCACCCGCTGCACAATCAGCTGCGCACGGCACCACTCTTCGCGCAGCTTCTTGAGGTGCCTGTGACTGCCACGAACTGTTACCACTTGTACCCTAGTGCGTTGTATGGTATTCATCGTGATGTCAGTACATCATTGTCAGATGGGGTTTCTGTCTGCACATAGACTGGAAATATAGGTAGTCCTACCGGTAGGCTTACCTATAGCCCTAGATATTGACAAGGTCGATGGTGGGTACTAGCGTCGGGCGCACTGTGTCTGCTCACCCGAACAATGCCATATGCTCCACCACGCCCGCGATGGCACCGAGGGGCAGGGCAGGTGCAGAGGAGATCGGGGCCTCGGCGAGCCCGTCCCGATTATGCGGGGAGGACACGGGCAGCGAGAGCGAACGGGGAGATGCTGCTCGAGTCCGTGACGGGCGCTACCCGCCCAGGCGCTCGCGGGGCAGAGACGACCTGGGCCCGCGGGTTGTGAATCCCGCGGTTGCCCAGGTCGCTGCGCCTGTCACGCTGCGGGCCGAGCACTCTCCCCACTTTCCTTGGAGTTCCCTGGATGCCAGCTACACGCTTGTCCGCTCACCGAAGGATGTGCGGCGTCTCATCGCCGAGATCCTTCGAGACACTCGGGACTACCCGATCATCGGCCTTACGTTGCGGGAGGGTGAGGCTAGACCGACGCTCACGCCGCAAGAAGTTCGGGCGATTGCTGGCGAAAGAACGCGGATCTACCTGATCGTCGGGGACTATCTGCTGCAGAGGTTGCAGCGAGCACAGGGCACCAAGCTCGGGCCAGCCCGAGGAGCGGTGTGGGTATGGTGGGCTGAGTGCGGCGCGTGCGACGCCGGCTGCAGTAATGCCTTCCAGCAGTTTGCGCACGAACTCGAACTCAGCCGGCCCGCTGTGCGGAGAGAGATCGAACGCTTGGCGGACGCGCTAGCGTCGATTGAGCACGAACTGGCGGAGGGGCGCGAGAGCAACAGCGGTCTCAAGCGAGACCTGCGCGCTGCTGAGCTCGACGATCGGCGAGCGACGGCTCGCGCTGAAGCTGCCGAGCAGAAGCTCGAGGAGGCCCGGGCTTACCTGAAGTCGCTCAAGGACGCTGGCCTGGATAGCGACGAGCTGCGGATGATCGCGCAAATGGATCCGGAAGACCGGCTGCATAGGCTGATCTTCAGAGAATGGATGCGCTTGACGCCAAGCGATCGGCGTGAGCACCAGCTCTCGTATACCTTTGGCGTGAGATTCGTCGCCATGGTCGAGGGGCACCCCGACATACCCCGTGACCGTCTCGCATGGGTGTGCGCGATGATCGCTTGTGGACGCAAACCCGTCGGTCTTGATGTGCACGCTCTGCGCAAAGGCAACGGCGGTAACAATCAGCAGGTCGTTCGCGCGGATGGCGCCAAGGCGTGGCGCGCTCGCATTACGACCAATACCCCCAACGCTCCCGCAGCATCACGGCTTCACTACTGGACGCACGCCTCGAGTAGAGTCGAGTTCGGGAGCGTCGGTCATCACGATGACTTCTCGATCCCCCCAGCGGGCCCTCGATGATTCTGAGCCCGCGTGTCAAGAGTGGATCTCCGGAGAACGAGTGGTCAATCCCGAGCCTCCGCGAGCCACGCTATTCCCAATCGCTTGAGCGCGGCCTCGCGATCTTGGGCTGCTTTAAGCCTGAGCACCCCGTGCTCGGGATCGCCGACGACCTCGGCATGAGTCGCTCCAGTTGGGTCGGCGGCGAGGCGCCTGTCAGTTTTGCGACCGGTGGACATCGAGCGACAGCACCCAGCCGAGTGCCGCCGTATGCGGTGGAGAGGGCCGCATGAGGCGACATTGGGAGAGGAAGGGTGGATCAGGTCGGCGAACGGTCTACGCGGTACTTGCGTGGATCGCTAGCCAAATACCCCGGCGAGTCGGGCAACCAACAACGGTTCCTGGGCACGGCTGCTCGGCTCGCCTAAGCGTCACAAAACGGCGGGGACAACCGCCGGGGCCGGCGGGGCTCATCCCCATGATTGCCTCGCCGGCTCTTTGTAAGGCGACGGCGGTAAGTCGACGGGGCCGGCGAGAGATTGCCCATTCTGGCTCGCTGGCCCTGCTTAACCACACGGCGGGAAGTCCGCCGGGGCCGGCGGGGTTGGTAATCCTCCAATCGCCTCGCCGGCCCTTTACTGCACACCATCCACCCCGTGCGCTTATCGCTGCTTCCTGCGGCCGCCGACCGCAACCAGTGGCGCTGCCATGTCTGTACTAGCTCGTCCAAAACCCTCACAAGCGGTAAGTGAGCGTACGAGCGTATCTCTGCATGCTTCGCTCGCTATCGCGTGGGTGCCGCCGGCGGAGATCGATCGCGGCGCGTGGGTGGCCGCTGGGCGACGCATTGGTGAATACGGGCGTGTCAGCAACTGGTGGGTGGGCGACTGGCTCCAATACGGAACGTCGCGATGGGGCGAGAAGTACGTCGAGGCATCTCGGATCACTGGCTTCGACGCAAAGACTTTGAGGAACATCGCTTATGTCGCATCCCGGTTCGATTTGTCCCGGCGCCGGGACAAATTGACCTGGACTCACCACGCTGAGGTTGCAGCGCTAGAGCCAGCTCAACAGGAAGTGTGGCTTGAGCGAGCAGTCGAGCAGCGACTATCGGCCACCGATCTCCGCGTAGCGCTGCGCTCATGGCAGAGGGGCACCGAGGACTCGGACGAGAGCGCCCAGGAGGGTGAGGATATTGCGATCACCTGTCCTCACTGTGCGCACCCAATCCCTCGCTCTCTGCTCATCATCCAGCGAAGGAATTCGCCCATATCAAGGGATGCAGTCGACGACGACCAGCAAGTAGCTGGCTGCCAAGAAGCATGAAAGCATATGGGCGCCGGGTCTTCGGCGCAGATTCCACGTTTGCAAGATCCCGAACTCAAACTTGGCCGTGCGGCCGACTAGGGAACCACAAGAGGAGACGAGTTGGGGCCGTCGGGGCAGGCTTGCTGGCTGTGCACGCGGTGTTCCTGTGCATCTTCCTAGCATCCGCGTCTGCCGCGGCTCCCGAAGGGAAGCCATTTGGGATAGCCCAGTTTGCCATGCAAACAACGCACTCGACTGTAGCCCCTGCAGGGGCTCCCGGTCCCGGATTCGCAAACGAACCTTACGCTTTCACTCAGGCCGGCGGCCATCCGGACGCGCTAACGACAACACTGGAATTCGCAAGCGAAAAGATAGGCGAAGGGACCTACCCTACGCGTGACCCAAAGGACATGATCCTCGATCTGCCCCCTGGGCTCACCGCCAATCCACTCGCCGTACCACTCTGCCCTCACGCGCAAGCCATGTCCGGATCATGCCCCTCCGATTCTCAGGTTGGGGTGTACGAGTTTCACGACTTCGGTAACAAAGCCCAGCTGGGCCCGATCTTCGACATGACCCCGGAAGCGGGGCAGTCCGCCGAGCTAGGCTTCTCGGCTCCGTTCGTCGGCACGTTGCCCATGATGGGACGGCTCGTGCGAACTCCGGGTGGATATGGGCTAAGAATCGTCGCGAACGGGTTGCCCGCGTTGAGCATACTCAGCGTCGAAACAAGCTTGTGGGGTGTGCCAGCTGCGGCGAGCCACGACCCCGAGCGCGGCCTCAGTTGCGGGGCGATTACGCTCACCCAACCGTGGAGCTGTGAAGGTGGTGGGGTGACCGACGGCGCACCCCAAACCCCGTTCCTGACAATGCCAACCGATTGCTCCGCCGGTCCGCTGGTCGGCGTTGCCTGGTCGGAATCCTGGGAGGAACCCGGCCGCATCCTTCGGGCCCAATCAGCGCTGCCGGGCGTCACAAACTGCAACCAGATCCCCTTCGACCCCGAACTCGAAGTCAGACCCGACACTGGCCTCCCCGATGCCCCGGTAGGGATCACCGTCACGATCGGCGTCGAACAGCCCGGAAGCTCGATCGTCACAGCAGCGCCGCAATTGCGCGACGCGACCATCACCCTCCCGGAGGGCGTATCGATCAGCGCGGGCGTGGCCGACGGTCTACAGGCGTGCAAGGCCACCGGCTCCGAAGGCATCGACATGCCAACCGGACTGAACGCCAGCGGTGAACCGCTCAAGCCCGGCGAAGTCGGCGAAGGGGAAGAACTCGCGCCAAGCGGCGAAGCGCGCCTCGCCCCAGGACATTGTCCCCCACCATCAACGGTGGGTACCGCCGAAGCGCTTTCGCCGCTGCTGCCGACGGCAATCAAGGGCCGCGTCTATCTCGCACTGCCCGGCTGTGGAGGTCCTGGCCAGCTAGCCTGCAGCGAGCAGGATGCCGTCGATGGGAACCTCTACCGACTCTACGTCGAACTCGGCGGCCACGAATTACACCCGGCCGGGGTCAACATCAAGGTAGAAGGGAAGGTCGAGGCGAACCCCGCGACCGGCCAACTGACCGTGAAGCTCGTCAACAACCCCGAGCTGCCGCTCAGCCAACTGAACCTGACCCTCAACGGCGGGCCGCGGGCGCTACTTGACAATCCCGCGACGTGCGGCCCAGCCAGCACCACCAGCGACCTCGAACCGTGGAGCACCCCAGGCGTCACCCCACCACCCGAAAGTCAGGTCATGCCGGGAACCGCCAATGCCGCGCCGTCCTCGTTCTACGAAGTGACCGGCTGCCCAACCACACCGATGTTCACCCCGACGATCCTCGCGGGCAGCACGATCCCACAGGCCGGGGTGTTTACGCCGTTTACCTTCACCGTCACCCGCAGTGACGGCGAACAGTTCCTCTCCGCGCTGCAGTTGACCACTCCACCAGGTCTCTCAGCGATGCTCTCCAACGTGCCGGTGTGCGAAGAGCCCGCCGCTAGTACCGGGCAGTGCCCACCAGCCTCCCGGATCGGCAGCACGATCGTCAGCGCAGGTGCCGGCTCACACCCGCTCGAACTGCCCGGCGCGATCTACCTGACAAGCGGCTATCACGGCGCTCCGTTCGGCCTGAGCATCGTCACCAACGCCGTGGCTGGCCCGCTCAACCTCGGCCAAATCGTGATCCGCTCACGAGTTGATCTCAACCCCGAAACAGCGGCTCTCACGATCACCAGCGATCCCCTCCCAGAAATCGTGTTCGGCGTCCCGCTGCGCATTCAGCGCGTGACACTGAACATTGACCGCCCCAACTTCATCTTCAACCCGACCGACTGCGAAACACATCAGATCACCGCCACCATCGTCAGCTCCCAGGGCAGCCCCGCGCACGCCGCCAACCGGTTCGCGATCGGGGGCTGTCGCAACCTCAGGTTCGCGCCGACGATCAAGGCATCAACCAACGCGCACACAACGTTCGCGACGGGCGCGAGCTTCGACATGAAGCTGAGTATCGCCAACGCCGAACGGGGCTCCCAGGCCAACCTCGCCGCGATCAAAATGACCCTTCCACAGCAGCTACCGTCCCGGCTGACCACGCTGCAGCAGGCGTGCCCGCAGGCCACCTTCACCGCTGATCCGGCAGCGTGCCCGGCAGGGGCGATCATTGGCATCGCTCGGGCCCGCACGCCCGTCCTCCCGGTGGAAATGGAGGGCCCGGTGTACTTCGTCTCGCGCGGGCGCAACGCGTTCCCCTCGCCGGTCCTCGTGCTCGAGGGCGACGGTGTGAGACTCAATCTCGCCGGCACAACCACGATCGACTCCAAAGAGATCACGCACGTCGCGTTCAAGACAGTTCCCGACATGCCGATCGAGACCTTCGAGCTTTACCTCCCCCAAGGACGTCACTCGCTGCTGGGCGCTAACACCAACCTGTGCGCGCCACGCAAAGCGGCCACTATCAGTCGCCGAAACGCGCACCGCGCGCGCAGCCGCAGCGCCAGCCCCCTCGCCCAAGCTCACAAGAGCGCAGCGGCGAAGCTGCTAATGGCAACCGAACTCGTCGCCCACAACGGCGCGATCCTCCACCAAAGCACGCCGATCACAGTCACTGGCTGCGCCACAGCCAAACCCAAACGCCAGCCGCGCTGAGCGCAACCAGCATGCCACCACCCGGACCTCAGTCTGCCGCGCGCGCGCAAAGTTGCGCGTCGCGACCCGCACGTTGTCTACTGCTCCCGGTGCTATTCCTCGGAAGGAGTGTCAATGAGTCCTCGATCCATTCGTAAGCGAGCGTGGCCGGCCATCCTGGCGGGCCTTGCAACGCAGATCACTCTGATGATCGCGGCGCCAGCGATCGCAGTCAGCGCACCCGCCGGCGCTTCGGCCCAAGCCAAGACCACCTTCCTCACCGAGAACGGCCGACTCGAATTCATCCGCGAAATCGGCTCCGCGCTGTATGAGCGCGGCAACGCCACCGGCACATACAACGTGCCGATGACCACGCTCTTGACACGCCACCCCAACTACGTGACAGCGATCGTCACGATCTACCCGCACGGCGGGTCGATCACCGGCAGCTCCAAGGCCAACTACATCGTCAGGAACGAAACCGGCTACTTCGGCGGAACGCTCACGATCATCCGCGGCACCGGCACCTACAAGCACGTGTCCGGCAAGGCTCTGGGCATCAGCGGCACGATCAACCGCAACACCTACAACATGACCGTGAAAGCCCACGGTGACATCAAGCTCTAGCCAGCACCCCCGCGTAGCGCGCCGCGCCGCAAGCTGCTGCGGTTATCTCGCGCTCGCGCTCATCGCATGCGCCTGGTTCGCGCGCGCCGCGAACGCCGCGCAAACAGTCAGGCTGCACGTCCGCTTTGCCCCCAACGTTGCCGGTCAGCAAACAACGCTCGAGCTCGGCCTTCGCATCAGCGGCCCCGGCACCGCGCCACCAGCCCCCGTCACACGCCTAGCGCTGCGCATGCCCGCCAACATGGGCCTTGGCAGAACAACGCTCGGGGTCCGCAACTGCTACCCCGCGACATTGCTCCTGGGAGGGCTGCGCGCCTGCTCGGTCGACGCGCGCATCGGGTTCGGGAGCGCCACAGCGGTCGTACCGATCGGCTCCCAAAGCGTGCGCGAGAAATTGTCTCTCAACGCACTCATGGGACCACCCGTCGAAGACCACACCGAAGTGCTGTTCTACCTCCAGGGTGCTACCCCCGTCCTTGACCGGCTCGTCCTTCCCAGCGTCCTCTTCCCAGACACCCCGCCGTTCGGCGAACAACTCGACACCTCCGTCCCATCGGTCCAGGCATGGCCCGAAGGCCCCGAACTGTCGCTCGAGACGTTCAACTCGACGATCGGCCCGTTGAACCTCACCTACCAACGCCGAATCGGGCGGCGCACCGTCACCTACCACCCCAGGGGCGTGACGATCCCGCGTGTCTGCACCCACGGCGGCTACCCATTCGCTGCCGACGTCACCTTCAAGGACGGCTCGCAGGCCAAAGCCGCCTACACCGTACCCTGCCCCAAACGCCGCAGCACCCAGCACAGCCACTAGCGAACGCTTCGCCGGCCACCGCCCGCGCCGGACCACAGATACGCACTGTTCAGAGCGAACGATCTTTGCCACGGTGCCGGTCACGGCGCTAGCGTCCGCGCAATGTCACCAGCAGACGCCACAGCAATATCACCGCCTCAATCCGCGATCGACCTTTTCTGCGACGAGGTCCTCGTTGATCCCTACCCGCATTACACGCCACTGAGAGAAACACAGGGCGCGGTCTATCTCACCCAGTGCGATGCCTGGGCGCTCACACGCTACGCCGATGTCCGCCGAGCCCTTGACGACTGGCGAACATTCTCCTCCACCGACGGGATCTCTCTAAGCGCCACCACCAACGCGGCGACTGGCAACTCGCCGCTCGCCGCCGATCCGCCCGCGCACCGCGCACCCAGACGCGTACTCTCCGAGAACCTCTCGCCCAAAGCCGTCAGCGACCAGGCCCCAGAGATCCAACGTCGCGCAGACGACCTGGTGGGGCGCCTGGCGCACCAGGTCAATTTCGACGCGATCCGCGATCTCGCCCAACCGTTCGCGCTCTCGGTCCTTGCCGATCACGTCGGATTGCCCGCCGAGAACCGCGACTTTCTCGCCGACTGGGCCGACGCCGCGTTCGACATCATCGGCCCTGACAACGAGCGCACCAATACCGCCCGCGCCCATCTAGGCAAGCTCGGCGTTCACCTGCTTACCACGACAACTGCCGAGCGGCTCACCGCCACCGGCGCTGGCCAAGCAATCTACGCCGCCGGCAAGCGCGGCGACATCACGATGGAAGCGTGCACTCAGCTGATCGCGATCTACCTGCTGGCGAGCATCCCGACAACCACCGCGGCGATCGGCAGCGCAGTCTGGCTGTTTGCCCACCACCCAGACCAATGGGAGGCGCTGCGCGCGGACCCTGACCTGATGCCCAAAGCCGTCGAGGAGATCCTGCGCTTGGAGTCCCCGATCCAGTCGTTCAGCCGCGTCCTTCGCCAGCCGTGCGACATCGGCGTTGCCTCGGTGCCTCGCGGCGCGCGCGTCTTGATGTTGTTCGGGGCGGCCAACCGCGACCCTGAGACCTGGGAGAACGCCGACGCGTTCGACATCACACGAGAAAAGCCCGCCGCGCACCTCGCATTCGGTCGCGGCCTGCACAGCTGCATGGGCCAGGGCCTCGCGCGCTTGCAGGTCAGCGCCGTCCTCATCGCGCTGCTGCGACACGTCGAGAGCTGGCATAGCGACCAGGCACGCTGGAAGCTCAACAACATCATCCGCGGCCTCGACAGCTTCCCCGTCGCGATCAACGCCAGTGGCCCACCAGGACCGCTCGCAGCGCCTCGCAGCACGAACACCGACACCACGACAGAGGTCACCGACTGGCGGGTCGTCGGCACGATCGGCCTGGCCAAGCTGCACCAAACCGTTGACCTGCCCGCTGAGGCAACCTTCAGCGGCAACGTCGACATGGTCCACGGCAAGATGGACGGGGAACTCAACCTCCCAGTCCTCACCAACGAGGTCCGGATCCTCGGCATCAAGGTCCGCACCACGTCGCAACTGATCCCCACCGGCTCCTTCGACGGCGACGTCACCGTCCACCCCGACGGCAGGATCGACATGCGCGCCACGAGCCGCGCCTACATGGAGATCCGCTCGGTCTCCATCGGCCCGCTGACAATCCCGCTCAAATGCCGAACTGCGACCCCGATCGAAATGCCGCTGGAATCCTCGGGAACGATGAGCCTCGACTTTCGCCCATCGTTCTCGGGCACGATGACGATCCCGCGGTTCATCGGCAGTGGCCCGATCAGCTGGCTGGTCACGATGCTCGTCTCCGGGCCCGGCAACGAGTTCCAGATCGCGCTCGAGCTGCCAACCACACCCCCTCCGGCCCCGGTAGTCGCCAACAGCGCCGGCGCGCCCCAATCACCACAACCGCAATAGCAGAGATTCTCGCGTGGATACCGGCTCGCACCCAGACAGCGCCCTCCTCGCGTTTCTACGCTGCGCGAGCTGCCGCTTCGCAGCGCTGTACTTCGTGCCGTTCTACGCCGGCCTCACACAAGCCGGACACGGCACGATCGCCACCGCGCTGCTCGGCGCGGTGTTTTGGATCGTGTACTCGCTGAGCATCGAGACCACCAACCGGCTAACCGATCGCGCCGAGGACGCCGTTAACCGCCCAGAGCGCACCCGGCTGTGCGCCCGGGTCGGCTGGCAGCGCCTCCAACGCCTCGAGATCGCCCTGTGGTGCGCTGTCGGCGCTTTGGACATCCTCTGGCTCTACCTCAACCCCAACGCGCTGCTTGCGATACTGCTCGTCGGCGGGCTCGTGTTCGGCATCGGCTACTCGCGCGGTCCGCGCCTAGCCAGAGCGCGCTACATCGGCCTGGTTGTCCTCAACCTCGTGTTTGGAGGTGTGTTTCTCCTCGGTTGGGCTGCCGGCGCGTCACTCACCCCGCTCACCGGCGCCCCCTGGCATCAGCTGGTGGCCTTCGTGCCGCTCGCTCTCGTCGTCGGCGCGTTCGTGGTCACCCTCGCGGGGATAAAGGACATCACCGACCGCTGTGGCGACCTCAACGTCGGCTACCGCAGCCCGTTCGTCGACATGCTCGACCGCCGTCACCACAGCTCGCTCAAGGCGCTCGCCGCCACACCGTTCGTGCTCGTCTGTGTATTCACGCTAAGCGGTCTGTTGCCGCTGCGACTGCTCGCTCTGCTCGCGTTCGCGCCGATCTCAGCGCTCGTGGTCGAGGCGGTCCTGCGCGCCGACAGCCCCCGCGCGCAGCTGGTGGTGAGGGAGCTCTTCTACCGCTACTGGTTCGCCTTCTCATCGGTAGCCCTGCTGATCTTTATTCCGCGGCTGGCACTGCTGTATGCCACCAGCGCCGCAGCGCTCTATTGGGTCCTGGCTACACGGTGGCTGCACTGGACCCAAGTGAGCTTCATCGAAATCAAGCAGCTCGCGCGCACAACCACGACGCGACCACGCCCACTACCAGCACCACCCGCACTCAGGAGGCCATGAATGCCAGCGCTCCTCTCAGTACATGACATCACCGAGTTGTTGCGCGAAATGTTCGCGCAACTGCTGGAGATCGACATCACCGAAGTTCCAGCCGACGCCGACATTCACGACAGTCTGTGCGTGGAGTCGCTTCAGCATCTGGAGATGATGACGCGTGTCGAAGAGCGACTGCACCTCACGTTCGACATGGACGCATGGATCGCGCCGCGTACCGTCGAAGACCTTGCGCGACACATCGCCGCGCTTCAGGACGCCGACCGTGACGACTGACACGTCGATCGTCGTCACCGGCATGGGGGTCAGCACGACGCTCGGAAGCAACGTCGAGACGTTCTGGGCGGCTGTGCGCCAAGGCGCTGTCGGGACCCGCGAACTCGAGCACTTTGACACCTCCATGCTGGCAACCCATCGCGGGGGAGAGCTCAGCCAGCTGCGGGCTCGCCGCCACGGCACCGGCGTAGGCGCCCCACTGGCAGTGGAGCTTGCTGTCGCGACGGCGACCAGCGCCGTCGCTGACGCAGGCCTCCCGCACAGCGGCATCGACGCCGATCGCGTAGGTGTCGTCTTCGGCACCGTTATGGGGACTCGCCCGGCAGTCGAGGGATGGCTCACCCAACCCCAAAGCACCCACGGCGAAGATGATCTGGCGTGGACATCCTCGACGGCGCTCAGCAGAACCGCCGCCTCGAGCTTGGGCTTCGGCGGCCCCAACTGCGTCATCTCGACCGCCTGCGCGTCGGGCAACAGCGCGATCTCCTATGCCGCAGACGCGCTGATCTCCCGCCGGGCAGACGCAATGGTCGCTGGCGGCGCAGACGAACTGTCCTACGCCATGCTGCTCATGTTCGACAGCTTCCGCGCGCTTTCCCCCGACGTCGTCAAGCCGTTTGACGTCAACCGCCGCGGCCTGATGCTCGCCGAGGGAGCGGCCGCGCTCGTGCTGGAGCGAGAGACCGACGCGCGGGCGCGCAAAGCACCGATCTACGGCCGCGTCGTTGGCTGGGCAAACGTCGCCGACGCCCACCACATCACCGCACCACACCCGCAAGGCGACGGCGCAGCACGATCAATTCGTGGCGCGCTCAAACAAGCGGGCGCAAGCACACGCGACGTGGACTACATCTGCGCTCACGGCACTGGCACACCAACCAACGACGCCAGCGAGGCGATCGCGATCCACAGCGTGCTCGGCACCCACACAACACATACCCCCGTGTCCTCGCTCAAGGGCGCGCTGGGGCACAGCCAAGGCGCGGCCAGCACGATCGAGGCGCTGTGCTGCCTGCTGGCACTGCGAGACGGAGTGGTCCCTCCCACAGCAAACTGCGACACCCCCGACCCCGCGTGCGATCTGGACATCGTCGCTCACGCGCCGCGCTCGGCGAAAATGAGGCTCGTTCTCAACAACGCGTTCGGCTTCGGAGGAAACACCGAGTGCGTGGCGCTGGGAGCAGCGTGACCAAGGAGCAGCAGTGAGCACCGTCGTCACCGGCCTGGGGGTACTGTCACCCTACGGAATCGGGACCGACGCCCTTGCGCGCGGCCTGGCATGCGGCTCGCTGGAGCAGTTGCTGTGCCCCACCAGCGGCTGGCCGAGCAGTGCCGGCAAGCCGCTGAGGTGCGCGCGAGTGCGCGAAAGCGACGTCGCCGCTGTGCTCGACGAAGAGCCCCGCAGGTTCCTCAACCTGGAGTCGCTGCTGCTCCTGGCCGCCGCGCGGCTCGCGCTCGCCGACGCTCAGCATCCGCCCGAGCAGATCGAGCACACCGGGATCGTGGTCTCCACCCGCCACGCCGGGTTGCAGGACTACGCCGACCTGTTCTGGACCGCGCTAGGCCAGTACGCCGCGCAACCAGCCGGCCGTCCACGTGTCAGCCCGGCGCGCGGCCCCCAGACAGGACTCAACGCGCCGGCCGCTCACCTGAGCATCAGGCTGGGCGCCAAGGGACCGAACATGACACTCACCAACGGCGCTGCCGGCGGGATCGACGCCTTGGCGTACGCCACGGGCGTACTGGAATCCGGCAGAGCAACGACGATGCTCGTCGGCGGCGTGGAGGTGATCCCCCAGGTCACCCACAGCCTTTCCCAACGTGAGGGCTATCGCACCACCCGCCCGCTGCCCCGCCCGTTTGACCGCGATCGTGGCGGCCCGATGCTCGGCGAGGCGGGCGTGATCGCCGTGCTCGAGCACGATAAGCACGCACAACGACGCGGCGCTCGCGCTCATGCGTACGTGCGCGCCACAGCCACGGCGTTCGCACCCAACCACGACCTGGAGAGCGCATCCAGACGCTCGTTGACGAGCGCGCTGGCAGCCTGCTCGCTCGCACCCCAACAGGTCGGCGCGGTGTTCGCCGCCGCCAACGGCAGCATCGCCGGCGACGCTGCGGAGTCGCGCGCGCTGCACGCCATCTTCGGCGAACACACACCGGTCTGCGCAGTCAAGGGCGCGACCGCCGACAGCATGGGAGCTGCAGCACTCGTGCAGCTCGTCGTCGCCATAACCAGCATGCAGCAGCACTCGATCCCCGCCACTGCGGGCTTTCACTCACCAGGCCATGACATCGCAGCGATCAGGATCCTTGCCCAACCCGAGCCGCTCCCGCCCGGCCCGGTCGCAATCCACGCCTGGGACACCATGAGCTACTCGGCGACCGCCGTGATCGACAACCCCCACAAACGAGCCTCGCGGCACAAGCCACCCAGGTCCGATGGCGCCTAGCGACACCCAAAAGGTAAACGCGAGCCTGTACTACTTGGACCGCCATGTCACCAACGGCGACGCGTCGCGCACAGCGCTACGCACAGAGGCCACATCGTGGACCTACGGGCAGCTTCTCGACCGGGTCAAGAGCGCTGCGCGAACACTGCTCAGCGCTGCCGTCAAACCCGGCGACCGTGTCATCCTCATCCACCCCGACGACCCGCATACAGTCGCATTCCTGCTCGCTGCGATGCGTATCGGCGCCGCCCCAGCACCGATCCCCACCCAGCTCACCGACGACGAGCTGGCGTTCATCTGGGACGACTGCGACCCCGCGGCGGTGATCGTCGACAGCGCCCGCGCGCAGCGCGTCAGAGACCTCGCCAACCGCACGTCAGCAGCACCGGCGATCATCGTGCCCGACGACGAGCAGCGCAACCCTCCGGCCGAGCCGGACACCCCACCAGTGCTCGTGGACCCAAACGCGATCGCCCTGCTGCAGTACACCTCCGGCAGCACCGGCACCCCCAAGGGCGTCGTTCATCTACACCGCGGACTGCTCGCACTGCCCGAAGGATTCGCAAGCCGGCTAGCGCTCACCCCCAACGACATCTGCTACTCCGCCGCCAAGCTGTCGTTCGGCTATGGCCTTGGCAACTCGGTGTTCTTCCCGCTGGCCGCCGGTGCAAGTACATACCTGCGTGGCGCAACGTCTGATCCGCTCGGCGTGCTGCAAGCCATTCACAGCGCCCAACCAACTGTCGTGTTCGCCGGACCCACGCTGTACGCGGCGATCGCGGCGATCCCCGACGCCGCCAGCGCCTTCGCGCTCTCAAGCGTACGGCTCTACGTCTCGGCCGGCGACATGCTCAGCGCCGCGTTGTTTGACCGATGGGAAAAGAACTTCGGCCACCGCATCCTGGACGGACTGGGCTCCACCGAGTGTCTGCACATATTCATGTCAGCCGATCCCAGCAAAGCCACCGCAGGCCAGCTGGGAAGGCCCATAGCTCCCTACGAAGCGCGCCTGGTCGACGATGACGGGCAGGTGCTCGAGCGCGCAAGTACCGGCCTTCTGGAGGTCAAGGGTCCAGCTAACTTCGCGCGCTACTGGAACCTCCCTGCGCAGACCAAAGCGACGCTCAAAGACGGCTGGGTACGCACCGGCGACGTTTTGCACCTAAGCCACGACGGCCAGTTCAGCTACGTCGGTCGCGGTGACGACATCTTCAAGGTCAACGAGCTGAAGGTCTCGCCAGCGGAGATCGAGCACGTTCTCAACGCCCATCCTGCGGTCGCCGAGTCCGCGGTCGTCGGGCGCCCCGACAGCCGCGGCCTACCGTCAGTGTGCGCATTTCTGCGGCTCGCCGATGGCCACCAACAAACCGCCCAGCTGGAACGGGAACTGCGCGCCAGCGTGCGAAACACGCTCTCAGCGCACAAGGTGCCCAAGACGCTTGCGTTCGTCACAGCGCTGCCACGCACAAGCACCGGCAAGCTCACTCGCCACATGCTGCGCACCGAGCCGCTGACCACCAGCGCCACCTAGTACCCCACACGCACGTTCAGCGCATCGCGCTGCGTCGAAGTTTGAATCCGCGCGAACGCCGACCATATAGTCACAGCATGCGAAACCTATCCAGGCTCCTTACCAGGACGTTGGCCCAAACATGAACGCACCCCCAATCGAAGCGGTCGACCTTCACCGCCGCTTCCACCAAGGAAGCACAGACATAAACGCGGTCGCTGGCGTGAACTTCACCGCAGCCGCTGGCGAATTCGTGGCGATCATGGGTCCGTCAGGTTCAGGAAAGTCGACGCTGCTGCATCTCCTCGGCGCGCTCGACAAGCCCGACAGCGGCAAGGTCCTGCTCGAGGGACGCGAGGTCTCAGCGCTCCCCGACCACGAGCTAGCAGTCATTCGCCGCCGCCGACTGGGCTTCTTGCTTCAGTTCTTTAGCCTCCTGCCAACGATGAGCGTGTTGGAGAACGTCGCGTTCCCGCTGCTGCTCGACGGCGTCGCCGACGCCCACGCTCGCGCCCGGGAGGCGCTCAGCGCCGTAGGACTGCAGCAACGACTCGACCATCGCCCGGCGCTGCTCTCCGGCGGCGAGCAGCAGCGCGCCGCCCTCGCGCGAGCACTAGTCGCCAAACCGGCGGTAGTTCTGGCCGATGAGCCCACCGGCAGCCTCGACTCGGCGAGCAGCATCGAAGTTCTCGACCTGCTCAAGCAAACTGCGCAGAACGGACAGACGATCGTGATCGTGACTCACGATCCCACAGCCGCAACCTACGCCGAGCGTGTGTTGCACCTCATTGACGGCCAACTCCAAGACTCACCGGAGCGTCAGCTCATTGGCGCCGCTGCCGGCGCAAGTGACCACGGCAGCGCCGGACGGCCAGCCGTCGGCCAAGACTGAGCCGACTGATGGGAGCAAGAGCGCAGATACGAGCAGAGCGCGTGCGCGAGCGCGAAACGTGGGTGACGCTACGGCTGGTGAACCTGCGCCACTTGCGCGAGCACCGCCGCCGCGTCGTGCTGACGGTGGCGGGGCTCGCGGCAAGCGTCTGCATGCTCGTCGCGATCAGCGTGATCAACGCCACGCTCACCCGCTCAATCCAGAGCGAGACGCGCGGACTCTCCGGCTCAGCGTCGCTGCAAGTGATTCCGGCCGGCGCTACCCCGCTGCCGCAATCGACCGTCGCAGCAGTCAGCAGCACCCCAGGCGTGCAAGCGGCGGTTCCCCTTCTGCGAGTCGTCTCGCGAATCCATCACAACCATGTCAGCGAGCCGTTGCTGCTCTTCGCGGTGCCCTCCAACTTGGCCGCACTGTTCCCCCAGGGCCTAGGCGAAATCGGCCCACAGCTCACCTCAGCGAACTTCAACAGCGGCGAGCTCACCCTCACAGCCCAGGTCGCATCGTCGCTGGCGATCCATCCAAACGACCTGGTCACCCTGCAAACCCCCGCTGGCGCCCGCTCGGTTCGGGTCGGCGCGATCCTCGCACGAAACCCGTTCGCGTCACTGAACGGCGGCGTGTTCGCGCTAATGAGCCTACCCGCCGGCCAGCAACTGTTTGGTCGCGTCGGCGAAGTCAGCTCCATCTACGTTAGCGCTCGCGCCGGCGAGCAACGCTCGATGCTGCGCAAGGCTCTCCGCAACCGGCTTGGTACCGGCGTGTCTGTAGGGGCGCCCGGCGCCGAAGGCCAGGCCTACCAGCGCACCTTCAGCTCGCTGGCGGCGATCACCGAACAGGCCCGCTCGATCGGCTTGCTCGTTGCCCTGTTCCTGGTCATCAACACGATGGCGATGGCTCTGGCAGAGCGACGCCAAGAGCTCGCGCTGCTGGTGACCGCCGGCGCGCAGAAACGCCAGATCCTCGCGGCGTTCCTTGCCGAGGCTGGCATTCTGGGCATGATCGGCGCGGTCATCGGCGTGATCTGTGGCGCGCTGCTGGCACACGTGCTCGTGGCGCGCGCGGTCGCAAGCTACGACGTGCTGCCGATCACCGTCAGCGGCCCGCTCGCAGTCGAACCCAAGACGGTGCTCATGGGCCTCGCCGGCGGCTTTTACGTGAGCATCATTGGTGCCGCCGTGTCGGCCTGGCGGATCCTCAAGGTGACCCCGATCGACGCGCTGCGCCCCGAGAGCAGCTACGAGTGGCACACCCAGCAGCGCAAGCGCCTGCCGATCACATTGGCGGCGCTTGGAGCGCTCGCTGTTGCGCTGAGCGCCCTGACAGCCTGGCAATTGCCGATCGGCTCCAAACCGCTCGTGGAGGCCGTCGCTCTCGCTCTCGCCTTCGGCGGGACCGTGCTCATGCTGCCGCTGGTGGTCCCGCTGTTGGCGCGCTGGCTGCAGCGCGCGCTGCGCCCGCTGCTGCGCCCGTCAGCCAAACTCGGCGCCGACGCGCTTCTCAGGGCCCCTGGTCGCACCGCCGTCACCGCGGGCGGCATCGCGATCGCTGCGGGATTCGTGATCGCTGTCGGCTCAGGTATCGGCTCATTTCGCTCGGCCACCAACGAAGCTGCCGCACAGTGGTATCAGGCGCCGCTCTACGTCAATCTCGAAGGCGCTACCTCCTACATCGTCAACCAGCCCCTACCGGTGTCGGTGTCGCGCCGACTGGCGGCGGTGAAGGGCGTCAAGGCGCTGTACCCGATGCGCTACGGCCTGATCAACGCTTACGGTCACCAGACGCTCGTGGAGGCGATGCCGATCGCCCAGGCAGCCGGCGCCGGCGACTACATCATGGGCAGCCTGGGGATCACCCGCCCGGCGCTGATCAGAGCGCTTGCGCGAGGCGAGGTTGTCGTCTCGCGGCTCACCGCCCGCCACTATCACCTCAAGCCCGGTTACGTGCTTCATCTGCCGACCACGCGCAAGCTGGTCACGATCAAGATCGGTGGCCTGTTCAACGATCTGGCGAGCTTTGACTCCGTTCTGATCGAGCACTCGGTGTACGAAGAACTCTCCGGCGACCACCAGGCTGACCGCTTCGCTGTCGTCACCAAGCCCGGCGCCAATGTCAGCACCGTCAAGCACGAACTGCAGCACCTGCTCAACGCTCAGGGCATCGCCGCGACCGTGTTCACCGGCAAACAAATGGAGGAATATCTCGTCAAGAGCATCCAAGGCCTGTTCTCGGTAGCCCAGGGGATAGAGGTCGCAGCGCTGCTCGTCGCCGCCCTCATCGTGCTCAGCACGATGGTGACCGCGACATTTGAGCGCGGCCGAGAGTTCGGCATCGAGCGCACGCTCGGGATGAGCCGCCGCCAGCTCGGCAGCTCGGTGATCTTCGAGGGCACGGCGATGACGGTGGTCGGGGGGATCGTCGCGGTCGCACTCGGCCTGGGGCTCGGGTACCTGATCACCCTTTCGCTTGAGAACCAGCTCGGCTGGCCGGTGACGTTCCGGCCCACGCTGTCACTGACCCTCGGCGTGGTCGCGATCTCCACAACGATCGGCGCCGCGGCCGCTCTGTATCCCGCATGGCTTGCAGCGCGCCGGACGATCATCGGCCTGCTGCGCAGCGCCTAGTGGCCACCCTCACCAAGAACGCGTCGTCTGCGCCCGGCCAGCAACCCGCACACACACCAAGTCCACCACAAGCGTTGGCGAAGGGGGTACCCGCTGATGAAGGTTGCCTACTGGCCCGGCTGCGTGAGCCGCGGCTTCACGCCTGAGCTGCACCGCTCGATGGCGCACGTCGCGCCGCTGCTAGGCATCGAGCTCGTCGAACTGGACCGCGCCAACTGCTGCGGCGCGGGCGTGATCTCCGAGCACAACCAGGAGCTCGCCGACACGTTGAACGCGCGCACCTTTGCGCTCGCCCAGCAGGTGCAGGGAGCCGAGCTGATGATGAACATCTGCTCGACCTGCCAGGGCGCACAGAGCGAGTGCCAAGAGCGACTGGACGCCAACGCCCAATACAGGGCGCACGTGAACAATATGCTCGCCGACGAGGGGCTCAGCTACGAGAAGGGCCTGACGAACAAGAACTTCCTCTGGCTGCTGGTGGAGGAGATCGGCCTTGACAAGCTGCGAGGCCTCGTGCGCCGCCCGCTTACCAACCTCAAGGTCGGCCCGTTCTACGGCTGCTACATCGTGCGTCCACGCAACCGTCTGGGCATCGACGCCGAGCATTCGCGCGACCAGTACCTGGAGCGCCTCATCGACGCGCTCGGCGGGACGGTGATCGAGTACGCCGGGATGCGCAAGTGCTGCGGCTTCCCGATCATCACCACAAATAAGCAGGCGTCGCTCAAGCAGGCCGGCCGCCACCTGGGTGACGCCGTTAACGCCGAAGCCGACTGTCTTGTGACCCCATGCCCGCTATGCCATCTCAACCTCGACCTCCAGCAACCGGCAGCAGAACGCATCGTGGGACGCAAGCTCCAGATGCCGGTTTTGCACCTTCCGCAACTGGTTGGCCTGGCGCTCGGGCTTGAGCCCGACGATCTCGGGCTCAAGCGCCACCTTGTGCGCCCCCGCGCAGTAATCGACTGGTCAACCTCGGTCGTCGGCGCCGCCGCCTGAGGCCACCTCACACCGCCAGCGGTGCGCATCACGACGCGCTCGTCGCGCCGCAGCGCCACAACTCGGCGGCGGCGCCGATCAGCGCTGCATGCTCCTCACCGAGGCGGGGAAGCAACGTCAGCCACTTCGTTGCGCTGGCACTCCCCATCTCGCGCCTGGCTAGGCCGGTCAGTACCTGGCCAGGCCCGACCTCGATCACAATCTCGGGAGAGTGCCTACCAAGGCTTGCTAGCGCCCGCGCGAAGCTCACAGGCCGACGAACGTGTTCGACCCAGTAGCTGGCGCCCGCTCGCTCGAGGAGCTGCGCGCCGGTGGTGCTGGAAATGAAAGTCACTTCGGGGTCGCGCGTGCACAAGCTCGCCGTGGCGTGCGCAAAGGGCTCGAGCATCGGCTCCATCAGGCGCGTATGAAACGCGTGCGATACCGGCAACAAGCGCGCAATCAGCCCTGCGGCGCCGGCAGCCGCCCGAAACCGCTCGACCGCTTCGCGGCTACCGCCAACGACGATGTTTCTTGCGCCGTTGCGCAGCGCCACCTCAACATCCGGGTGCTCGCGAAGAAGGAGCCGCAGGTCGCTCTCACGCGCGCCGAGGACCAGCAGCGCACCCGGCTGGCAGTGATCGACCATGAGCCGGCCGCGCGCACTGACCAGTCGGCTCGCGTCCTGGACGGTGAGCATTCCGGCCGCGCACGCCGCCGCGTACTCGCCGATGCTGTGCCCGAGCACCACCTCAGGCCGCACTCCCCAGCTGCGCAGCATCACCGTCAGCGCGTACTCCACGGCGAAGATCGCTGGCTGGGTGGTGTCGGTGCGATCAAGCGCTGAGCTCTCGCCACCGAAGATCAGCTGCGCCAGCGGCAAGTCACAGCACGCCACGCAACGGTCAAACGGCTCACGGAACGCCGCTTCGCGCTCGTAAAGACAGCGCGCCATCCCCGGATACTGGGCGCCTTGTCCGGGGTACAACATGGCAACGCGAACGTTGCGGCCCGTATTTCCCTGGGGGTGCTCGCCGCACGCCAAGTCGTCGAGCAGGTCGCACGGGCTGCGATGGTCGCCTGCTAGTAGATCGCTGCCGCTCACACGTCAACCCCTTCAATACGCACAGTGCTGAGGCAGGCTAACCAGGGCGCTGCGCACCGCCAAAAGCCGCACCAGGACCGCCGGCCAGCGATCGGCGCGAGCATCACGGCGGGCCAGCGGCGTCTGAACTCGCACCCGCGGCGCGCCAGCGCGTCCAGGGGACCCGCAACAATCACTGCCGTGAGTGACCCCAAAAATCTTTGCGGCGGCACGTTCGGCGCGGTCTATGACTTTTACATCGAGCGAGAGCCGCTGGCGCGTTTGGTTGGACGCACGGTGTGGGGGATCGACGTCTCAGCGATGTACGCGAGCATGGCCGCGATCACCCAGCTACCCGAGGGCGCGACGGTGATTGACGTGCCGTGCGGGGGCGGTGTGGCATTTCGCGCGCTGCGCGCCGACCAACAGGTGCGCTACATCGCGGTCGACCTCTCCGAGGAGATGTTGGGTCGCGCGCGCCGTCGCGCCGCGGGCCGCCGCCTCAGTCAGGTCGAGACGGTCGCAGCCGACATGCTCGCCCTCCCGTTTGCCGATGCAACGGCCGACCTCTGCCTTTCATACAATGGGCTGCACGCTGTCCCTGACCCCGAAGCGGCGGTTGCGGAGATCGCCCGCTGTCTGAAGCCAGGCGGTGAGTTGGTGGGCAGCATGTTTCTGCTGGATGGCTCGCTACGCCAGCGGTTCCTCATTGGGCGTGGTCAGCAGCGCGGCGAGTTCGGCGCGTGCGGCACCAGCGCCGACCTGCGGGGTTGGCTTGGCAGGGCCGGTATAACGGAAGCGACGGTCGAGCCTGAGCGCGGATTCGTGGTGTTCCGTGGTCGCAAGAATCACCTGTGAGCGGGCTGGTGCTGTCTATCGTCGACAGTCGCTGCGCAACCTCTCCCTTGTCGCAGCACTTGCATCCTTCATCAGCAGTAGCGGTCGACGACGGCATCGGCCACGAGCTCGAGCAGCATCGATCGGCCGTGCGGCAGCGCACACAACAGTGCGGCCTTAGCCTCGGCGACGATCGTTAGCGCCTGCTCGCGAGCTTCGGTCAGGGCATCTGTGGTGGCGATCCGATCGCATAGCGCCTCGGCCTCGGCTGGGCCGCGCAGCTCGGCGAGATCGAATTCAGCGACTTGTGGATCGTGCTCGCGGGCGAGGATCAGCGGCAGCGTGACCGTGCCGTCAAGCAAGTCGGTACCGCGCGACTTACCTGTGCGCTCCGCTGGACCCGTTACGTCGAGCACGTCGTCAAGCAGCTGGAAGGCTAGCCCAATCCGTCCGGCGAACTCACCGATGCAGTTGGCGAGCTCGACCGTGCCTTCCACGGCGATGAGCGCTCCAAGCCGGCATGCTGCCTCGAACAGCGCCCCAGTCTTTAAGCGGCAGCGCTCAAGATAGCGCTGCACAGTAATGTCTACGGCGTAGGCGTCCTCGCGCTGGAGGAACTCTCCGGTGGCGAGCGCGCAACTGGCGTCAGACAGGGCGCGCAGTTGCTCGGCGTCGTTGTTGCGCGCTAGTTCGGCGAATGCCCGGGAGAAGAGCAAGTCTCCTGTGGCGACTGCAGCGGCGCGGCCGGCGGTTGCGGCGATTGTCGGCTTTCCGCGTCGTAGAGGGGCTGCGTCGATCACATCGTCGTGTACGAGGGTGGCGGAGTGTACGAGCTCGACAGCTACGGCTGCGCGTACGAGGCGCTGTCCGCGCTCGGGGTGATCGCTGGTTCCTCCACCAGCCTCCGCCGCAAGCACCACAAGCAGAGGACGCAGCCGCTTACCTCCAGCACGTACCGTGGCGCTCGCGTGCGCGGCAAGTGGCGCACCGGCCTCGCAGGCCACCCGTTCAAGGTGTGCCTCGATGCGTGTCATGTGCCCGCGCAATCCCAGTCCACCGCGGCGCAGTATCTCCCCGATAGCCTCCACATCCTCCGCAGTATTGGTGTGGGACTGTAGAGTGCTCATTCAGAGGGCGCCCGGTCTCACTTGCTGTCAACAGGTCACTGCGGCCACATAGTCTTAGCCGCTCGCTGCTTTTATCTCAACCGGCGCGGGCCGTGGTCACGGGACACCGGTGGCTGTGCTGCTGGGTGCCTTCTGGCACTGCCTACTGTTGGGGGGTACAAGGAGCGCGAGCTGTCGGGACTGCGCGAGCAGAGTCCCATCCGAGAGGAACAATGCCCCGTCTTCATCGACGAGTCCCTCAGCTGCGGCGTTGGCACGGAAGTATGCAAGGATCGGCTGATCGGACAGGCCATCTGCGGGCAGCTCCGCTCGAAGGTGGAGAGCGAACTCGATCGTCGGCGCGTGGGTGAGCTGATCAAACGGCTCAAGGGAGGCCGGCCGCCAGATATCGCTGCAGAGTGCAAGGTATGCCGAGTCGATCCTCTGTGGTTCACGCAGGGCAATCCAACCACCAGTCTCGTGAGCCTCGCCTTCGGGCACCCTGAAGCCCGAGAATCGACCCAGGCCAAACTGTGGGGCGATCTTCGCGCGGTGAATAACAGATGGGAACTCGGCAGGAAGCTCTAGCCATTGAGCTGCGGAAGGGCGATATCTAGCGGCTGGCACCTCTCGCGCACCGCGCTTAGGCGAGGCTGCCACCACGGGCGGTTGGAGCCGCCACTCAGCGGCGACGGGCAAGTGCCTGGCCGACATGGAAGCGATCCCTACTAGCACCGTCTCGCCCTCCTGATGTGCTGTGATCCAAGTACGTGAAAGACGGCGGCCCGACCGAAGAAGCGACACCTTGAGATCGAGGCTGCCTGGCCGGGGCGGCTTGAGGAAGTTAACGGTCAATGACCTCAGGACACGGCCAACGCTCGAATCGCGATGTGCGAGCACGGCTCGGATTACGATCGCGGCGAGGTAGCCGCCGCTGGGTCCAGTCGCGACTGACCAATCCTCGTCGACTTCAGCAGAAAACCTTTTCTCGCCGACTGGATGCACCGCGGTGGACCCCTCGAACGCCGTCAGACGCCTGGTCTTGAGGGATCGCGTCGACGCAGGGCGCGAGCGTCTGGTATCCCGGGGGAGCGAACCACCAACTTGCTGTAGCACGCGCGTGCCTTGTCCGGAGTGTGCCATAACGGGGAGCGTCAGGCGGCGAACACCGGATCATGGAATAGTTCCGCCTTAACGCGCATGCCCACTCTAGGTGCTAGTAAAGGAAGATAAGAAATCCGTCGGTGGGTATTACGTAATGTATGCTTGGCTTGCGGGATAGTCCCCTGGTTGAGCGTGATGGCGAGCAGCGCATCATTGAGGGGCAATTGACGACGTAGGGGACGGTAGAAGTCGCCTGTTGGTAGTTGAGGGGCTGCCTGTGGGTCGGAAAGACCCGGTTGGTTCTCCTCGCGCGCGAATGCGCGCGTACTGCTGGCTTCCAGACGCCAATGGCACGCGGGAGCGAGCTTGAGCGATCGCGAGCAGCGCGGAGCAGGTCGGTGGGCTCGGGTCGAGGCGGGTATCTCGTGACGTTATCCGGTATTTGTAACGATGGGCCCAAGCCGAAGGATCGAGGTTGATCCGCCGTCTCGCGCTCGATCTAAGCAAACCTGGCAGGCGCAGGGGCCCCAACCTCCCGGGCTTGCCTAGCTAACACCAGGGCTGAGCTAAGGGCCGCCGGGCAGCAATCGGGTTGGGGGGCAGCGGGCGCCTCAATCCGACGAGTAGGTGTGGCTCATACCCTCGTTGCGCCCCTTCCCTGCCTGTGCGTTCTTAGAGCGGGACTCAATCTTGCCCGGCGCTGTTCCTCCGGGATTTGGGGGGACTCGTGAGCGTTCGGACTCTGTGCCATCGGTCGCCCAGGCAGGAGGCGGAGGCGGTCGCGAACGCCAACTACGAGGCGTTGAAGGAGGTCGTGCTTCGCTCGGTCAGCAGCCGTCTGTTCGCGCGCAGCGTGAGGCTGGATCGGATCGACCTCGAAGCGGCCTACAACCAGGCGTGGCACGGCGTCTGCCAGACCATCGCGCAGAGTCGGCGCGTGGAGAATCTGGCCGGTCTTTTGGTCGATATAACCTGCAAGCGGGCGATCGACATTTACCGGCAGCGCAACGAGGCGATGCACGCCGACGCAGACGTGGAGACCTATGCTGTAGAGGTTGACCTCGCAGAGCGGGTGGATGACCAGAACAAGATCGAACGGCTCCTCGAGCGACTGAAGGACCGGCTGACCGATGTGCAACGTAACGCCGTGACGCTCTGCGTTCTGCAGGGCTACACGCGGCCGGAAGCCGCACGAATTCTCGGGATCGAGGCGACCGCGTTCGAGAAAGTGATGGACCGCACGATGAAGAAGATCGGCGGGATCATCGCCGGGATGGATAGCCGCGGCTGCGGCGATGACGAGTGGGCCAGAGCGCTGCGGTCATTCGCGCTTGGCCTGATGAGCGAGGACAGCCCGGACTACAAGCGCATAGCCGAACACGTCCGCGAGTGCGCCAGCTGCACGCGGTACGTGATGGGGCTGCGCGGACTGGCGGCCGTGCTGCCACCCCTCGGGTTGCCGCTGGCGCCTGTCGGCCACGGCTCGGGCGCCTTGCTGGCGCACCTACACAAGCTGTTCGCTCCGCATGGCGCCAGTGTCGCGGCGAGCGCGCAGACAACCGCGACGGTTGCGAGCGGCACGGCCGTGGGCTCCGCGACTGCTACTGGGGGAGGATGGGCCGTGTTCGGTAGCGGCGCGGCGAAGGTGGCTGTCGTAGTCGGACTCGCGACGGTCGGCACGCTGTCGGTCCACGCCTTGGTCACGCATCACCCGACCCGTCACCCGCATGTAGCTACCGGCCGACCGTCGAGCTCGAGCACGCCGGCGGATGAGGAAGGCAACAGCCTCCAAGCGGCGCTTTTGCGGCGCGCGCAGAGGATCCGCAGCGAACGAAGCCAGCGACCAGACGGAGTGAAACGACGTGGCCGCAGGGTCGCGCGGTCTAAGGCTGTGGCCGCCGAGTTCGGCATTGAAGGGCCGCCGGCCGCGAGGTCGGCCGCGCAGGCGCCACAGCTCGGCGCGACCGCCAGCTACACGACGTCTTCTCGAACGATGAGCGCCGGACCAGCTGAACCGAGCCAGTCCCGGGAGTTCAGCTTCGAGCGCGGTCCTAGCTAGAACCCCATCGACATAGCTGGCGCGCAGCCCGCCCAAGAAGTACGGGGTAAGCCGGAGACTCGCTCGACGTCTCGTCCTACCTTGCTTTGGAGGCGTCGATGCCGGACCGAGTGGGGACTACGGGCTTTAGGTGTGGTCCCGTAGGGCCGCATCGTTGGCGAGCCGCACGGTGCCGAAGTGGTATTGAACGACGCTCGCGGCCGGCCAGGGTCCTCCCTCCCATCCGTTGTGCACGCGGTCGAGTCGGGCGCCGCCGTCGTGCGGTGCTCGCTTGCGGGCGTATGCTCGGCTGAGGTCGGTCGTGGTGGCGGGTCGGCCGTGGCGTTGGTGCCATGCTCGCATCGCGGCTTCGATGCGTGGCCTGTCCCACTTCGCAGCCGCGCGGGCTGCGCATCGGGGGCAGCGCGTCCGTGGGTATCCTGGGCCGGCGCCGCTGGTCTGCCTGTTGCAGTGCCGGCACCGGCCTCGGTAGCGCTCCTTGACTCGCCGTGCCTTGGAGCCGTCAGGGTCGTAGAGGTATTCCCGGACGGTCGCGCGTGAGCGACCGAGCAGCCGCGCAATCTGCCCGAGCGAAAGGTGCTCCGTGTCTCGGTAATGCCGGGCGAGTCGGGCGGCTCGCTTTCTTTCGCTCACGCGGCGCAGTTCGCCGGCCACAGCGGTTCATCCCCGCGGCTCGGCCTGGCACAGCTTGCTATAGGCCGTCGACTTCGTGCGGTGCGAAGCCGAGTGCCTGCACGATTCGCGCGGCGACCTCCACGCCGACGAGTGTGTGGTCCTCCGGTCCTTCGGGGGCGCGATCGCCGTGGTCGTCGTCGTGGATGACACCGGCGACGAGCGCGGCTGAGACGGCGGCGCGATCGAGTTTTGCTGCGCGGGCGATCCTCGCGATGCTGAGGGTTGGGTCTTCGTCGCGGCGCTGGTCATAGAGCTTGCGTATCCGCTCGGGGGGTATCTGATCGCAGCGGTGGTGGGAGAGGTCGCGCGCCAGTTCCTCTTCTTCGAGGTAGCGTTCGGCGCGCGGTACGGTCAGCCGCATCGCGGTAGCGATCTGCTCGATGGAGCGGCCTTCCTCGAGGAGTTGCATTGCTCGGCGCCGGCGCTGGACGCAGGCCGGACACCGCCGGTCGGGGTATTCGGCGCACCGTCTGCAGCCGCCTATCGTGTTCGTGCACAACTCACTCCGACTCGTCGTCGATCCTGGCCGATGGTCGGGCGATCCCTTCCGTCGGCCCCGATCTGTTGTCGGAGCTTCGGGCGCTTTGCCCCCTGGTGAGTTCGGCGATCTCCCGGGAGGAAGGGGAGCGGTCGTGGGCCGGGTCACGCTCATTGGTCGCCTATGCGTTTTCCGTTTCGGACCTGCTCCGGCAGCGGGTAGCGGCGGCGCATGAACGGCGAGAACTTGGGTACTGTGAAGTCCACGTGGCCGTAGTCGGGGCTGTAGATGAGGCCCTTCTTGATGAGCAAGTCTCGTGGAGCTGATGTATAGGACTGGCTCCGTCCGAGGCGCTCGGCGACTTGGGCGGTGCGGTATGGGCCCTCGCCGAGGTCTGCCATCGCCGCCATGTACTCCCGCTCGCGGTCTGTGGCCTTCTCGAAGCGCACGTGGAAGAATTCCTCGTCGAGTTGTTCGTGGATGAGCGGTTCAGCGCCCAATACATCGGCGAGACGGATTGGCGAGGATGGTGCTCGATTCCATGCCTCCTTGCCGTAAGCCTGGATGAAGGCGGGGTAGCAGCCAGACTCGTCAACGATTTGAGCGAGGGCATCATCCTCCCAGGAGACGCCCGCCGCCTCAGCGGGAGCAACCAGCGCCCGGCGGGCTGCTGAATCGCCGAGCGCTCCGAGTCGGGGGTAGGCGAACAGTCGCTCCGCGTAGGACTTCGCGTCGACCATCAGGCCGGGGAGGGGTGGCAGGCCCGCGCCTACCAGGGCCACGGGTAGCTTCGTCTGCGAAGTCCGGTGCATCGCTGCGGCCAACGCCTCCAGCTCGCCGCGAGCCAGGAACTGCATCTCATCGACGAGGAACACGACGCCTGTTTCGTGCTCACGGGCCGTCTTGCCGAGTTCCTCGAAGAGGTTGGTCAGGTCCCGCTCAAGATCGCCGGTGACGCCACTCACCACGTCTGGATCGAAGGAGAAGTCGAGGTTGCCTTCGGGGCTCGCCCCGATCTTGAAGCCTCGCAGCATCCCTGTGAACGATCGCACGCGGTCTCCGAGCGCCTTACGCGCGCTGAGGTCCAATAGGGCTTGGTATGCCGCGTCGGCGAGCTCGGCGCGGAAGTCGGTGTCCGACTTGATCTCGATTGGCCGCGGTGCAGTCCATCCAGCCTCCTTGGCCATGCTCTCGAACTCGAGGAGGAGAACGGTCTTCCCGACGCCACGTAGACCGGACACGATCATGCTGCGGTCACTCAAACCGCCCTGCAGACGCGCGAGCAACGTCCTGAACTGCCGCTCCTGGTCTTCGCGACCCGTAAGTGCCGGCGGCGGATTGCCCGCACCCATCGAGTACGGGTTCGTGTCCGGGTTCACGCAAGCAAACTATCAGACTTATCCGATGTTATACGCCGATATCCGTTAGCGATCGGATAGGCCCGTAGAAGTTCGTAGATGCTCCGCCGACGGCACTGAGCCTCGGCGCGCTGGGACACGAGTCGCTGGCGTCGGTCCAACCCACCTGGCAGGTCCTAGCCAAAAAAAAAGGGGCAGCCGACACCCCGGGGCCGATCAACGGCGAAACAGCCCATCGTGGCGCTTGCCGCCGCCGGCGACCCGCTTCAGCCGTCGGGGAAGCTAACTTGAAGCCCCCCTTTATGCCGACTTTTGTCTTATGCCGATGTGGGATGGGGAGTTCTTGCGCATGCGGTGAACAGGAGGGGTCAGGTCGGCATAATCATTGGAGGTTCTGGAG
>CAAGKR010146384.1_pt1 | contig 41781 bp, 37 predicted proteins | sample 2556971 | NCBI WGS metagenome assembly CAAGKR01 (sample SAMEA5207829, study PRJEB30636) | soil metagenome | biome: forest; feature: boreal; material: soil | place: USA | collected 2011-09 | depth 1 m | reverse complement strand
GGCTACCTTCTCCCACGCGACGTGGCCATCGACCACGAATTGACCCCAGTTTTGATTGGGGTGCTCACGTTGCAAATACTGCATGAGCTTGATGGTTCGGTTCTCAATGCTTTCAGCCCGAGGCACGTTGATATAAGAATTGTTGCCGCCTTCGATTAATGCCCAGCGAAAGAGCGAAAATGCATCGCGGTCGGGTTTATCGCGACATGCTTCGGCAGCCGCGACATCGTTTGGGTACATCAGGTAGACAACATGGTAACCAGACATTGCCGCGTTTTTGCAAAATCGTATCGCCGACGGTTTCTCTGGGTTCCCCTTTTTGTCGCGAGGTTGAGTCCCAGGAATGAACAGCAGAAGCTGATTACGCTGCCGACTCGGAACTGGAAAATAGACTGCGTGTGGATAATCGAAAGTCGCGATATTAGGGTCGGTTTCGGATGGAGTGACCAATTCATCGGGCTTCACTTCAACCTTCCGCACATTTGACCCCGATACGCCGTGTAGCATCCGTTCTACGTCGTCTTGCTGAGCACGGACCGAATTTGAGAGAACCATTGCGAATGCGAGCAGTAGAAATCGAGACCAGCGATACATGCGACAATCTGCCGACAATGGCATCTGGATGGAATCAACGCCAGCCCGGACAATCTCCGACTTCCGATCCCGCCGACTCTAGACGGACATAACCCCTCCTCCCCTAAGGGGAGGAGGGGTTATGTCCGTCTACACGCTCTAAACTCTTCCTCGCGCCCAATAGGCCGCGCGGTCGGAAGGCAAATGCTCAATCTGGCCGGAGTGGTTTGGTCGGCTTCGCCGACCACCAATTAGGTCCGTGCAATGAAAAAACATACCACGAAACAAAAAAAGGCGGCCCTCCAGGATCTCAATTCACGTCACGAAGAGATCATAGCGATCTTGAACGCGGCTCGCAGCACAGGGTATAACACTATGACCCTTCCCGCGAACCGAATGGGTGCCGTATGGCTCCCGGCAGACGATCCTTCGTCTAGCCTATTGTGGTTCCCGAATGATGGCCGGGAGTTCACATGCGACGAGCTCAAGATCGCCGTGGGCGGGATCTTTGATGTGCTTTCGCTCAATCACTGGTGCATCGTCGTTAATGACAAAGGTGCGATCAACGGGTCGCCTTTAAATCACATCGCAAGCTGTATCGCCGGACAGCCGATCTACGGCGACGTTCTAGTCTCCCCACTCGTCTGGGTCGCATAAGGTTCATTCAGCGCGTCGTCATCGTCGATTCGGCAGCAACCGGCCACTTGCTTTCCCGATTCCACCGGTCCTCCAGCCACGCGCGGTACGCGGCCGGCTTTGACCGGGCGTTCACAATCTCGGGATCGCCGAGCGACTTATCTGGCCATAGGTGCAACTGCTTTGAGACGCCGAACTCCCGCGCGGCGTCAATTACCACCTGAAATGAACGCAGGGCATACTCGCTCCAGGCCTTTTTCGTGGTAAATACTGAAGTATCCAGAGTCACCCCCTTGGCTGCGGCACTGGCGGCGATGCGGGCCACGTTCTCGGCCCGGATGTTGATTGGCTCGTGATAGATCGTCAGCGGCTTCAGGGCGGCCGCAGCCTGCATGGTGGCCCGGATGTCCGCCGCGTCGCATTCCGGGTACGTCGGGGCCATGGCTACGTACACGTGCAAGCCCTGTTCCTTTGCCCTTTGGAGGGTTTCGAGGCGTTGGGTAGGGGCTGGTGCCTTCGGCTCGTAAATATCCGCCAAATCGTTCCTTAGGGTTGGAATGCTCATCCCAAAGAGCAGGCGGGGGCCGAACGACCGGAAAAGGTCGAAATGGACCCTTGCGAGGGGGCTTCGGGTCAGGATGCGCACATTCAGGTTCGACCGGTCCCGAATCAGTTCCAAAGCCTTGGCAACCATCGCCAGGTTGGCCTTGGTCAGCTCCCTGGCCTTGGCCGAGTCCAGGTTTCGGATCACCTGGTAGGGATCGGTCGTGCTGCTGAACATGACCGCATGGGTGCTACCGGAGGCACTGTCCCTCTTGGAGACGGTGTTCGCGTGCCGAAGCGACTTCAGGAAGGCGGATTCGTCCCATGGCCGAAGGAAGACGTAGCTGCCCCAATCGGCGTCGGGGTCGGCGACCCCGAGCGGGGCTAGCTGGGGTGCCATCTTTACGGTGGACACGCTCGGGACGTAGCAGAACCGGCAACCGTGCCCGCAGCCGATCGCGGTGTTAAACGACCAGCCCGATAGGCTTTTGTTCTTGAAGTGTGTCTGGGCGATGACCGCTGGATGCGACCATAGGCCGGAAACAACGGGGGATTGGGAAGGCAGGGTGGGGGGTGCGATGTTAGGATTGTTCATGATTTTTGTGTTGAACAGATCCACGTCCTGATGCGCGAAGCGCAGAGGTCCGACTCCTGAACTCCCCGAGCTTTGAGCAGACATAACCTCCCGCTCCTATAGGAGCGGGAGGTTATGTCTGCTCAGATCCTCGATCAATGGATCCACCACCGGGGGAGCCCGGGACGCTGCCATGAGAGCGTTCCGATCCTCGATCAACCCCGGCCCACGGCCTGGAGATTTTTAGCAGTTAAAGGATCCCAGAAAATACGCCGGCTTCGCCGGTCACAAAATCTCCTGTCGTCATGAAAAATCATAACGACAACTCACCCGAAAAGCTAACGGCCCCACAAGGCCTTCTATCCCGCAAGCAGGTCGCAAGCCTGTTTGGCGTTTGTAAGGAAACGATCCGTCGCTGGGAACAGCTAGGTATGTTCAAGCCCGTGATCATCAACTCACGCGTCCTGCGTTACCGCATGGCCGACGTGCAATCCATTGTAGCCCAGAACTAAAGGAGATCACTACAATGAATATAATAGCTCGATTCTTCTATTCCATCCAAGCGTTACTCAAGCACCTGCCAAACCAAAACAAGGACTCGATTCTCGGTAATGGCTTTCTGAGCCGCAAGGGCAGTACGCTGATCGTTGGCCCTGCCGGTGTTGGGAAATCTAAGTTCGCCCACCACCTCGCATATTGCATGGCTTTGGGTCTGGATTTCCTTGGAATCAAGGTCAACGCAAAGACCCGCGTCCTGCTGATTCAGGCCGAGGACGTGCTCGATGACCTTGCCGAGAGCGTGCAGGGCTTTGTAAAGCACACGATCAAATCCGATCCTAAAGGAGTCGCCGATCTCGAATCCAATCTGCACATGGCGACCGTCGAAATGGTCGTGGGCACAGAATTCACAAAGGTTGTGGATCAGCTCTGCGAAGAGACCAAGCCCGATGTGCTTATCATCGACCCACTCGTCGCATACATGGGATGCGACCTGGTCGATCAAGGAGCCGTAACGAGCTTTCTACGGCATGATCTCGCATCGGTCGTGCGTAAGCACAATTGCGCGCTCATCTGCGTGCATCACGCGAGGAGAGATAAGGGTGGGCCAATGGTGGATCGCGCATACGGCGGGATGGAGTTCTCGGCTTTCTTCCGAGGGATTCTTGACCTAAGCGGCGATCCGAAAGACTACCGTTCGGTCCGGGTAAAGGTCACCAAACGTCAACGGCAGCTAGGTCTCAAAGATGGCCTTGGCCAACCGACCGATTCGATCGACGTAAAAATGGGCAAGGACGCCGTTTACTGGACCGTCTCCGATCAGTATCCTGGAGTTGTCTCCAGTTCTGCGGGAGGTAGGAGTCCGAAGGTGGCACCTGAGGAGGTTGCCCGTGTGATCACTGATGCCAAGGCGAGGGGAGCCGCAGAGAAAGAGATCGTCGGCGAAGTTGCCGAAAAATTGGGGTATTCGCGTAAGCAGGCGGGACGACTGGTGAAGCGACCACTTATGAAAAAGGCAAGTGGCTGAAGTGGCCTGTACAGATTGCGGGCAAAAGAGAGGGGGGGCGAAAGCCCTCCCTTTTTTTGTGGGTCAAGCAAATCTGTTTGGGGGTTGGCGAAGCCACGGGATTTCGGAATTTGCTGGGCTCCGTAGGCTGTGGGGTCATGGCTGCGTTGGTATTAGTTGTATTTTATTCCGATCGCGCGAAGCGCGTCATCCTGTATTGGTTTCCTCCTACTTCATAGGGCCGGAGGATTATTTCTAGGTAGGGTAATTCCTCCACCCCTTCAGATCAGTGCGTTTTTTGCGCGGCCTTCAAAGCAGTATAGAATCTTGGCTCGCTTGCGTCAGCCTTCAATCGGTACCTGTGATTCTGGTCGGCGTCGCCCTTCTTGGGCTCGTCCAGAAGTAAGTATGGGGCGATCTTCCGATAATACGTCTTTCTGAAGTTGTCCTCAGTGAGGTCGCCATACCCTAGTTGTGCGACACGCTCCACGATTTGCTTTCTGGTGAGAGCGCCGTCAGTGGGTAGCCTCTCTTGAAACGTGGTCCAGAGGGCCTTCGCCAGTTGCGCGGCTTTAGTTTGTCTCGTCCCAAGGGGTCTATCGACCTTCCCAAACCTCAGGCCGTTCCTTCTCAGGAAGATTTCATCGGGCAGAGAAACCCGGCGAGCGCTCATGGACATCATTACGGTGCCACTCCTGTCCCATTCGCTAAGCGTTAAGACTAGATCCGCTTCCGCATGAATGGCTCCGGCCCCACGGACGGCATTTGCATCCCGATTTGCCGAGCTGTTCGCCACAGCGCTGTCTTTCCGAGTATGATGAATTAGAACATGAGCGATCTTTTTCCGATGCCACTCTGTAGCTGACTGATCTTTCGATCCCTTTACGGGCAAAAGCTCGTCGATTGAACAGATCTCGCGTAGGTGCCTCAGGAGGTGGCTCATCGCCACATTGTTGTTTTCGTCGAGCGCATGGACGCGAATCAATGTGTCAAAGATGACTAGATCGGGCTTCTCATAGCGGACAATATCTTGGAGCAGATCGCCATCTTCAGAAAGGAAAGCTGAGCCAGCCTTCTTTGCCTTCGTCTCTTCCGATGGGTCGAAATCGACCACATCGAGTGAACTGCGGCCTTCGGCGGAAAAGACAAAGAGAAGAGGTATATCGTCAGAGACGATCGTGTCCGCCCCATCTGCTCCTTTTTTTGGGAAAACCTTCCCTAACCTCTCCGCAACCATGGGTGCATTCATCTCCAAGCTGAAAACAAGAACCTTTCGTGGCTTGGGTTTGGGCTTGTAGGCTTCACTCAAGAAATGCCCTGTACCCTGTGCGACCGTTAGCGCGAGTTGCGTTCCCAGAATCGATTTGCCGATCTTTGGCGGCCCCGCGAGCACAACCTGGTCCCCGGAATGAATGAAGTCATCGATGATCCAGTCATTTTCTGGAAACTCCCTCCGAAGCAATTCGGCTACGGTCGCCTTTTCATAGTTAAGATCTGCGCCGTTGGATTCGCCTGGTGTGGGTCGCGGTGGGACGGGCTTGTTGACCATGCTCCTCAGTACAAACGGAGCGAGCGGGCTTCAAGAGCAGCGATCCGGATAGCCGAAAAGCGTCGCTACGATTTCCAAACGTTCGCCACAGTTGGTGACGAAATAAATGGGACACGAATGTAACAGGATTAGAATCTCCCTATGAGAACCAAAGGATTATGAGTCCTCTGCTCTAACCGTTGAGCTATAGGCCCGGGACGGAAGCTGGGAAAGGGAAGCGCAACCGATCAGTTCCCATTCCATTCCGACCAGTCCCAGTCCCCCTTTTTTTTGCTGAAAAGGCGATATATTTTGACGCCTGACGAAAGTGGGGCGACCGCACCTTTCCAGCCTAAGTCTTGGGTTCAGTTGCCTCCAAGCCGCCGAACCCGATTCGTTCCTTTAACAGACGGCTAGCGAGTCCGGTGATAAATGAGGAATGTCTGGTCCCACGCGAGGAGGGAGCGCCCGGGCAGGTTTCCCAGCGCCGCGATCGCGGGTGACTGGTCATACGTGCGCCTCAACACGTATTCGCCGCGGACATCCTCAGAGAGCATTCCCGGCGCCAGGAGCCTCATTCGGGCGACATCCGCCGGCCGCAGGACGAGCCAAACCGGCTTCAATTCCCTGATCAGCTGGAAGTACTCATCCGACTTGAGCTTCCGGCGCGCACTGATCACCTCGTTGGAGGAGAGGCCGGGAAAATCGTACATCTTCAGGTTGGAGTAGTAGCCGATGAAGCCAAGGGGCTCCAGGAACACGGTGTCGCCGGGTGCCGAGACCTGGTGCAGCCACAGTCCGATCGGCGTTCGGATGCGCTCCTCGATTATGGCCTGCTGCCAGCGCATTACATTTGCCATCATCACGCTGGTCCCGGCCTGGAAGGCCACGACTGCCAGCACAAGAGTCGGCAGCAACATGCGGAGCACACCGGCACGGGGAACCCGGGCGTCCTCTCCGTGCGCCACCATTCGCTCGACCAGGTCCGAGATGACAAAGCCCCAGGCGATCATCCCCACAAGGGCGTACGGCGGGAGGTACCAGGGTTCCGGCGGCGCGCACACCGCGTAGAGCGAGCCGAGAAAGAGCCAAAGGGAAACGGTGCGCGCCCACCTTCCGCCCCACGGATTCAGCCAGTAGCACCACACGGGCAGCGCAAGCAGACGCCACACTGTGTGGGAGAAGTAGCCCCATTCCCTCCAGTCGCCGTACTCGACATACGTCGGCGCGTAGATGATCCTGTGGAAGATTCCCAGCGTGACCATGATCTGCGGAGCCTCGATGACCGCATGGAGTATGTGCCCGATTCCCTTGGGTGAATTGAGCCCCTTTGCGATGATCGTGTGCGGGACCGGCGAGCCGTAGTACCAGGCGGCCCAGAGAAACCACGGGAGATAGAGGAGCGCCGTGAGGACGCCGGCGCGGAACGCCCGGACCAGGAGTTCACGCCGGCTCTGCCGGCCGTCGGCGAAGATGACAACCGCCGCGTAGAAGGCCGAGATCTGGATGAAGGCATCCGGCCGGCTCATCATCATGCCTGCCCAGGCGACGCCGAGCCACCGCGTGCTGCCGCCGGTGAAGACTAGATAGGCCTGCCAGGCCATGAAAATGAGGAGAAAGGGCGTCTCCATGCCGCTTGCGGTGAAGTCGATCGTCTTCGCGTCGAAGGCAAAAAGCCCGATACAGGCCATCGTTGCGGCGGCGGGCCACCGGAAATACCGCGACATCTTCCACAGCATCACCCCGCAGCCGCCCAGCGCGCCCGAGCCCAGGACGCGGTAGATCCACACCACGAGGTCGTCGCTCCGGCACCTTGTGAGCCAGGCGATCGCCGCCGGCACGAGCGCCTGCAGCGGGGACGTGAAAGTCTGGATCCGCTCGCCGACCGTGAACACCAGGCCGTTTCCGAGGGCCAGGTTCTTGCTGGCCCTGTAGGTGATGTAAAAGTCCTCCCAGACGTGGTGCGTGCACGCGGACCAGACGAGCGTCACCAAAACGATTCCTGAAAAGATCCCGGCACCGGCCCAGCGGTCCGACCTCGCACTGGATTGCATTGCGACGAGTTGAAGACCGGCCACGGGAGAGGCAATATCATTGTCGGCCGGCAGGCCGCGTGCCGTGCGGTTCAGATGAATCGCCGGGTCCTGGGTTATCATCCGATGGCGCGACAACCCGGCCGTTTAGGGCCGGGATGAAGCGCCACCTGAGTTGGAACGCTGTTGTTTGATGTAGGCCTTCACCTTTGCAAGGGTTGCGCCTCCTGTAGAGGAGACAAAGTAGCTCGGGCTCCAGAAATGCTCACCCCATAGGGCCTGGCGCACCTCGGGAAAGCGCTGCCTTCGGACGTGGCGGGACGAGACTCCCTTCAGGGAATTGACGAGCTTTGCAGGGGCAACCTTTGGGGGCATGGACACCAGGAGGTGAAGGTGGTCCGACTCTCCGTCCATCTCCTCAAGAGAGCCCCCGAAGTCGGCACAAACTTGAACAAAAACATCCTTGAGAAAATCCCTGACCCGTCTCGTGATGGGTCTGCGGCGGTACTTTGTGACAAAGACCAAATGATAATTGAGGCTATAGACTACTGTTCTTCCTCTACGGATACGAGAATCCATATCCGTTAGACCAATACCAAAGGGATGCTTCGCATCAAGGCATATCGCTTCCGGCTCGAGCCTACGGCCATGCAGGCCCGATCCCTGCTCGCATGGTCGGGGGGCCTGCGGTTCCTGTGGAACTGGATGCTCGCCCAGCGCAGGGATGCATTCCGTGGCAGCGAGGGACGGGTCCGGATAAACTATTTCGATCAGGCGTCACAGCTCCGGCAATGAAGGAGATGCTGCCGTGGATGGCGGAGCTGCCCTCCCAGGCGCTCCAGCAGACATTGCGGGACCTGGACCGGGCCTTCGTCAACTTCTTCCAGGCTCGCACGAGCTACCCTGTGCACAAGAGACGCTCGGGCCCTTCTCCTGGAATCCGCTGGCCCAGGGTGTCGAGGTGAACGGGCGTTGCGTCTGGCTGCCAAAGCTCGGATGGGTCAAGGCTCGGCTATCCAGGAAGGTTGAAGGGGTGATCAAGAATGCCACCGTGCGATTCGACGGCCTCCACTGGCATGTGGCCATCCAGGTTGAGCAGGAAGTGGGCGCTCCGGCGAAGAAACGGGCTCGTTCAATTGGGATTGATGGCGGTGTCAGCGTGTCAATTGCGACCTCCGACGGACGGCTCATCGCAATGCCTGTCGCAACCGAACTTGAGGAACGGCGCCTTTCCATGCTCGCGCGCAGGCTCTCCCGTACGGAAAGGGGATCCCGGCGCAATGCCCGCTCCAGGAGCAGTCTTTTGATTCTCAGAAGGCGGATATCCAATAGGGTGAGTGACTTCCGGCACAAGTTGACGACAGGAATGGCCAAAAACCACGGCCTTGTTGTTGTCGAAGACCTGGCCTTGCGTTTACTCACCCGCTCCGCCCGGGGTTCCCTCGAATCTCCGGGCCGCAACGTTGTAGCCAAGGCCAGGCTCAATCGCTGCCTGCTGGAACAGGGCCACGCGGAAACCGTCCGTCAACTGGGTTACAAACTCGACTGGCTGGGCGCAGAGCTGGTGAAGGTGCCTGCGGCCTTCACCTCCCAAACCTGCCCCCAATGCGGGCATGTGTGCACCGAAAACCGGCCCGCCCGCGACCGCTTCCAATGCGTCGCTTGCGGCCACGCCGGCCATGCGGACATCGTAGCAGCCAAGAATATCCTGGCGGCCGGACTGGCCGTGTCTGCGCGCCGAGGCTCACAGGAGCCGTTGAAACGCGAACCAGCCCGCCTGCGCCGCCTATCTCGGCCGCGAGCGGGAATCCCGTCCCTTTAGGGCCGGGAGGATGTCAATCCCGTAGACACGACGTTGCATTTGTAGACGATCGCTGTCCAACCCCCGACCATGAAAACGCCCGACCCGAAAAGGCCGCAAGGGAACGTCGTCACCCGGATCTTCCGGCTCATGGGGCCCGGCGTGATCACGGGTGCCGCGGACGATGATCCCTCCGGGATCGCAACCTACTCGATGGCCGGGGCGCAGATGGGCACGAGCCTCCTTTGGACCTCGTTCATCACATGGCCGCTCATGGCTGCGGTGCAGATGATGTGTGCGCGGATTGGCATGGTGACGGGCGAGGGCCTCGCCAGCGGGCTCCGCAAAAAGATCCCGCGCTGGATGTGCATCATTTTCGTCGTGGCGCTTGTTGTCGTCAACACGATCAACGTGGGAGCGGACCTCGCGGGCATGGCCGATGCGGCCGAGCTCCTGTCCGGACTCAACTCCCATGTCTTCGTCGTTCTCTTTGGCCTCCTCATCGCGTTCGTCACGGTAAGGTACAAGTACCATCAGATCGCCCAGGTCCTGAAGTGGCTCTGTCTCAGCCTGGGGGCCTACGTCCTGACGGCGTTCCTGTCCCATCCCAAGTGGGGGCACGTTTTCTACGACACCTTCGTCCCGGGCTGGCCGAAGGGCCGCGATGCATGGGGCCTGATCGTCGCTATACTCGGCACGACCATCAGCCCTTACCTGTTCTTCTGGCAGGCGGCGCAGGAGGTGGAGGAGGAGACGGCGAAGGGCCGCCGCATGCTCGTCAAGCGTTACGGGGCGACGTCCAATGAGCTCGTCAACCGAAGGATCGACGTGGGGCTGGGCACGTTCTTTTCCAATGTGGTGATGTTTTTCGTGATCCTGAGCTGCGCCAGCACGCTGCATGAGCATGGGGTCACGCAGATCACGACCTCCAAGGAGGCGGCCGAGGCGCTGCGACCCCTCGCCGGGAACCTTGCGACCCTTCTGTACACCCTGGGGCTGATAGGCGTCGGATTCCTTGCAATCCCGACCCTGGCGGGGTCGGCGGCCTATGCCTGCGCAGAGACTTTCGACTGGCCGGAGGGCCTCGACGAGCCCTACGAGGGCGCGCGGGAGTTCTACGTCGTCCTCATCGTCTCGATCGCCTGCGGGGTCGTCATGAACTTCCTTGGGCTTTCCCCGATCAAGACTCTGTACTGGACCGCGGTCATCAATGGCCTCCTCGCGCCGTTTCTGCTGGTGGGGATCTACCTCGTCGCGACCGACCGAAAGATAATGGGGAGGCAGCCGAGTTCCGGGATGAGCCGGGTCGTCGTGGCCGTGACGATCGTGGCGATGTTCGGCGCCGGGGTGGGGCTGTTCCTGACCACCTAGGCAGGCGATCGTTCGCTCTGGCGACACGCGGCATAACCGCCTTAAATTCAAAAGACCCCCGGCTGCGACCATGATCCCGAACTCGAAGGCGACGAACAGCCGCAACTACCCGCTGCTCCTCATCGGGCAGTTCCTCGGGGCCTTCGGCGACAACTTTCTCCTTGCAGCCATCCTTGGCCCGCTGACCTATGCGCTCAACACAGGGCGCATCACCGAGACGCTGATCAACAGCGAAAATGCGCTGTTCGGCCTCGTCTTCAGCATCCCGTTCATCGTGCTCGCGCCGCTTGCGGGCTACCTGAACGACAGGATGCCAAAGACCCGGTGGCTGGCCGGGGGAAACCTCGTCAAGCTCTTGGGCACGGCCATCGGGCTATTCGGGGTGCTCTCATATAGCGGCGGGGGCGCCCACGAGATCCAGGTCGCCGCCTACTGCGTGGTGGGCGTAGGCGCGTGCGTCTATTCCCCGGCCAAGTACGGGATATTGCCGGAGATCGTTGGGAACGACCGGCTGGTCAAGTCGAACGGCACCGTCGAGATGCTGACCCTTGTCGCCATCGTTACCGGCCTCATGGGCGGGGGGCTCCTCTACGACGCTACGCTCTCGGTCCCGGACTGCTACGTCGCGTGCGCGGCGCTCTACGGCGCCGCCCTCATGTGCAACATTGGGATGACGCGGACTCCCCACAATCCCAGGGCCTCGCTCCTTCACAGCGCCGGCGAGTTCGCCTCCAGCTTCCTTTCGATGGTCCGCAACGCGCGTCTCGCCCGCATCCTTCTCGGTTCGGCGCTTTTCTGGTTTGCGGGATCGACGCTCAAGTCGGCCCTCCAGGGGTGGGGATTGCGGGTGTTCCAGGAGGCTGGAATCCCCAACGTCACCAACTTCAAGCTCGTTCTCCTGAAGCTCGGAATGGTCGTCGGGATCGTCGCCGGTGCCTTCCTTGCCGGCCAGTTCCACAGGACCGGCGACCTCTCCTGGGCGAGGCGGTACGCGTTCATCCTCGCGGCCGGCCTTGCTGGGCTCGGGCTCCTGGGCGGCGCGTTCGGGCTCAAGCTCGTCGTCCTCGTTCTCGTCGTGACCGGCGCAGCGGCGGGTCTTCTGGTCGTCCCCTTCAATGCCGCGCTCCAGTCCGAGACCGACCAGGCCAAGCTCGGCAAGACGGTCTCGATTCAGAACTGCACGGACTACATCGGGATCGCCGTCGGCGCCGCGTACCTCTCGCTTCTCTCGCGGTTCAACCTGAACCCGAACCAGGACCTGATCGTCCTGGGGATCACGGTCGCCGTGCTCACGGTGGGGATGGGGGCGCTCTCGAAGACGCGGCGCCCTCAGGCGACGGGCTCCCAGCCCGGCTCGTAGGTCCGCTTCCACAGCTTCATCGCATCGGCGTCGTTCAGGATGTGCCCGTCGGCGGCGTTGCAATCGAGGGTCCGTCCCACGCGCTGGGAGATGTTTCCAAGGTGGAGCATCGTGACGCTCTTATGCCCCTCCGAGATCGGGGAATTCAGGGGGATCCCCGACTGGATGGCGTCGATGAAATTCCTGAAGTGCATCCGGTCCAGCCGGATTCCATTGGCGCTCCGGGTGTTTGTTCCGTCCGCCTCCGCGGCCTCGACGACGGCCTTCACCTTCTTGTGCTTGGAGTCGAACACCGTGCAATTGTTTCCCTCGAGGAGGGCGCTGCCCTCGGTGCCGTAGATCATGGCCCCCCGCGAGAGACCCTCCGACGGGAAACTGTTGCAGCTGCGCCCCTCCCAGCTGATTGATTTTTCGCCGGCATATTCCCACCCGATCACCTGCGTATCCGGGGTCTCCCAGTCGTCCTTGAACTGGAAGCGGCCTCCGGACGAGGTCACCTTTGTCGCGAAGTCGACGCCAAGCGCCCACCTGCACACGTCGACCTCATGGGTTCCGTTGTTCAGGGCCTCGCCGGTGCCCCAGTGCCAGAACCAGTGCCAGTTGTAAGGGATCACATTGCTCTTGTACGGCCGACGGGGGGCGGGTCCCTGCCACAGCTCGTAGTCGAGCTCGGGCGGGACCGCGACCACGGTGCCGCGGCCGATGCTCGCCCGCTGGTTCTCGTACCATGCCCTGGCATAGTACGCCCTCCCGATCACGCCGTCCTGGATTTCCTTTATCGCCACCTGCATGGTGGGAAAGGAGCGCCGCTGGTTTCCCATCTGCACGAGGCGCCCGTACCTAGCGATCGCCTTGAGGAGAAGCTCGCCCTCGTGCGGATTCTGGCTGCACGGCTTCTCAACGTAGACATGCTTGCCGGCGGACAATGCCATGATCGCCATCGGCGTGTGCCAGTGGTCGGGTACGGCGATCGTGATGGCGTCGATCGACTTGTCATCGAGCGCGCGCCGGAAATCCTTGAGCACCTTTGGCTGCACCTTGGCGAACTTCGAGGCTTGGTTGACGCCCTTTGCGAGCGCCCGGTCATCCACGTCGCACACGTAGGCGATCTCGGCATTGTCGATGCCGGAGAGCGCCTCAATATGGTCCAGACCCCTGCTGTTGGTCCCGACGACTGCAACGCGCACCTTGTTGGCCGCACTCGACGCGTCGGCCTTGATCCAGGCCGGGAGCGCGGCCAAGCCGATTCCGGCCGCTGCAGTGGTCCTGATGAATTCCCGTCGGTTTGATGGCGTGTTCATGGTGGTTGCGGTTACTTTGCGTCGGCGGGGCCGGCCTCGCCGGGGAGCACATGGATCTTGATGTTGCGGAAGAAGACCCGGTTGCCGTGGTCCTGCAGAAGGATGTAGCCCTCGCGAAGCTCCCCAAATCCGGGCCAGACCTTGAACTTGCTCTCCTTGACCCTCTGTCGGAACTCGGGAGTGAATCGGGTGTATTCCAGTATCTTTCTGCCGTTCAGCCAGTGCTCGACATGCGGGCCGTTGGATGTGATGAGCGCGGTGTTCCACTCACCGATGGGGTTGGGGTGCTTGTCGGGCGAGGGGGGATAGAGGTCGTAGAGTGAGCCCAATGTCCGGTTGCCATCCCTGCCGAGCTTGGCGTCCGGGTGGCGCTCGTCATCGAGGATCTGGTACTCGAGGCCGATTGACGAGCCGGGCCCCCTGTTGAGCTCGGGGTCGACGAAGATCTTGATGCCGCTATTGCAGCCTGGGGTGATCTTGAAGTCCGCCTTCAGCTCAAAGTTTGAATATTTGTCGACCGTGATGATGTCGCCGCCGACGCCGCCCTCCTTGCCGCTTGAGGGCAGCACGGCGAGGACGCCGTCGTTGATCGCCCAGCCCTTGGCTGGGAAATCCGGCCCCCGCGCGCTGCGCCAGCCATGGGTCGTCTGGCCGTCCCAGAGGAGCCGCCAGCCGCCGCTGATCTCCTCGGGGGAAAGCTGGTTTGCGCCGTCGGACGCGCGGGCAGCGAGCGCGGACGCCGCGAGCAGCAGCGTGAACCTCAGCGCGAAGGGGATTCGTTTCATGAGGCGGTGGGAGCGGGAGCGAGCGCGGCCAGCATGCCGCGCATGTAGCCATATGACTGGGCGATCCCGGGCACCGGGTCGGGCGATTCCAGCTCGTACTCGAGCCCCACCTGGTACTTGAAGCGAATCTTCAGGAGTGCCGCCATGATCGAGCGGATGTCCAGGCGCCCGAACCCAAGCCCGGCCGGCAGATCCTTTTTCGCGCCCGCGCCGGCGGTCGTGTCCTTCAGGTGCACGTCGTAAAGGCGCGCGCTGCACTTGAGTATCGCCTCCGTGGGATCGACGCCTGCGCGAGCGGAATGCCCCACGTCGATGCACAGTCCAAGCCGCGAATCGTACGGCTGCACCGCGCTCCAAACGTCATACGGAGAGGGGAATATCTTGTCCTCGGGCCCATGGTTGTGGAACGCGAGCCGCAGGTCATATTCCCTCACGAAGCGCTCCGTCAAAAGGAAGGTGGCCCGGTCCGGCGGGGTTGCGTAGGAGGCCGTCATTGTAGTGAGCCCCGCGGCCCGCCCGCACTCAAACGCCTGGCGCATCTCGCCCTCGCTGTTCTTCAGGTAGACGACGCCGGTGCCCGCTATGGAGATGCCCGCGCCCCTGAACTTCTGCGCCAGGTCGCGGCACGTGTCGGGCGTGGTGAGGCCTATGGGCACGTGCACCCGGAACACCGATGTCGACGTGATCTGCAGGTCCGTGAGGACACGGACGGCTTCGTCGATCGAGAACTTCCGCAACGAATAGCCCACAAGGCCCAGCTTCAGCGTGGCTGCATCTTTCCCGGCTTCGCCATCGTCCGCGCGCAGGGCTGGGACTGCCCCGATCAGCGGCAGGAATAGTCCCGCAAGGGCCGCCCTCTTGATTGCGTCGCGCCGGTTCACGTGGCTCTCGTCCATTGAGGGGGTTGTTCTTTGGGATGCCGCTCGCGGTGTCTCACGGCCGGACAGGGGGAGTCCAGGGTTTGCGTCGGTGCCGAAACATTGGCCCGTTGCCTCCGGATTGTCCAGCGCGCGAACCCTTCAGCGGCATGGAGCCGGCACCCTTAAGGCCGCCAGCAGCGCCCGGAATTTGTTTCCTTAAGGCTTGCGGGCCTTTGGCCCGCGCCGGAGCCTCGCAGGAGATGTCCCGTCGACTGGCCTCGATCTCCCTCCTGTGCGCATGGTTCTGCGCCAGCGGCGCCGTGCTCGACGTGGCCCAGGTGGTGGCTTGGTCGCGGATGTTCGCGGGTTACGTGAGGACCGAGTCGATCGGGATCGCCGCGATGGAGACCTTCGATCCTGGGAAGGCGTGCGCCCTCTGCCGCCGCGTGAGCGAGGCCCGAAATTCCTGCGAGCGGCACGGTCCGGTGGCCCCGTCCGTGGGCGTGGAGAAGATCGTCCTCATTCTTGAGCGCGCGGCGCCGTTTATCGCGATTTCCTCCTCTCCTGCGTGGCCCGAGACGCCGTTTTTGCGCGCGCGCATCCGCGACGGGGATGTCCCGGTCCGCCCGCCGAGGTCAAACCTGGCATAGCGGCTGGCGCTTTTTTCCGCGCCCCAGATGGGGCGGGAATCGCCGGCTTTCATCCTGCGACGCACCCGGCCCGCACCGGCCCCGGTGCGCGGCGCCGCCCCCGAACCGCGGCTCTCCCATCACGATCAACATTCATTTTTGGCTCCATCATGCTCCTTTTCCGAAACCGCCGGGCCCGTCCGGCATCAATCCATTCAACTTGCCTGCATTCGATGCGGATGTGGGCGCTTGTCATCGCCGCCGCGGCGACGCCGAACCATGCGCGGGCCTGCGCGTGCGGGTGCGGGGTATACGAGGTCGGCACGAGCTCCATGCTTCCCACGGGCTCCGGAATCACGTCATTCATCGATTATGACTACCAAGACCAGGACCGCAACTGGAGCGGGAGCTCGCAGGCACGGGCCTCTGGCAACACCGACAAGGACATTGGGACGAGCTGGTTCACCGTCGGCTATCAGGACATGTTCAACCGAAGCTGGGGCCTTCGGCTGGAGGTGCCGTACGAGATGCGGCACTTCGTGACGGTCAGCAACGCTCCCGGGAGAAAACTGGCCGAGCTAGACTTCGAGGGCCTCGGCGACATCCGGATCGAGGGAGTCTACTCGGGTTTCTCGCCGGACCTTTCCAGCGGGCTGACGTTTGGCCTCAAGTTGCCGACCGGCAGCTTCACCCTGAACAATGCCTACGACGACATCGACCGCGACACCGAGATAGGGAGCGGGAGCACCGATCTGCTGGTCGGAGGGTTCAAGCGGTTCAACCTCGGTGCCGACTACGGCTGGAGCGGTTTCATCCAGGCCCTCGTCGACCTACCCGTTCTGACCCGGGCCCAGTACCGGCCCGGCACCGAGGTCGACGGGGCCTTCGGCGTGTACTACAATGGCTGGTCCATTGGACGGATGCTGATCTCTCCCGTCGCGCAGCTGAAGGTCTCGGTCCGGGGCTCGGACTCGGGCGCCAACGCCACGTTTCCCGTGGCTTCGGGATTTGACCGCCTTCTTGTCTCGCCGGGTGTCGAGTTCGACCTGCACCCGATCAAGGTGTACGCGGACATTGAGCTGCCGCTGTACCAGCATTTCACCGGCAACCAGATGGCGGCGTCCGTCCTTTTCAGGCTGAACGTCGCGTATATGTTCTAAGGACGCCTACGGCAGGCGCTCGAGTCTCATCGCCTTCGAATCATCGTCTCCCACGGACACGGCCAGCTTCTTCGCGGTGCCCGAGAAGTCGAACTCGCACTGAACGTCGGTCGTCAGCGCGAAGAACCGCGTCATCGACATCGCGTGCATCACGATCTCCTGGTCGGAGAGGGTGAGGGAGAGCAGCCCGTCGGGAAGCCTCTTGATCTTGAGGGTGTTCCTGTGGCCCTGGCCGTATTCGCCGACGTAAGTGTCGAGGAGCGCGTCCGGCAGCATGAATTCCTTGTGGCGGGGATTGCCCAGCTCGCGCACCCAGACATTGCGGAAACGAACGGGATTGCCGTGGTCCTGGAAGGCGATCGGCATGCGCTCGGGATGCGCCCGGTAGGGGATGCGCCCGATCCACCCCGTCGGCCCGGTGAGCTCGACGTTGTTCTGCACGAGAACCCCGTTGTGGAACACCGTCTCCCGGGCCTTCGACAGGAGCTTGCCATCGGCATCGAACCGCGGGGAGGTCCAGACAATGTCGTAGGTCTCCCATTCCCCCGGGGGACGCATGACGTTCACAAGGGGAGGGTACTGCCCGTAGATCGCCGCGGCGGAACCGTCCGCATAGGTCTTGTTCTGGTAGGAATCGAGGACCTGGCACTCGTACTGGTCATAGCCGAAGAAAACTCCGCTGTTTCCGCGGCCCTGGCTGTCGCCATGGGGAGGCGTGGGGGACGCCCATTCGACGTGAAGCTGGCAGTCGCCGAAGGATTGGAGGGTGCGCGCATATCCGCTGCCCGGGACGCAGACGAACGCGCCGTCCTTCACGACCCATTTTGTGGGGCTGCCGTCCATGGCGACCCATGGGGAGGTGTCCTTCCCGTCAAAGAGGATGACCGCGTCGGACGGCGGCTTTCCCGGCTGCTCCTGCGAGCTGAACGAGCCGGGATCGACGACCGTGGGCTGCGGACGGTCGCGGTCGTGGCCGAGCCAGTTAGGGTCGGGCGCGCCGCGCAGGGCGGCTGACGCGGCGACGATGAAAGCGAGGGCAACGGCGGCGGGGATTTTCATGGGGTGATGAGCCCGAAACCTGCATTGGTTCGGCCGGAATGTCCAATTGGATTCCCCGGGCGCGCGCTTGCGGTCCGCTCCTGGTTTCACCATGATCCCGCCATGGTCAAGAAACTCCTCCATACCCGGATGCGCGTGAACGATCTCGAGCGCACCGTGAAGTTTTACGAGGATATCCTCGGGCTCAAGGTCGGGCGCAGGCACACGTCCCCGAGGGGCGCGCAGCTCGCCTTCATCCGCACTCCCAACAGCGACGAAGAGATCGAGCTCTGCCAGCTGCCTGACAGTCCCCCCGTTCAGGTGCAGCCCGACCTGATGCACCTCGCGTTCGAGGTGGAGGACATCGCTGCCTTCGCGGCGGCGATCGCCAAGAAGGGCTACAAGCTGAGCGACGGCCCGACGCGCTCGGGGTCGGGCTCGGTCATCGCCTTCATCGACGCCCCCGAGGGCTACGAGATAGAGCTGATCCAGCGCGGCTAGGCCAGGGTCGCGCTTCCGCGTCTCTCCTTCCAGAGATCGAGGTCGAATTGTGCCCAGTCGACGTGCGCCCTGGCGCCGCCGTGGTGCCGGGCCGACACCATTCCGAAGTAGACCGTTTCCCAGAACCGGTAGATCCGCGGGTCCTGCGGCGAATGGCGGGGCACGGACAACCCCCCGCGTCCGGCTGCGGCCCAATGCTCGCGCATCCAACCCAGCACGTGCGTGTCCAGGACGCCGTGCATCTGCCTTTCCCGCGAGTGCAGGACGAAGAACTTCGCAGTCTTTATGCCGATGCCGGGGAAAACGGTCAGCTCCTCCCACGTGCAGGAGGCCAGGTCGGTGTTGGATTGGGACAAGTCCCTGAAGCTGCGGCCGAGTAGGGAGTACTTTCCCAGTCGAACCTCCCTGAGCCGCGCCTCGAGTTTTCCCTCGCGGTGGCTCGCGCGGATGAAGGCGAAGGGCCGGCGTCCCGCCAGTAAGTTCTCGAGCTTGGCGGCCTGCTGGTCCGCGTTCTTGCCTGCCACGACCACGCAGAAGAGAAGGAATTCCTCCAGCTCAGCCGCGGTGCGCCGGGCGTTGGTGACGTTGTTCGGGTCGATCATCGGGCTCCCGCGCCCGGTCAGCGCTCCGCCTTCTCCCAGAGATAGCTGGTCTGCCTCGCCAGCACCCGGCCGTCCGAGGCGTCGAGCTCGACCTCCCAAGCGACAGGCTGGGCGCGAGGCGCCGTCCAGTCCGTGCCCGTGAGGCCGAGCTCGAAGAGCCGGCTCCCGCCGGGGACTGCGGAAGGGAAGCTGTACGTCCTCGTGTCGACCGACTCGAGCGTGATTACGCGCACGACAAACGTCGCTCCCTCCACCTGCGGACCGGTGTTTTCGACATGCGTCAGGAAGTAGAGGCCGCCGCGCTTGTTCGGCTGGCTGCGGAGCACGATCCATTTGCCAGTCAGTTCGTGGCCGGTGTGGTCCTCATAGAAGCTCTGGAACGACTCCGCGTCGTGCCATTCGGGCCAGACACGCTTGAACTTCAGGTCGGCTGCGTGGACGGCGGAAACCGCGGATAAGAGGGCTATCGAGGCGAGAAGGGATCGCATCCGTTGGGGAGGCTGACCGGCGGATTCGCCGGCGACAACACGATACCTCAGTCCTCCAGCCGCACAAACGCGTACCGGTGATAGCCGAGAAGGGCGGGCACCCAGCCCTTGACCTCCGGTTTGATCAGGTAGGAATGGGCCCCGAAGTAGAGCGGAGTCACCGGCGACTGCTCCAGCAGGTACGCCTCCGCCTTCTGGAAGACCTCCATGCGGGACTGAGGGTCGGTGGTCGCGGCGGCCTCCTGGATCATCCGGTCGTACGCGTTGTCGCCCCATCCCGTCCAGTTGTTGCCGCCTTCGGTCACGAAAAGGTCGAGGAACGTGACCGGATCCAGGAAATCGCCCGCCCAGCCCGAGGTGGACACCGAGTAGTTGAGCGTCTGCTGGTTCTGGATCCAGGTCTTCTGCTCAAGGGTGGCAAGAGTGACATGGATTCCCAGCTGTTTGGCCCACATGGCCTGGATGGCCTCCATGACGGGAGCCTGCACGCCGTCGTTCCTCACCTGCACCTCAAAGGTTGGGATTCCCACACCGCCCGCGTGTCCCGCCTCCGACAGCAGCCTGCGGGCTTGCTCGGCGTCAAGGCCCACCCGCGCCCTTGCCGTGTACCCGCCGCAGTCGGGGGGCGTAAGGGAATGGGCGGCCGGATATCCCCCTGAGAGCACGCGCAGGGAGATGATGTCGCGGTCGATCGCAAGCGACAGCGCCCGCCGAACCCGCGCATCGTCGAAGGGTGGCCGTTTGACATTGAAGCGCAGGAAGAACGTCTGGAGAAACGGGTCGACGCGGAGGCGGTCGGGCGCGTCCCGCCTGTAGGCGTCTATTTTGGAGACGGGAAGCGAATAGGTCACGTGCAGCTGGCCCGCCCGGAAATCCCGCTCCTCCGTGTCAGGGTTTTCGGTGGGAAAGAACACGATCTGCCTCAGCGTGACCTTGTCCGCGTTCCAGTAGTGCGGGTTCTTCGCGACCACGATGCGGGCATTCGGAACCCACTCGGCAAGCGTGAAGGGTCCGTTCCCCACGAGGTTTCCCGGGCGCGTCCATTGGGTTCCCCGCTTCGACATCGCCCCAAACCGCTCCAAGACCCTGGGATTCACGGGATACCAGGGAGGCTGGGCCACGAGAACCGGGAAATAGGGGACAGGGCGCTCAAGCACGACCTTCACGGTCGCCTGGTCCGGGGCGGAAAGTCCGAGCACCCCGGGTTCGGCGACCGTGCCCTGGTTGAAGGCCTCCGCGTTCCTGATCGGGTAGAGGAGGTTGGCGTATTCGGCGCCGAGCGCGGGTGAAAGCATCCGCTGCCATGACCGTGTGAAGTCACCCGCGGTGAGGGCGTCGCCATTCGACCATCGAAGGCCGTCGCGCAGATGGAATGTCCAGGTGAGCCCGTCCGTCGAAACCTCCCAGGACTTCGCCGCCGCGGGAACCGCCTGCGACGTCTTTTCGTCCACCGCGGTGAGTCCCTCGAAGAGCGCCAGAAGGATGTTCTGGTCCGAGTAGATGGTGACGACCTGCGGATCCAGGTCCTCGGGTTCCGCGCCGTTGCCCAGGACGAGGGTCTGGGCAGCCACCGCGGCGGCGGCAGGCGTCTCCCGCCGGGCGCAGCCTATCGCGCCCAGAAGGGCGGCCGCGCCTAAGATCATCGGTCGCCAGTTCAACGGAGGCGGCGACGGACGAGGGCATCGGGCGCGCCGGCGACGGCCGGCATCAGCGCCAAGGGCCCGGGACTCGGCGTCAATGGGAATGTGGGACTCCGGCGGGACTTGGAGAGGGAGACATGGGCCTTCCCGAGATTCCTCATGAAGGGTGACGTGTTAATGATGCGGCCGGTTGGTTCAAACGAATTTCAGCGCCCGGTCGGGTCCTCCGCCACATTCCGGAATGCTCGCTTGTTGCCAGATGCGGGTCATCTCGCCGCATAGAGGACGGGTTGGATTATTTTCCAGACACCGTCGGCGACGATGGCAGCCCCGGATGCGGTGGGATGGATGCCGTCGCCCTGGTTCAGCTCGGGCATCATTGCGACCCCGTCCAATAAAAAGGGAATCAGTATGATGCCCTCTTTCCTGGCCAGGGCCGGATAGATCGCCTGGAAGGCCCCGGCATAGTCCGTACCCATGTTCGGAGGCATGCGCATCCCGGCCAGGACGATCACGGTGCCGGCGTACTTGGAACGGACCCGGTCAATGATAGCCTGGAGGTTGGCCTCGGTGACGGAGGGAGACGTCCCGCGCAGCCCGTCATTGGCCCCAAGCTCCAGAACAAAAACATCCACCTTCTGGTTCAGCACCCAGTCGACACGCCTCAAGCCTCCCGCGCTTGTCTCGCCGCTGAGGCCCGCGTTGACGACATGCCAGGGCAGGCGCGCGGCGTCGATCTTCCTCTGGATCACGGCGGGGTACGACTGGGCCTCGGGGTCGGCGAGCCCGTAGCCGGCGGTCAGGCTGTCGCCAAAGAACAAGATCGTGTGGTCGGTCGCAGCTTCCGCCAAGAGGCCCGATGTCCACCCCAGTGCAAGCAGGAACGCGACGACCAGGAGCCGGCAGGAAGGGAGTTTCACTTGAGTGGAGGTGCCGGGCTTCATGTGCGTATTAGGCGAGGGGGGATATCCTACACCTGCATTCCGGGGATTTCGAGCGCCGTCGGCGAAGTGTCACCCGATGCTTTACCCGTTTGCGCTCACACGGACCCCGGTGTTGGGTACCGGACATGTCCCCCCAAGCGATGCTCCGGGTCAACCGGCTGACCAAGACCTATCCGACGGCGGCCGGCCCCTTGACCGTCCTCCACGAGGCAAGCTTCGAGCTCGAGGCCGGGGCGAGCATCGCGATCGTCGGACCCAGCGGAAGCGGCAAGACCACGCTTCTCGGGCTCTGCGCGGGGCTGGACCGGGCCACGGGTGGGTCGGTCGAGCTTGCGGGCGAGCGGCTCGACGCGCTGGACGAGGATGCGCGCGCGCGTGTCCGCAATGAGAGCGTCGGCTTCGTTTTCCAGAATTTTCAACTTATCCCGACCCTGACCGCGCTGGAGAACGTACTCGTGCCCCTCGAGCTGCGCGGCGAGGCCGGGTGCGAGCCGCAGGGCAGGGCGCTCCTCGAGCGAGTCGGGCTGGGTGCGCGCGCCGACCATTACCCGGTCCAGCTCTCCGGCGGCGAGCAGCAGAGGGTCGCCCTTGCACGGGCATTCATCAACAACCCCAAGATCCTTTTTTGCGACGAACCCACCGGGAACCTCGACGGCGACACGGCCGATTCCATGGTGGAGCTCATCTTCGGCCTCAACCGGGAGCGGGGCACGACGCTGGTCTTGGTCACCCATAATTTCGAACTGGCCGGCCGCTGCCAGCGGGTACTGCGCCTGAAGGGCGGATCCGTGGCCTCGGACGAGCGCACGGCGTTGCCCTCCTGACGAAACGCATGCGCTTCATCCTGAGCATGGCATGGCGCGATTCGCGCGCCTCCCGCCGCCGCCTTCTCCTTTATTCGCTCTCGGTCGTGCTCGGGATCGCGGCGCTGGTCGCCATTGGTTCCTTCAGCGCGAATGTCCGCGCGGCGATCGACCAGGAGGCGAAGGGCCTCCTCGGAGCGGACATGTTCGTGACCGCTCCCGCGCCGCTTTCCCCGGCAGTCATGGATTACCTCGGGGGCCTTGGCGTCGACCTCGCTCGCGAGCAGACATTCTCGTCGATGATGACATTCCCGGCCGCAAGCCGGCTCCGCCTGGTGCAGGTCCATGCCGTCGAGGGCGCGTTTCCATTCTACGGGAAATTCGAGACCGATCCCGAGGGAGTCGCGGGCCTGCTTCGGTCCGGCGGCCCCGTGGCGATCCTTGAGCCGACGCTCCTCGCCCAGTTCAACATCCGGCTCGGCGACAAGGTGAAGCTCGGCAAGACGCTCTTCACGGTCGTCGCCTCGCTGCGAAAAGTTCCAGGCGAATCCCCCGGGGTCGCGATGATGGCGCCCCGGGTCTACATCCCGATGGGCACGCTCGCGGCCACAGGCCTCGGCGGAAGCCAGGCCCTCGCCCGGCACCGGGCAATGGTGCGGCTCCCGGCCGGCCGCGACGCGGATGCGATCGTCCGCGACATGAAGGACAAGTTCCCCCTCGTTCGTCTCTCCTTCGAGACCGTGGCCGAGCGCAAGCGCAACCTCGGCGCGGCCATTTCCCACCTGGACGGTTTCCTGAGCCTCGTCGGCTTTGTGGCGCTTGTGCTCGGCGGAATCGGGGTCGCGAGCGCACTGCATGCCTACATCCGCGAAAAGATCGCGACTGTCGCTGTGCTGCGTTGCCTCGGTGCCAGCTCGAGGCAGGCATTCGCCGTCTACCTGGTCCAGGGCTTCGTGCTTGGAATCGCGGGTGCCTGCGTCGGAGGCGCGCTCGGCCTCGCGGTGCAGTTGGCGCTTCCGTCGCTCTTCAGGGGCGTCCTTCCGGTCAATATCGACTTTTTCATTTCGTGGCCGGCGCTCCTGCGCGGGACGGTTGCCGGCGTCGTGATCTGCCTGCTGTTCTCGGTTCTTCCGCTTCTCTCCGTGAGAAGGATACCGCCGCTTGCCGCGCTGCGCTCGGCGGTTGCCGAGCGCGCCTCGGCTGCGCCGGACCCGTGGAGGCTCGCCATCGGGGCCGCGATTGCGGCGTCAGTCGCCGGATTCGCGGTCTGGCAGACCGGGGCGCTCTCCGTGGGTCTTGGCTTTGCGGGAATGCTCGGGCTCGGGTTTCTGATTCTTGCGGGCCTGGGATTTGCGGTGTCATGGGCGGCCCGACGGTTCGTCCCCGGCCGGTTTCCCTACGTGGTGCGCCAGGGTCTCGCCAACCTCCACCGGCCGAACAACCGGACAATCCTGCTCCTTGTCTCGCTCGGCCTCGGGACATTTCTCGTCCTGACGCTTTTCCTGGTCCGGACCACGCTCCTCCGGGAAATCGAGGGCGCCGACGCGATGGGCCGGCCCAACCTGATTTTCTTCGACATCCAGGACGACCAGATCGGGCCGCTGGAATCCGTTGCGGCCGAGGCGGGCTCTCCCATCGCCGAAAGCGCCCCGATCGTGACGATGAAGATCGCGTCGATCAGGGGGAAGTCCGTGGACGAGATGATGCATGAGAAGGATGCGCGGATCGCGGAATGGGCGCTCCGGCGCGAATACCGCTCAACGTTCCGCGGCGCGCTCTCGGGGACGGAGAAGCTTGTCGAGGGGAATTTCACGGGGCACGTGGGGTCAGGGACCGTCCCCGCCCCGATCTCGGTCGAGGAGGGCCTCGCGCGCGACATGCGCCTGCATCTTGGGGACGAGGTCGGCTGGGACGTCCAGGGCCTGCCGGTCAGGACGGTTGTAGGAAGCATCCGCTCGGTGGAGTGGCGGCGCCTTGAGCCCAACTTCTTTGTCGTTTTCCCGGAGGGCGTGATCGAGGCGGCGCCGAAGACCTTTCTTGCGGCGGTCCATGTCCGCACTCCGGCGGACTCGGCGAGGGTTCAGCGCGCGGTTGTGGATGCGTTCCCAAACGTGACCGCCATCGACCTCGCGCTAGTCGTCGAGACGCTCGACGGGATTTTTTCCAAGGTCGCGTTCGCCATCCAGTTCATGGCCCTCTTCACCGTCGCAACCGGCCTGGTCGTGCTCGCGGGGACGGTCCTAACGGGCCGGCACCAGAGGTTGAGGGAGACGGTGCTTCTTCGGACTCTCGGGGCGACCCGGCGGCAGCTGGCGCTCATCCAGGTTGTCGAATATGCCGCCCTGGGGACGCAGGCCGCGATCGTCGGGGGCCTTCTCGCCGTTGCCGGCAACGCGCTCCTTGCCGTCTATGTTTTCCACGTGGCGGTCTATTTTTCCGTTTTTCAGGTCATTGCCGCCGCCGCAGCCGTCTCGGTCCTCGCGGTCGCCACGGGCCTTGTCGCCGGGCGTGGCGTGGCGGATCACCCTCCGCTTGAAATCCTTAGGCAGGAAAACTGAGGCCTGCCATAGACTCCACCTCTGGACTGCATCCGCGGCGCGCATTCGGGCGAATGGAATATGCGGCCCTCGCGGAACTATCGCACATCGCCGCTCGTCTCCTGTCCTTGAAATTGCCCCCACCTTCGCAGCCTGCAACGAGTCTACCTGAGCACGGATCCGCGCGCACGCCGCCTTGGCTGCGCGTCGGCCTGATCCTGATCGCTGCGATGGCGTCAGGGTTTGCGGCGGCCCCCCCGAATACGGGCGGATTGAGCGCGAGAGAGCTTGCCCAGGGATTCCGCGACGGGAGGGTCCTCGCCAAGCCGCGGCAGGAGGCTGCAGCGACAATCGACCAGGTGGAGCGTTCCGAGGGCCTCCGGGTGCGGGCGCGGTTTGACCGCTTTGGCCACGTGGGCGTCCTCGAGCTTGCGGCAGGCGACACGGTTCCGGCCGCGATCACGAGGCTCATGGCGACGGGGCGTTACGAGTTCGTCGAGCCGGACTACATCCGCCACGGCACCGTGATGCCGGTGGTGCCTGATGACCCCAAGTTCACGAGCCAGTGGGCCCTCAACAACACGGGGGACAACGGTGGCGTTGCCGGGGCCGACATCCACGCGGAGCTGGGCTGGGAGACCACCACAAACGCATCTGGCATCATCGTCGGAATGGTGGACTCGGGGGCGTTGACGACGCACGAGGACCTCGTCGCGAACCTGTGGCGCAACCCCAGTCCCGGAACGACGACGTCCTATGCCACTGGGGACGGTTCCGCAGCGGAAACCGACAGCCTCAACGGCCTGAACGCGGTGGCCATGAGCGGCGTCCCGACGGACGACCTGGGTCACGGCACCCACACATCGGGCATCGTTGGGGCGGTGGGCAACAACGGCGTGGGCGTCACCGGCGTCGCCTGGAACGTACAGCTGATGGAGCTCAAGTTCATTGGAAGCAATGACCTGGGTTCAGCCTCCGACGAGCTCCCGTGCATCGAGTACGGGATCGCCCACGGTGTGAGCGTCTTCAACGCGAGCTTTGGGGACACGACCTTTTCGCAGTCGGAGATGAACGCCATCGCCGCTGCGGGCAACGCGGGCATCATCTTCGTGTGCTCGGCGGGGAACAGCGCGCAGAACATAGACATCTCCCCGTTCTTCCCCGCGGACTATCCCCTCGACAACATCATCTGCGTCGGCGCGACGGACAACCGCGACCTCCCGGTTTACTTCTCGAACTATGGCTCGGGCTCCGTCGAGACCTTTGCGCCCGGCGAGAATGTGATATCTACTTTCAACACGGGCACGTCGGCGTACGCCTACGAGAGCGGGACATCCATGTCCGCGCCCTTTGTCACGGGGACCGTGGCCCTTCTGCGGGCTCGCTACCCTGGTGACACCTACCGCGAGACGATCAACCGCGTCCTCAACGCCGCGGACCCGAAGCCGGGACTCGCAGGCAAATCGCAGACAGGCGGTCGGCTGAACCTTGCGACAGCGCTTTCGACCGCGCCCAGCTCGCCGCCGAACGAGTTTTTCGCGGACCGGACGACGCTTGTCGGGCTCGATCCCTACACGCGCTCGAACAACGCGGACTCGGCCGCCGCGCTCGAGGCCGGCACGCCTTCGCTTGGAACGGACGCGGGGCATTCGCTGTGGTGGCAATGGACCGCGCCCGAGAACGCGACGGTTGAGATCGACACCAGCGGCACCGGGGGCGGTGTCTATCCAGGGGGGAGCAACTATTCGACCGCCCTAGGCATCTACACGGGAACGAGCCTGGGCGCGCTCACGCCCGTCGCGAGCAACAGCAACTTCGGGACCGAGCCCCCTTTGGGAGGCGGGGCCAACATTCCCTACAGCGAGGTCAGTTTCCCCACCACGGCGGGCGTGACGTACCAGATCAATGTCCAGGGCCTGAACGGCGCAAGCGGACAGACGATCCTCGCGATCAACACCACGCCCAACAACGACAGCTTCGCGCAGCCGGAGGTCCTTTCCGGCCCAAGCGTCTCCGTTCTTGGCGCCAACGTGAACGCCTCTCGCGAGGCGGCCGAACCCAGGATACTGGGCAACGCCGGAGGCCATTCCCTCTGGTATTCCTGGACGGCCCCGGCTTCCGAAACCGTTCAGTTCTCCGGCTACAGCTATGACTTTGTCCCGGAACTCGCCGTCTACACCGGGTCGTCCATCGCCAGCCTTTCCGTCGTGAGCTCGGCCGCCGGATCCGCCCTCGCCGGCACGACGACCGAAGTCAGCGAATGCCTCTGCACGATAAATGCGACCCTCGGAACGACGTACCTGATCAGCATCGACGGCGTGTCCTCCGGCGACACGGGTGAATTCACCCTGACAGTGGATGACTCACTGTGGCAGGCCACCACCGGCGACGCAGTGACGTGCTCGCCCGCGGTGGGCCCCGACGGAACCGTCTATGTCGGGAGCATTGACAATTCCCTCTACGCATATGGTCCCGGGGGCAGCGTCAAGTGGAGCAGTCCGGGAAAAAGCACGTTCGACACGAGCTCGGCCGCGATTGGACCCGACGGGACGATCTACGCCGGGAATCTCGACGGCAGCGTCTACGCGTTCAACCCGGACGGGAGTTCGAAGTGGACCTACGCCATACCGGGAGCGATGGGCAGCTCCACTTCTGGCAGCAGCATCACTTCCTCGCCTGCGCTTGCGTCTGACGGGACGGTCTACGCGCACGCGAGTGACGGCAACCTCTACGCGATCACCCCAGGCGGATCGCTCAAGTGGACCGCGCCCACGACCGGTATATCCTATGCGGCCCCGACGATTGCGCCCGACGGCACGATCTACATCGGGACGGATGGGGGGATGTTCTACGCGCTGAATCCCGACGGTTCGCAGAAGTGGGCGTTTCCCACCCCGGTTTCCGGCGAGTCGATCTACACCGCGGCGCCGATAGACTCGTCGGGAAACGTCTACTTCGCCACGCTTTCCGGCAACGTCTACTCCCTGAATCCGTCCGGAACGCTGCGCTGGACCTACAATGTCGGCAACGCCGTCACATCGGCCCCGGCGCTGGCGAACGGTGCCGTGTACTTCGGCGGCTACGATGGCAACCTGTATGCGCTGTCGACCGCGAACGGCGCATTGCAATGGAAATTTCCCCTGGGCGGCCAGGTAAGGGCGAGCGCCCCGGCGGTCGACGCCAACGGCACCGTCTACATCGGCTCCTATGACCACAAGGTGTATGCGGTCAGCCGGGGAGGTTCCCTGGTCAGGACGTACGCCTCGGACGACTATATTCGCTCGTCGCCCGTCATCAGCGGGACGAAGATGTATTTCGGGAGCGAGGATCACAAGGTCTACGCCTTCAACATTGGGGTGGGCGCGGCGTCTTCGGACTGGCCCATGTACCAGTTCGCCCCCGAGAGGCCCGGCCGCGTGGCGACGTACGCGCCGTCGATCGCGACGCAGCCATCGTCGGAGTCGATTATGACCGGCGCCCCCTTTTCGCTCTCCGTTGCGGCGCTAGGTTCCGGCGCCCTTTCCTATCAGTGGAGCCTGAACGGCGTCGCGATACCGGGAGCCGTCAGCCCGACTTACTCAGTCCTGTCAGCGTCGGCGTCGGACTCGGGCACCTACACGGTCACGGTTTCGGACAGTTCCGGCGCCGTGACCACCTCGCCTGTGACGGTGACCGTTTCGGCGACCGGGCTTGCGCCCGGCAAGATCGTCAACCTGTCCGCACGGGCGAACGTCGGCACGGGTGGAAACATCCTGATAGCGGGATTTGTGATTCAGGGTTCCGGAAGCAAGGAGGTCGTGCTCAGGGGCATCGGTCCGACGCTCGGCCTCGCGCCATTCGACGTGCCCTCCGTCCTGGCGGCGCCCCAGCTGGCGCTGATCAGCTCGGCGACGAACCAGACCGTGACCTCGGACGTGACCTGGGGCGGCAGTCCCGCGCTCGCGGTGGCGTTCTCACAGGTGGGCGCCTTTTCTCTCTCGCCGAACTCGGCTGACTCGGCCGCCGAGCTGGCGCTTCCGACGGGCTCGTACACGTCGCAGATCTCGGGCGTCAACTCCACTTCGGGAGTTGCCCTGGCGGAGATATACGACGCCGACCCAGGCTCAGCGGCGTCCAACCTCGTCAACATCTCCGCCAGGGCGAATGTGGGCGCAGGCGGAGACATCCTGATCGCGGGCTTCGTGATCCAGGGTGCGCAGCCGGTGACGCTGCTCCTGCGCGGCGTCGGGCCGACGCTCGGGAACGCCCCGTTCAGTGTGCCGGGTGTCCTCGCGCAGCCCCAAATCGACCTCTTCAACTCAGCCAACACCGATATCCTGAGCAACGCGGGCTGGAACAACGACGCGGCCCTCGCGGCTGCGTTCGCGGCCACGGGCGCCTTCGCTCTTCCCTCGGGATCGGCCGATGCCGCGATGCTGGCGACGCTGCCCCCCGGCAGCTACACGCTCCAGCTGAGCGGGCGCAATGGAAGCACGGGGATCGGGCTCGTGGAGGTCTACCTGGTCCCGTAGAGCGGATTCACCGGTGCACCGCGGCGAGGAGCGCGTAGTAGTTGTCCGTCAGGAAGCCCTCGTATCCTTCCGCGGTCCCGTCCCATTTCCGCCAGTCGTTGGTCAGGTGGTTCGAGCCCACGCCCTCAAATTCCCTGTTCTCAAAGGCCTTTAGGACGGGCAGCAGTATCTGGGAGGCCCTCGCGTGCTGTCCGACACGGTCGTACGCGGCGATTGTGAAGTAGGCGAAGCAGGCGGTCGCGCCGCCATTGCAATAGATCTGGAAGCCGTCGGCATTGTCCTCCCGGGCGCCCCCGCCGTACCTGGGATTCTTGTGGGCGTAGTCCTTCCTGGCGACGCTCACCAGGTTGCCCGGCAGCCCCATCCTGAAGTCGGTGAATCCGACCTCGCGCATCTTATCCCACATGCGGTCCATGATTCCCGCAGCCTTGTCCTCGGGAACAAGGCCGTAGAGGACGGCGATGCTGTTAACGAACAGGAAATAGTAGTTGTGCCTCGTGCCGTCGGCGCTGCGCCATCCGGCGAGGACGCCCGTATCCGGGTCGTAGAAGGCCGGGAAATAGGCGTCGTGAAGCTTTGTCGCCGCAGCAAGGAATCGCCGGGCATCCGCAGGATTGCCGGACTCGCCGGCCATCTGGCCCATGCCCTGCAGGGCGCGGTACGACAACGCGTTGGCATAGGCGTCCTCGTGCCCGAACCCGATCGTGTCCCACCAGTTTGAAGGCCGCACTTTCGGCTGCCCTTCGTTCCACGAACCTGAATTCCCCGTTGCGACATACTCTATCAGGCCATTGCCGTCATGGTCCCTGGACAGCATTCGGTCCGTCATCGCCCTGAGCGTGGGATAGTGAGCCCGCAGCCACGCGACATCGTGCCGGCCCTCGACGTAGTCGAACGCGGCGATGAGAAGGGAGGGAAAGGTGTCGGAGGTTTCCTCCGGGAAGTCCCCGTAACCGGGCATCCCGTAGGTGAGCGTTCCGTCAAACACCCGCTCGAGCGACTGCCGGACCATGTCCAGCGCGCAAAGGTCGCCGGCAAGCGCAGGCGTCTCCCTGGCGATGTCCGCATATTCGTAGTAGCAGAAGCCGCAGCTGTCGCTGTTGGTGTTGTTCGAGAGGATTTTCCGGTTGGGATTCAGCTGAAATATGTTGAGCCAGTTCCGACGGAAGCCGTCGTAGGCGGCGTCGTTCGCGATGCCTGGGACATCCGGGCTTATGCTTGCGACTGTCCATTTGTACTCAACTCGCGGGTTGGCTTCATCGGCCGGCGGGAAGCTGACCTTGACCCAGCCCGGTCCCGATGCGTAGCCCACCGAGGGGTTTGCAGGACTGCTTGAGGCCAAGCGCAGGCTCCCGAATCCTGGTAGGTGAAGGACGGCAGGCAGGCCAATGTCGCCCTTGCCGTCGAACAGCCCTAGGAGCGTCGCATAGCAGCTGTGGGTATCAAGTGAGATCGTGAGCGCCTCCGGTGTCGCGCCCTTCGACCAGCGCGAGATGGCCCGGATTTCCCGTTCCCTCGCCTCAAGGGTCCATTCCGGAAGTGCTCCAGATGCTGCGCCCACCCGCAAATACCCGACGCTCACCCCGGATGGGGTGGCGTTTCGTGCGACGGAATAGGCCGAGCCCGATGGGGTGTTTGCGGACAGGACGTCATGCTGGACCTTTCCGTCTCCCAGGCTGTCCACCGCGAGGGACCGGAGGGCAGGGTGATCGGTCGAGAATCGCACGTCCAGATAGGCCGATGTCATGCGGAGGCCGTCCTTGTCCTGCGTCGTCGAAGGGGAGTCGGCCCGCGCCACGATGACCGCGAAGCCCATGAGCCCAACCAGAGTGGCCGTTTCTTTGGCGAAGGGTCTCATTGGTTGGCTGGGACGTAGGAGGATTCCTGTTTGCAAATGAACTCTTCCTGTTCGGCAGGCGTCATTGACGCGGGATCCCGTGCGGGGCCCTTTCCCCCGAGGATCCTGGATACGATGGCTGCGCGTTCCGCGCCGTTTCGTGACCGTCCAAATGCGAGGTAATACTGTGTGGGATCGACGGTGAAATGGGATTCCTCGCCGGCCTTGAGCCCGATCATCTTGCCGAACGGCAGCCGGACCGACAGGGCGTCCCGGCCATCGGTTGGGTCCGACGACACCACCGTGACATCTACAAGGCCGTCCCTGCGCGTGAGTTCGAAGTTCAGGTGCCAGTCGCGGAATCGGAACCTGCTGATCCGGGCGTGGCTCATTCCCGGTGCGAGGCTCGGCGCGAGGCCGAGGTCGCCGCTGGCGGGTTCCAGGTCGACGCCCAGGAACAGGAGCAGCGTCGACGTCAGGAAATCGCCGTGCGACCACACGATGAGCGGCTTGTCGGGGACGCCCTTCCTGTCCCAGTTTTCGGGCAGGTAATAGTTTCCGGCCTTCAGGTCATACAGGCTCTTGTTGACGATGCCCGAGAGAACGTACCTCCAGGCGAGGTCGGTCCTCCCAAGGAGCCACTCGTCCTGCGCCGCCCACGACGTGTTGATGGGCCACGTGTCCAACTCGCCGGCGGGCGCGTGCGGGCTGCCGGCATTGGGGCCGAAGCGGAATATGGAATGGTCGGGATTCTCAAGGTCCCTCGTGATCTCCGCCTGGGTTGAGGCGAACCGTGGATCGTCAACCGCCATGATTCCCTGATTCCTCCCGAACACCTCGAGCCGGGGGATGATCAGCATGCCTGAGTCAACGCGGTCGTCGCGCATGGGCCCGTTTCTGCTTTCAGCCTTGGGGAATTCCGGATCGGTGAACGACTGGCCGGCGGGACCGGCCATCGGGATGATGCGTCCCTTGGCGCTGTCATAAGCCAGCGCCGAGAACCGGGCCAGCAGCCGGTCCGCGGCGTCGTTCCATTTCCGGGCCTCGTCGCCGTGCCCGAGTTTCCCGGCGATCTTCGCCGAGGCCCGCAGCCCGCTGTAGACCTCGGCGTTGGGCCATGTCGATGGCGCGGGGATGAAGCAGATCCACTCCTCGGCAAGGTTGAGCATTCCCTCGCGCTTGACTCGGCCGGCGTAGTAGTCCGCGTAGAACTTCACGTACGGCCATACGGTCCCCAGGAAGGCCGTGCCCCTGGGGCTCACGCGCGAGTAGAACCACATTCCTGTGATGCCGATCGCCGGCTGCTGGGCCTCCCGCTCGCCGCCGACCGAGAAATCGCGCTGCGCGTTCCAGAATCCGAAGTAGCGGTCGACCGAATCGTAGTCCCCCGCAAGGGAAAGCCCGATCATCGTGTAGGTCCCGTCCCTGAGCCAGGAGTCCCTGTAGAAGAAGAGGTCTCCCATGACGTCGCCGGAGGCGAACTGGTGGGACAGGACGGCGTCGATCGAGTATTTGAACAGCTGGTCCAGCTTCTTGTCGTCGCTCTCGAGCGAGATTCGGCTGGCGGCGACCTCTGACGCGTCCTGCGCATAGCCGCCGAGAAGTTCGGCCCAGTCCCTGACAAAGGATCCCGCCGAGGGATGCGCCATGGCGGACTCGGTGGCGTCGACACAAAGGACGACCTCCCGGGTTGACTTGATCTCCTTCATGAAGCCGCCCTTGTCGGCTGAGAGGGTGGTTCCGGCGGGCTCGGTCGCCAGGTCGAGCTTCGGGCCGGGGGTGGTCGTCAGCGCCGCGTTCTCGCTCCTCCACCGGGTGGAAAACTCCACGTTCCCGTTCGAGTCCTCGGAATGGGAATCCAGAGTGAATTCCGGATACTTGAAACGGGCGGTGAGACGCACGTCCTGCGGATCCGGGAAGGAATACCTGACGAATATGGGGGCGGGCCCCTTGTCCTTTCGAGACGTCACCTCAATCGAGACGAGGCCGTTGTCGGCGACGAGGTGGATATATCCTGGGTGCGTGCCCTCCTGGTGATATTTGAGCGTGCGCAGGTCCCGCCACCCGCCTCCCGTCAGGATCTCGGCATACGCAGACGTTTCCAGGAAAAGCGGCACGTGGCGCATCCTCCCTGCATCGAAACCCGACCAGATCTCCTTGATTTCGCCGTCGTCGCCCATTCGGACCAGCATGGTCGGGCTCGTCACGTACGTGTCCGTGATCTTGTATTCCGGAACCTTGTCGGCAGCGCGCAGGCGGGTCGCGAGGACGCAGAGCAAGGCGGTGCAGAAGCGGTATTTCATCTCTTGGGAGGGATTTCCCTTTGGGGCGCCTCCATTGCTGCAAACTCGCCGAGGGTAACGCAATCCCTCGCTGGAGCCCTCCGCTGCGGCTATTCGCCGATGATTTTGACGAGCACGCGCTTGCGGCGAAGCCCGTCGAACTCGCCGTAGAAAATCTGCTCCCAGGGTCCGAAGTCCAGCTTTCCCGCGGTCACCGCGACAACGACCTCGCGGCCCATGAGGGTGCGCTTGAGATGGGCATCCGCATTGTCCTCGCCACGGTTGTGGGCGTACTGGCTGTGCGGCTTCTCGGGGGCCAGCTTCTCCAGCCACCTCTCCAGGTCCGCGTGGAGGCCCGCCTCATCATCGTTTATGAAGACCGACGACGAGATGTGCATCGCATTGACGAGGCATATTCCCTCCTTGATCCCGCTCTCCCTCAGGGCGTCGGCCACGTCAGCGGTGATGTTTATAAGCCGGCGCCTCTGCGGCACCTCGAACCAAAGCTCCCTGCGATGCGACTTCATCTCACCTTGCGCCGTAGAACGCGGGTCCCCGCCCATTGCCCCAGTCAAGCCCCCGGCCGCGGACAAGGGCCCGTTGCAGGAACGACTGCGCCAGCCTCACGGCCTCGGGCAGGCTCGCCCCGCGCCCGAGCCACGCGGCGATCGCCGCCGAAAGCACGCACCCGGTCCCGTGCGTATTGACCGTGGCAATACGCTGAGCCTCGAACCAGAGCGTTCCGCCGCCGGGAATGGCGAGGCAGTCGCGGCAGAGCATGCCGGGGGCGTGGCCGCCCTTGACCAGGACCGGGCGGCCGCACTCCGCCGCGATGCTCGCGGCCGCCTTCTCGGCCTGCGCATGGGTTCGGACGGGGAGGCGCGTGAGCGTGGCCGCTTCAGGCCAGTTCGCCGTTATGACGAACGCCCGGGGGAAAAGCAGCCTGCGGAGCACGCGGATCCCGGCGTCCGACAGGAACCGCGTCCCGCTCGTGGCGGCCAGCACGGGATCGACGACGAGCGGGATCGAGGGAAACTTCGCGAGCGCAAGCGCGACCGCGCGAACCGCGCCCGGCCCCGCAAGGAGTCCCGTCTTGATCGCGGCTACGGGGTAGCCCCCGAGGGCCGAGTCGACCTGCGCGCGGATAAGCGAGTCCGAAACCGGCTTCCACGCCGTGATGCGCCGAGTGTCCTGCGCCGTGACCGCGGTGATGGCCGTCAGCGCATGGCCGCCGATCGCGCGGATCGTGCGCTGGTCGGACTGGATTCCCGCACCGCCGCCGCTGTCGGAGCCTGCAATCGTAAGGATGCAGAACGGGGCGTTCAATTTGACCAGGCTTTCATACCGCCGCGCAGGCTCAAGGCAGATCGGTAGCCGTGCCGTTCCCGCAGTATCTGCACCCCGCGGAGGCTTCGGACGCCGACGGCGCAGTACACGACGGTGGGGACCGACGGGTCAAAATTCCCAAGGTCCGTCGCGGAGCTTGTCTCAAGGCGCCAGAGCGGGACGTGCAGGGAGGGCCTTATCGCGGCCATCTCGCGCTCCCAACCCTCGCGCACGTCCAAGAGCTGCACCGGATTCCCGTCCCTGATCATCCGCTCTAGGCCCTCCCGGTCGATCTCGTCTGGCATGGCGGGCGCGGCGCAGGTCTCGCCGTAGCCCTCGGGAGGCAGCTCGGTTATCCGGCGCGCCGCTCGGTCGGGCCGGAGCCCGACTATGGAAAAAGTCATCGTGAGCGCGTTCCAAATCAGGAGGCGCCCCGAAAGCGCCTCGCCGGTCTCCGTCAGAACCTTGATCGCCTCGCACGCCTGTGCCGTGCCTATGAGCCCGGGGACCACGCCGAGCACGCCGGCCTCCGCGCAGTTGGGAACCGTGCCCGGTTCCGGCGGCTCCGGGAAGAGGCACCTGTACGTGGGGCCGTCCCTCAAGTTGAATACGCTCACGTGACCCTCGAAACCCTGGATGGCGCCATAGACGAAGGGCCGCCCCGCGATCACGCAGGCGTCGTTGACCAGGTACCTCGTGGCGAAGTTATCGGACCCTTCGATCACCAGGTCGGACGCGCGCACGAGCTCCAGGGCGTTTGACCGGTCGAACCGCACCGGATAGGCGTCGACCCGGATGAGCGGGTTCAGCGAGCGGAGCCTGCGCGCGGCGGCCTCGGCCTTGTTCGCGCCGACGTCGTCTGACACGTAGAGGACCTGGCGCTGGAGGTTTGACGCGTCGACGGTGTCGGGGTCGACGATTGTGATCCTTCCGACGCCGGCCGCGGCAAGGTAGAGGAGAGCCGGGCATCCGAGGCCTCCCGCGCCTATGACGAGCACCGATGCGGATTTCAGCTTTTCCTGCGCCACGGGCCCAAAGCCGGGGAGCGACAAGTGTCGCTGGTACCTCGCGACTTCCTCGGGGGTCAGGGCCATTGGCTTATCCCGGCTAGGAGGCGATGGCCTGGGGAACGCCCGTTGTCGCTGCGCGTCCGGAAAAACCGTCGTACGTGGAGTCCCAGTCCTTCCAGACCGGCTCATATCCCTGCGACCTCAGGAACGCGGCGACCTGGGCCGGGCTCCGGCTGTCGTCTATCTCGAATTGCTCGAGCGACTCGGGCGCGCTCGCGTAGCCGCCGGGGTTTGTGCGAGACCCTGCGCTCATCGAGGTGAAGCCGAGCCTGAAGGCGCTGTTTCGGAACGCCTCGCTCTCGCGGGTGGAGAGCGAGAGCTCGGCCTCCGGGCTCAGCAGGCGGAAGGCGCAGGCCGCCTGAACGAGGTCGCGCTCGTTGAAGGGGGTGACCGCAACGTCCGCGCCCTCGTGCGGCCGCAGCCTCGGGAATGAGACGGCGGTCTTCGTCCTCCAGTGGACCGTCTCAATGTGGCGCAGGTGGAGTCCCGTGAACCAAGCGTCCACCCGCCAGTCGCTCAGGCCGAAGAGCGCCCCGAGCCCGATCTTCTTTATTCCGGCCCGGCCCAGGCGGTCGGGCGTTTCGAGGCGCCAGGCGATGTCGGATTTCGGCCCGCTCAGGTGGTGCCGCGCATAGGCCGCCTCGTCATAGGTCTCCTGGTAGACGAGGACCGCGCTCAGCCCGTCGGCCGCAAGCGCGGCGTAGTCCTCCTGCGCAAGGGGCTGCACCTCGATCCACAATCCCGAGAAATGCGGCCGCAGGAGCCTGAGCGCATTTGAAAGATACTCGCGTCCGACGCGGCCGGTCTCTCCCGTGACGAGGAGAACGCTGTCAAACCCGTGGGACCGGAGCACGCGGGCCTCTGCGAGAATCTCGGCGTCATTCAGGACCTTGCGGCGAATCTTGTTGTGAGCGCTGAAGCCGCAGTACGTGCAGACGTTGGCGCATGCGTTCGAGAGGTAGAGCGGCGCGAAGAGGCGCATTGTCTTCCCAAAGCGCCCAACGGTGAGTTGGCGGGCGGCCTGGGCCATGTCCTCAAGGTGCGGTGCCGCCGCGGGCGAGAGGAGGGCCGCGAAGTCCTCAAGGTCCACCGATCCGCGCGACCTCCCGAGGGCGCGGCGAACGTCGACGGGCGTCTTGGACGAGATCCGCCGCGCGACGGCGCCAAAGTCCTGACCCCGCCAGAGATCCAGGAAATTCATCGTGAGGCGTCCCCGAGGAAGGACGTGAGGGGCGACGTCGCGCGGGCGTGCGCGGGCGTGCGCTCGCCTTCCGGCCCGGATTGGCCCGCCTCCCGCGCGGCTCTCCCGGCCTCGACGCCGAAACGGAACGCCGCGGCCATCGCGACGGGATCGGCAGCGGCGGCGATCGCGGTGTTAACGAGGACCGCATCCGCGCCCATCTCGAGCGCGGCCGCGGCGTGGGACGGCGCGCCGAGCCCCGCGTCCACGACGACGGGAACCCGGCTCTGGGCTATGATGATCTCCAGGAAGGCGCGTGACTCGAGCCCGAGGTTGCTGCCGATCGGGGAGCCGAGCGGCATCACGGCCGCGGCCCCCGCCTCCTCGAGGCGCTTGCAGAGGACGGGATCGGCGTGGACATACGGCAGAACGATGAAGCCCCGTTTGACGAGGAGCTCGGTCGCCTCGAGCGTCTCGATCGGGTCAGGCATCAGGTACTTCGGATCTGGATGGATCTCGAGCTTCAGCCAGTTTGTCTCAAGCGCTTCGCGCGCGAGCTCGGCGGCGAGGACCGCCTCGCGGGCCGTGCGCGTCCCGGAGGTGTTCGGGAGGAGCCGGTAGAGTGCGGGGTCGAGGTGACCGAGGATGTCGTCCGGCTCGCCGCCCGTGCGCACGCGCCCGAGTGCGACCGTGACCAGCTGGGTGCCGGAGGCCTCCAGGCTCCGCCGCATGATATCACCGGAGCTGAACTTTCCGGTCCCGACAAAGAGCCGGGACGAGAACTCGACGCCGGCGATTATAAGGGGGCTTCGATTCATTGAAGGGACGCGGGGAGCTGCTGCGTCGCGGCATTGTGCGGCCACGCGGCGAGGAATGAGCGTAGGTTGTCCTCGAGCCGTCCACCGCGGTGGATCGACGACGCGACGGCAACGCCGGCCGCGCCGGCCTCCCGGAGCAGGGCACTGTCCCCCGGTGTCACCCCGCCAATCACCCAGGCAGGGATTCCTTGCAACCGGGCGACCAGCTGTTGGACGCCCTCGAAGCCGAGTACCGGCGCAAGCGCGCGCTTGGTCGACGTGAAGCGGAGCGGTCCGATGCCAGCGTAGTCCAGGCAACCCGACTCCGTGGCACGCGCGGCGCCTGCGGCGTTGTTCACGGTCCCGCCAAGGATCCTGTCGGGGCCGAGCGCCTCCCTCGCAGCCGCCCACGCCCCGTCGAGGGCACCCAGGTGCGCCCCGTCGGCACCCGACGCGAGAGCTATGTCGACACTGTCGTTCACGATGAGGATCGCGCCGTGCCTGTGGCACGCGTCCACCGCGGCGCGCGCCTCCTCGAGCCAGCGGGTTCTTTCGGAATCCTTGATCCGCAGCTGGATCCAGCGGGCGCCGGCCGCGCAAAGCCGCGCCGCCTGCTCGGCGTGCGGGACGTCCGTCCCGTCCTGAGTCAGGCACATCACCGGAAAACGGGATTGCAGGTCAAGCGGCATGGCGCTTGGCCTCCATTCCTGCAGCTGCGTTCCTTAGGCTGACATATGCGGCGACGGGATCCTTCTCGTTCCAGACGGCGCCGAGGACCGCGGCTCCGTCAAAGCCAAGCTCTTGGCAACGGGGGAGCCCGGCTGCCGTCACGCCGCCGATCGCGAGGACGCGCGCGTCGGCCGGGGACCGCTCCGACAGCACGGACTTCAATTCATCCCATGGGAAATCCGCCGGCGGCCCATAGCCTTCCTTTGTCAGCGAGGCGAAAACGGGGCCGAAAAGCAGGGACTCATAAAGAGGGAGACTGCGGCGCAGCGACCCAATGCCGTGGCAGGAGCGGCTGGAGGCCCCCCGCACGGGATTTCCCTCCTGATCCCTGTCGTGGACGCCGCCAATCCCCAGTCCTGCCGCGAGTGGGTGGTGCTGATGAAGGATGATTCGGGGCCTCCAGGAGGCCGGAATTCCTCCGAGCCATGCTCCAAGCGCCTCGACTGTCCACGAGGGCTTGCGGACATGGTAGCGATCCAGGCCCGCCAGAAAAAACCCTTCCATCGCGGCGAGCTCGCGAGGGTCCTCGGATTCGGGGGAGATGACTGCGATCCGCATGGGAGTCCGTGCGCCGGCTTCAGCCGCCCTGGGTGGCCCGGATCACGATGACACGGTCCTTTTCCTCGAGCATCCGCGATCCCCACGATGCTCGCGGTATGACTTCGCCGTTCACCGCTGCGGCGATGCCTCGCCGGTCCGCAAAGCCGAGGCCCACCAGCATCACCATGAGCGTCGACGGTCCCTCCAGCGCGTGCGGCTGGTCGTTCAGGAAGATGCCAACCGTGGGAGTCGCCGGGTTCACTTTGCGGAAACATAGATCTCGCCGCCCTGCTCAAGGAACTCGCCGGACTTGGCGCGCATCCCCGCCTCGATCGCGGCCTCGCTCGTTAGCCCCTGCTCCTCGGCGTAGCGGCGCACGTCGTCCGTGATCTTCATCGAGCAGAACTGCGGTCCGCACATAGAGCAGAAGTGCGCGGTCTTCGCGCTGTCCTGCGGGAGGAGCGCGTCGTGGTATTCGCGGGCTTTCTCGGGATCCAGCGAGAGGTTGAACTGGTCCTCCCACCGGAATTCAAAGCGGGCCTTCGAGAGCGCGTTGTCGCGGTACTGCGAGGCGGGATGGCCCTTGGCGAGGTCCGCGGCGTGGGCGGCGATCTTGTAGGCGATGACGCCGGCCCGGACATCGTCCTTGTCCGGCAGGCCGAGGTGCTCCTTGGGCGTCACGTAGCAGAGCATCGCTGTCCCGTGCCAGCCGATCATCGCGGCGCCGATGGCGCTCGTGATGTGGTCATACCCGGGCGCGATGTCGGTCGTCAGCGGCCCAAGGGTGTAGAACGGCGCCTCCTTGCACCAGTCGAGCTGCTTTTCCATGTTTTCGGCGATCATGTGCATCGGCACGTGGCCCGGCCCCTCGCACATCACCTGGACGCCGAGCTCCCACGCCCGGACGGTCAGCTCGCCCTGGGTCTTCAGCTCGGCGAACTGCGCCTCGTCGTTCGCGTCGGCGATCGAGCCCGGGCGCAACCCGTCGCCGATCGAGAAAGAGACGTCGTAGGCCGCCATGATGTCGCAGATGTCGTCCCAGCGCGTGTAGAGGAAGTTCTCCTGGTGGTGCGAGAGGCACCACTTCGCCATGATCGATCCGCCTCGGCTCACGATGCCCGTCATCCGGCGGGCGGTGGTGGGGATCGACCTCAGGCGCACGCCCGCGTGGATCGTGAAGTAATCGACGCCCTGCTCGGCCTGCTCCACAAGCGTGTCGCGGAAGATCTCCCACGTGAGGTCCTCGGGCCTGCCGCCCGCCTTCTCGAGCGCCTGGTAGATCGGCACGGTCCCCACCGGAACGGGGCAGTTGCGAAGGATCCACTCGCGTGTCTGGTGGATGTTCCGACCCGTCGAGAGGTCCATCAGCGTGTCGCCGCCCCATTTCACGGACCAACGCATCTTCTCGACCTCCTCGTCGATGGACGAGGCGACCGCGGAGTTGCCGATGTTCGTGTTGATTTTGACGAGGAAATTCCGGCCGATGATCATCGGCTCTAGCTCGGGGTGGTTGATGTTGGCCGGGATGATTGCGCGGCCGCGGGCAACCTCGTCCCGGACGAACTCGGGTGTGATCTCCCGGGGGATCGAGGCGCCGAGGCCCTGGCCGGGGTGCTGGCGCCACAGGGAATTGCGCGGACCCGCGGCAGTGAGCTCCATCAGGTCGGCCGCCCGCTGCAGCTTCGAGTTCTCGCGGATTGCGATGTACTCCATCTCCGGCGTGACGAATCCCCGCCGGGCGTACGCAAGCTGGGAGACGCGGGCCCCCTTCTTGGCGCGGAGTATCCGCCGGGCGCTGTTGTCGAAAAACTTGATGGGGTTGCGGCGCCCCTCGCTCTCCGCCTGCTCGCGGTGCTTCTCGGAAAGGTAGCCGTCGTCGATGGGGGCGACGCTGCGGCCCTCGATTTCCTCGACGTCCCCCCGCTCGCGGATCCAACCCTCGCGAAGCGTCGGGAGGCCCAGTTGCGGGTCCGCGTGGAAGCCCGGTTCGCCCCAGGGGCCCGAGGTGTCATACACCCGGACGGGCTCGTTGGGCACCTCAGTGCCGTTGGAGAGGCGGGTGGGGGAGAGCGCGATCTCGCGCATGGGGACCCGCAGGTCGTCGCGTGAGCCGGGAATGTAGACCCTGCGTGATGCCGGGAAGAGGCGGTGGCCGGCGGTGGAGGCTTCGTTCGAGTGGGACATGGGAGGGATATTTGTCAGCCGCGCCCCGCTCCGCAGGTCGGGTCACAGATCCCTCCGCTTGCCGCGGACGGCCCTGTTTTCCCTACGGCGTTGTGAGACGCATCAGGTTCGAAG
>CAAGKR010450100.1_pt1 | contig 42031 bp, 31 predicted proteins | sample 2556971 | NCBI WGS metagenome assembly CAAGKR01 (sample SAMEA5207829, study PRJEB30636) | soil metagenome | biome: forest; feature: boreal; material: soil | place: USA | collected 2011-09 | depth 1 m | reverse complement strand
GTAGGCGCGCTCGCTGATGAGGACCACCCGACGCTCCATGTCCTGCGCCGAGAGCCCCGGATAGTTCCAGACCACGGCGACCACCGGGATGTCGATGGCCGGGAAGATGTCGACCACCATCCTCGTGAGCGACAGGACCCCCATGACCAGGATGAGGCCGCACATAACGGCCACGGTGTACGGGCGGCGCAGGGCAAGCCGAACTATCCACATGGGTGCCTAGGCCGTTTCCCGACGAGCGACGGGAATCTATTCGACGAAACGTCAAGGTCAAGCTCCAGAGCCACGCGATCCGGGCAGGTCACCCGCCGCCCGACGCAGCGGTGGTGAAGAGCATGGGCGCCCCGGTGCCCTGGACGATGGTGTCACGGTGGACGCCCTCGGCCTTGGCGATACAAACGAAGCAGTCGCCACCGACGTCGAAAACACCCAGCTCGGTGATCACGCGGTTCGTGCAGCCGAGCGCCGTCGGGGGCAGCGTGAGCCGGTTGACGAGCTTGGGCTTGCCGTCCTTCGACGTGTGGCTCTGGAGCACGATGACCCGGCGTGCGCCGACGGCGAGATCCATGGCGCCGCCCATCCCCGTGATGAGCTTGCCGGGGACGGTCCAGTTGGCCAGATCGCCGTTGCAGGCAACTTCGAGCCCACCCAGAATAGCCAGGTCGATGTGCCCTCCCCGGATCATCGCGAACGACAGCGCCGAATCGAACATGCTCGCGCCCGGCAGCGCGGTCACGGTCTGCTTGCCGGCGTTTATGAGCTGGGGGTCGATCTCCTTGGCGGTCGGGTAGGGGCCCATGCCGAGTATGCCGTTCTCCGAATGCAGCGTCACGCCTCCGTCGGGGTCCAGGTAGTTCGCCACTTCGGTGGGCAGGCCGATACCCAGGTTCACGATCTGCCCCGGCTGAATCTCGGCGGCGGCTCGCCGGATCATTTCTTCGCGAGACCAGCTCAATGTCGTCCGATCTTCGTCCGCGTCGCCTCGGTCAGCTTCTTCGAGCCTCGGTCGCGGGTGGTCCGATGCTCGATGACGTTCCGGTGCTCGCGCACCTCGACGATTCGTTTGACGTAGAGGCCCGGCAGATGGACGTTGTCGGGATCGATGGTTCCCTTGGGGACCAGCCGGTCCGTTTCGGCGACCGTCACGTCGGCGGCGGTGGCCATGAGCGGGTTGAAATTGCGCGCCGTGCGGTAAAAGCGAAGGTTTCCGAAGCGGTCCGCGAGAGCCGCGCGCACGATCGCGAGGTCGGCGCGCAGCGGACGCTCCAAGAGGGTCATCCGGCCATCGATCTCGCGCACCTCTTTCCCCTCGGCCACCACCGTGCCCACCCCGGTGGGCGTGTAGAACCCGGCGATGCCGGCCCCGCCGGCGCGGATCCGCTCCGCGAAGGTCCCCTGCGGCACCAGCTCCACCTTCACCTTTCCGGCCAGGAACTGCTCGGCGAGGTCCGGGTTGCCGCCCACGAAGCTGCAGACGACGCGCGCGACCTGGCCATTTTGCAGCAGCACCGCCAGCCCCTGTCCCTGGTTGCCGCAGTTGTTGCTGACGATGGTGAGGTCCTTGACCCCGCTGGCGGCGATGGCATCGATGCAGGCTTCGGGGTTACCGCACAGGCCAAAGCCGCCCGACATGATGGTCATCCCGTCGCGCAGAAGACCGGCGAGCGCCTCGACGACGCTGCCGTAGACCTTGTCGCCAGGCGCGCGGGCGCCGGTCACCCAAAGGCCTCGTCGAAGGCGCGACCGAGATCGCCGAGCGCCGCGTCCAGCTCCGACGCGCCGATCACCAGAGGGGGCGCCAAGAACAGCAGGTTGTCGCGCTTGTGCATGTGGAGGCGGTCTCGGCGCAAGATCGCCGCCAGCTTCGCCATCGTCACGGCCGGCATCGGCTCCCGTGTACGTTCGCCGGTCGGTCCCGGCACGCAGAGCTCGAACGCCCAGAGCAGCCCGAGTCCTCGCATCTCGGCGATGTACGGCCGGGCACGCGCAAGCTCCTTCAGCCGTTCGGCCAGGAATGTCCCCAGCGCCGCCGCCCGCGGGACCAAGTTTTCGTCCCGGATGGTCTCGATTGTTGCCACCACCGCTTCGCAGACCAGCGGATGGGCATAGCTCGTGAGACCGCAGAGCAGCACGTGGTCGTCGAAATGGCGCGCGATCCGTTCGGTCACGATGACCGCTCCGCCCGGCACGTACCCGCCGGTCAACCCTTTCGCCATCGTGAGCAGGTCCGGCGTGACGCCGTCGTGGTCGACCGCGAACCAGCGCCCGGTGCGGCCGAATCCCGACAGAACCTCGTCGGCGATCAGCAAGACATCGTGGCGATCGCAGGTCGCACGGATTTTCTTCCAGTAGCCGGGAGGCGGGACGAAGACGCCGTTCGCGCCGACTATCCCCTCCAGGATCACGGCGGCCACCGTCTCGGGCCCCTCGCGCCGGAGAGTCGTCTCCAGATCCTCGGCGCATTCGTGGGCGCAGGAAGCGGGCTCCTTGCCGAACGGGCAGCGGAAGCAATAGGGATCGCCCATTCGCGCCACGCCGGGCAGGCCCGGCTCGAACGGCGCCCGCCGCGGATCGCCGGAGAGCGAGAGCATCGCCAGGCTGGCGCCGTGGTAGCTGCGGGTGCGGGCGATGATTTTTTTTCTTCCAGTGAGGAGACGCGCGATCTTGACCGCGTTCTCGTTGGCCTCGGCGCCCGAGAGACAGAAGAAGGTCTTTTCGAGCCCGGACGGCGTAACCTCGGCGAGCAGCTCACCTGCGCGCGCCTTGGCAGCAAACGCCGCGGTTGGCGTCACCAGAAGGCCGCGCGCGGCCGCCTCTCCGAGCGCTTTCTTCATGCGCGGGTGACCATGTCCGAGGGCGGCGTTCCAGGTCATGCTGCCGAGGTCCCACCACTTTGCCCCGTCGGCCGTCACGAAGCGCGCTCCTTCGCCACCGACGATTTCCAGCGGTCGCGCGTTCGCCTGGGCGCTCCAGGTGTAAAAGACGCGGGCGGCCTGTCGCTCGGCAAGGGAGGTCATGAAGTCATGCCGTCATGCCGTCATGCGGAGAGGGTGCCCGATTCGGCGCAGGCGGCGGCAAAGACTTCGGTTGCGATTTGTGCCTGCGGCTCGGTCAGGATGAGCGGCGGTGAAAACCGGATCGACTTCGCGCCGCACTCGAGAACCAGGAGACCCCGCCGAAAGCAGAGCTGGGCCAGGGCGCTGGCCCGGTCGTGCGAGTCGAGCTCGACGCCCACCATGAGCCCGAGGCCCCGCACGTCGCTCACCCAGGGCAAGCCAGCGAGCTTGTGAGCCAGCCTCCGCTTGAGGCTGTGACCGACGCGGGCGGCGTTCGCGATCAGCCCGCCTTCGAGAAGCCCAATCGTCGTCAGGCCCGCCGCGATCGCGACCGGGTTGCCGGCAATGGTCGATCCATGGCTTCCGGGCGGCCAGGTCATGATCTCGGCAGGCGCCATCATCGCGCCGAGCGGCATCCCCGAGGCGATCCCCTTCGCGACGAGCAGGATGTCCGGGACCACAGACGTGTGCTCGGCCGCGAACATTCTCCCGGTTCGCCCCATGCCGGTCTGAACCTCGTCGAAGCAGAGCAGAATTCCGTGAGCGTCGGCGAGCGCGCGCAGGCCAGGAAGAAAGTCCGGGGGCGGTACGATGTAGCCTCCTTCGCCCAAGATCGGCTCGACGACAATCGCGGCCACGTCCTCGGGAGCGGCGATTGTCGAGAACAGGTCCCTCACGCTGTCGAGATCGCCGTAGGTCGCGTGATAGACGTTGGGCAGAAGCGGCCCGAAGCCGCGGCGGTACTTGGATTTGCTGGCCGTCAGCGAGAGCGCGCCGAGCGTCCGGCCGTGGAACCCGCCGCGGAAGGCGATGATCCCGGGGCGCCCGGTGTGCTGCCGCGCGAGCTTGAGCGCCGCCTCGACCGCCTCGGTCCCCGAGTTGGTGAGAAAAGTCTGCCAGTGGTGTGCGTTGGGGCCGATCTTCTGCGCGAGCTGGCCAAGCTTCTCGCAGATCTCGCCGAAGCCTGGGTAGTGAAAATCCGTGCCGCAGATGTGAATCAGGATCTGCGCCTGCGCCGCGATGGCCGCTGCGACGGCCGGGTGGCAGTGGCCGGTCGATGCCGTCGCGACCCCGGCCTCCGCGTCGAGATAGACGTTGCCGTCGACGTCCTCGACCATGCAGCCGGAAGCCCGCCGCACCATCAGCGGGTAGCAGTGGATGAGCGAGGGCGACAGGTGGGGCAGGGCGCGGGCGATCATTGCGCGCGCCAGCGGCCCTGGCGGCTCGGTCACTATGGTGATCGGCTGCGCGGCAAGTGCCTCGAGCGAGAGCGCCATCGCGGCCTGCGCGCTCACTGGCACACCGTCCGGCTCTGTTCGCGCAGGTAGCAAGGCAGGGTGTAGTGCCCGCCGATGTTCTTCCCCGTCGAGCCGCTCCCCTTCCAACCGCCGAAGGGCTGCACGCCGGGCCAGGCGCCGGTGGTGGCGCCGGCGGCGCGGTTCACGTAGACCACGCCCGCTTCGATGCGATTGAAGAAGGCGTCGATCTCTTTTGGGTCCCGCGAGAACAGCCCGGCCGTGAGACCGAACTTCGTGTCGTTGGCCGCCGCCAGGGCTTCGTCCAGACTGTCGACGATCTCTACGGCGACGATCGGGACGAACAGCTCGTCGCGCAGGAGCTGATGATCGGGCGGCAGGTTCGCCAAGACCGTCGGCCGGACGAAGTAGCCGTGCGCCAGTTGGCCGGCGGTGAGCACGGCCGCCCCCGCCCGAATGACGCCGCCCCCGGCGGCCCGCGCGAGGGTGACGTAGCGCTGGTAGTCCTCGTAGCTCTGTTTCGTGGCGACCGGGCCAACGAACACGCCCTTGTCAAGGGGATCGCCGGGGGCGATGGCGTCGGCAGCCCCCGCCAATCGCGTGATGAGCTCGTCGGCGATGGCCCGATGAACGAACACCCGCGAGCACGCGGAGCACTTGTGTCCGTTCATCCCGAATGCCGAGCGCTGCACCCCTTGGACGGCGGCAGTGAGATCCGCGCTCGGCATGATCAGCGCCGGGTTCTTGCCGCCCATCTCGACGATGCAGGGCTTGGGAAAATCGCGAGCGAAGCGCCGGTAAAGCTGGTTGACCCCGACGTCGTACGAGCCGGTGAACGTCACGCCTGCGACGTCCGGGTGCGCGACGAGCCCGTCACCGACGGCGCGCCCACTGCCGGGCAGGCAACTCAGCACGCCGGGGGGAACGCCCGCGGCCTCGAAGATCTCGGTCAGCTTCACGGCCGAAAGCGGCGTCTCCGACGAGGGCTTGCAGACCACCGTGTTTCCGGTGACCAGCGCTGCCGCAATCGGGGCGCCAAGCAGCGCGTACGGGAAATTCCAGGGCGCGATCACCCCCCAGACACCGTACGGGCGGAGGACGCTGGTGTTCTCATCGGTGGGGGCCAGCCGATCCATCTGCCGGACGTAACCGTCAGAGCGGCGCATCTCTGCCGCGTAATAGCCGAGCAGATCGGCGGTCTCCTCGATTTCGCCGAGCGCTTCCACGCGGTTCTTCCCCATCTCGAAGATGAGCCACGCCGAAAGCTCGAACTTCTTGACGCGGATCATCTCGGCAGCGCGCTCCACGATCGCGACGCGCTCCTGCCAGGGCCGCGCGCTCCAGGCCGGGAATGCGGCGCGCGCAGCGGCCACCGCGTCGCGAAGGTCGCCCTCGGTCGCGCCCGCAACCCGCGCGACCACGAGCCGCGCGTCGGCGGGGCTACGGCTGTCGATCACGACCGCGCCGGGCCGTGTCTCCCCAGCCACGTGCAAGGGATAGCTCTTGCCCAGCTCCGCGCGCGCCCCCGCGATGGCCGCGCCGAACCCCGCGTCGATCGCGGGATCGTCAGCGGAGAGGCTAACGTACGTCACCTTGCCGGTCGCGTTCATGACGATCTCACTCCGCGCACTCTTCTAGGATAGACCAAGATCAGCCGCGCGCGGCCGTTGACACCGCAATTTCGAATCCGTAGTCTGGCGAACCTCAATGAGCGCTGGGACAGGGAGAGACACGGTATGACCAAGGCGGAGCTCATCGAACGTGTCTACGGTGGCAAGCACCTGCCCCGCGATCTGACCAAGAAGACCGTGGCGCAGATAGTCAACGCCGTGTTCACCGAGATGGGCGACTACTTCATCCGGACCCGCCTTTCCCGCAACCAGGGTGCCCGCCTGACCTATCCCGGCTTCGGCACGTTCTCCAAGCGCCGCCGGCCGCCGCGGATGGTGAAGAACCCGCAGACCGGCGCGCCGATCACGATTCCGCAACAAGAGACGATCATTTTCTCTCCCGGCCAGGAGCTACGCTCGCTGCTCAACCGGAACGGAAAATCGAGCGCTCACCGCGCCCCCGCCGCTGCGAAGCCGACGGCGGCTGTGCGCTAGACCGGCGGCGGGGTGCGACTTCGAGGCCCGAGATATAGGCCCGAGATCCCGGGTCGCGTCCTGGGAGACCAGCTTGGCTGGGCAGAGCCCATCGCGGGGGGCAAGACCCCTGGCGGGCTGCCACGGTATAAATAGCGGATGCTCCCCCCGGGTCTCGAGCTGTGCGACCTGCACATCCACGTGGGCGCCGCGGTGGCGCCGCACATTCTATGGTCGATCGCGCACGAGCAGGGCTTCAAGCTGCCGGTGCAGACCTATTGGGAGTTTCGCGATCTGGTAACCGCGAATCCGGAGACGGTCTCGTCGCTTGGCGAGTACCTGGCGATCCTGGATCGCTGGACCGAGAAGATTCAATCGTCGCCCGCCGCGATCGAGCGATCCGTTTACGAGATCATCGGCAAGGAGTTTCGTTCGAGCAGCGTGTCGCTCATCGAGCTCCGCTTCAATCCGATGAAACGGAACCTGGGCGGCGAGCGCGATCTCGACCACATCATCCACGCGGCGCTGCGGGGCATGGATCGCGCCTGCCTCGAGTACGGTGTGCGCGCTGGCTTGATCTTCTGCCTGGCGCGAGAGTTCTCTCTCGAACTCAACGAGATCCTCGTCAAGAAGGCGGTCAAGTACAAGCCTCGCGGCGTGGTGGGAATCGACCTGGCCGGACCGGAGGTGCACACGCTGGAGTTGGGCGGCGAGGTGGCGGGCTACCGCGATCTGTTCGCGCGGGCGCGGCGCGCGTCGCTCGGCACGACGGTGCACACCGGGGAGACCCCCTACACCGCCGTCCCCGGTGTCCTGGCCGTGCTCAGGGAGCTGGCGCCGGCGCGAATCGGCCACGGGGTAGCGGCGGCCTCCAGCGAGGAGGCTGTCCGCAAGCTCGCGGAGTCGGGAACCGTACTCGAGATCTGCCCGAGCTCCAATCTCCGGACGCACGCGGTGGCCAGCCTCGCCGAGCTGGGCGCCGCGCTCCGCACGTTCGAAAACGCCGGCGTGCGCTACACGATCAACACCGACGGTCCGTACCTGCTCAATACCCATCTCCGGCAGGAATACAAGCTGCTGATCGACGCCAAGATCCTTTCCGACGCGGAGGCCGAACGCAGCGTCGAGGTTGCCCGCGCGGCGACCTTCATCCGGTAGTGATAGTTTCAGCGCCGTGAGATTGGGGGATCTGGCCCTCCTGGCCGCGATCATCGCGCTCGCGGCGTTTGCTCGGCCCGCGCGCGCCGCGGACGATCCGTTCGCCTGGGCCCCCGCGCACGTCCGGGCGGTCGAGCGCGGCCGGATCGATGGTGCCCGATTTGGGCTGCTCGGACTGCGTGAGCTGGAGGTCGAGGTCGACGACGTGTTCGACGCCGCCAACCGTCAGGCGCTCTCCCTCGCGGAGCAGCGCCTGCGCCAGGTGCCGGGCGTTCGCGCGGTTTTCGGACCGGCCGGGCTGCTCGACATCACGGTCGATGAGAACGGTAATCCTAGCGCGCGGCCGGTCTTGGCGCGTGGCGAAAGCGAGAGCGAGGGCGAGGCGGCCCGCCAGCGGGTCGTTCGCCGCGCCGACGCCCTCGGCTGGTTCTTGACCGAGAACGGTCGCCGCGTGCGATTTTTCGTCGACGCGCCCGACTGGGATTCTGCCGAGCCCGGGCTGGCGGCGGCGCTGGCTTCGTCCGGGCTCGGCTTCGGGCCAACCTCGGGCGCGACGATGGCGATGCGCCCGCTCTGGCCCGATCCACGGCATCACCATGCTGGCTTGCTGCCGCTCGGATTCGCCGCCGGGTGGGCGTTTTTCGTGTTGCTCGCGGCGTCGCGAACCCGTTTCCCGCTGGGCCGGAGGCGATTCGCGCGAGCGTTGGCGGCAGCCACGGGGGCGGCCGCGCCGTTCGCTCTGGTGCCGGTGACGGGCGTGCGTCTCGCCGGGGCTCTGGCCGCGGTGGGCGCGGGGGCGATCGCTTTCTGGGCTTTGCCGCTGCGCGATCCGACACCGACTCCCCACGCGTCTGCACCGCGCTTCTTTCGCCTGCTGGTCGTTTCGGTGGCGATCGTGGTGGTGGGCGTCGTATTGCTGCCACGCCTGCGGGTCGGGACCCGGCAATGGAATGGGTCGCCTATGTTCTTCGTCAGCGTGCGCGGCGATCTCGAAGAGCCGGTGGTCCTGCGCGAGGTCCGCCGTTTGGCGGACTATCTGCGCGCCCAGCCTGGCGTCGCCAACGCTTGGTCGGTGGCGGATCTGTTCTCGGGGATCACGTTCGAGGGTGAAGAGACGAGCGGTGTTCCCGACGATCCCGCGGAGGTGCGCCGGATCTTGGTGCAGGCGCGGACCGATCCGGCGATCCGGATGGAGCTTTCGGCCGACCACCGGGAGGCCCTGATCGGCATCCGGTTCGACGAGGATCCGAGCATCGATCGCCTGGCAATCGTCGCGCGCGCGGAGCGCTACATCGATCGCGAAATGCGCCGATCGCTGACACGGCTGGATTTTTCGGCCGACGGCGTATCGCCAGTGAGCCGTCTGCTCGGCGAGGGGTTGCTTGCGGATGATGCCCGCGAGCGCGTGTTCCGGATCTGCGCGCGCTCCGGTCGAACGCTCGGTCGGTCCGAGGCGCTCTCGGTCGAGCGAGTCGCGCGGGCGACGGCTCTCTATCCAGGGGCCGATCCCGCGCACCTCGATGCCGAGATCGCCGACGCGGTACGCGACTTCTCGGCGCACCATCCGCTGCCGATAGGGGCTCCGCAAGTCGAAAGGCTAATTCTGGCCGCGATTGCGCTGGGCAACGCCGTGACGCCCGAGGTCCTGCGCGGGCCCGTGTCGGTCGCGTACGGTTCGCGCCTGTCGGAGCCCGCTCGGCGCGCGACCGCGGCCAGCCTCGCGCGCAGGCTAGCGATGGTTCGCCGTCGGCACACCGCACGCCTAGATTTCAAGGAAATGCTGTACGGCGCGAACCTGCCGACGGAGGGGGTCCTGGCCGACGAAGTGCGCAGCGCGACGGCCGAGGCGATGGGTCCGGTGGTCGGCCTCCCGGTCGAGCCCGACACCGCCGGTGCCTTCACCCTCGACGTGGCGCCGATCGGCGGAGCGCCCAACGATCGGGCGCTCTCGCAGGTCTGGAATCGCGCTCTGCGCGGGGGGATCGTCGCGGCGGCGGGAACGATCGCCATCTTGCTGGTCCTGGTGGCCGGCGGTAGCGGGATATTGGGGCTGCCCCTCGCGCTCGCGCCGCTCGCGGTCGCGCTCGCGCCCTCGGCGCTGCTGAGGGAACCGGTCGGGCTGCCGGCGTTGTCGTTTTTTTGCGGCGCTCTGAGCGGGGGCGCGATCCTTACCCTGCTCGTAACCCCAACCCCCGGACGCCGGAGTCGCGGATGAGCCCGACGAAGATCGGGCTGACCTTCTGGGCCGCGTTCAGTTTTTGTGGCACGAACCTGCTCTGCGGCTGCAGCCTGCCGCCGTGGCAGATCGGCGCGCCGCTGAACGGCCGTCCGTCGATTCCACCGGCCGAGGCGCGGCCGACGCCGAGAGAAGCGCGCGAAACGGCGAACCGGGAGCGCGCGTTCGGTCATCCGGGCCTGCAGATCGCCGCGCTGCTGTCGCTCGACGAGGCGGAGCGCCTCACGGAAGGCGAGCGGCTGCGTCTCTGCGATCTCTTGGCTGCACGCGCGGAGAGCTTTCGCGCGAGCGGCCGGGCCGCGCCCTGGAGCCGCGATTTGGAGACGATCGCCCGGCTCGATCCGGCGCGCGGCGAAACCCTGGCCCAAGAGCGGGCCCGCGCTGCGGCCACCGCGGGCGACGCCTGGAAGGCAATCGGAGCCCGTGCCGAGGCGCAGGCGGCGTTCGATCGGGCCGCTCTTCTTGGTGGCGTCGACCGGACCTGGAAGCCGCAGGTCCTTCCGCCGCCGCCCCCGCCGATGACGGTCCTCCCGAGCGACCTCGAGCGCTGGGTGCTGGGGGCACCGACGCTCTCGGCGCGCTTGCTCCCCCTCGCGACCGCGTTTCCCGCGGTTCTGGACGATCTCCCGCGCGCGCTTCGCTGGGTCGAGATTCTCCTTGCCGAGGATCCGAGCTCGCCCGACGTCCTGGAGCTGGCGGCTTTCGTCTTCGGTCGCGTCGGACGCTGGGGCGGCACCGAGCGTATGTTGATGGAGCTGACGTTTCACTCGCCCGATCGCGCCCTTGGGCTTGCACGTGGCGCTGCCGTCTGGGAACGCCTCGGACGTCCGCGCGAGGCCTGCGCCCAGTGGATTCGAGCCGCCCGCTGGCGCGACGATGCCGAGGATCCCAACTGGCTCAGAGCGGTCTCCTGCACGCGCAAGGATCCGGGCGCCGGCAACTGGCACGAGATCCGCGCCTACGTCCTCGGCCGCGCGCGTCCAGAAGCACGCGACGCCCTCGCCGCCGCCCTCGACGCCAGCTGATCCCCGTCCTCCGTTCGGGCGCGCGTCCTCTATTCGGGATCGGAGGCAGGCTTTGCCCGCCGGAGACTTTCCCCGTCCAGCAGATCCGCCCCCGGCTCTCGACGGGGGTTGGCCCGTGGGAGGGCAGAGCCCCTCCCACGGAGCGCTATCGCGGACGCTCTTCGAAAGCCAGCAGCTTCGCGCGCAGATCGGCGAACGTCGCGGAGGCGTCGGGCAAACCGGCGAGGTTGTTTTTCTCGGAGGGATCGCGTCCGAGATCGTAGAGCTCCCAGCGCCGATCGCTGATCCGGTGGATGACCTTGTGATTGCCGGCGACCATCATTGCGGCCTGGTGTGGCCAGGCGGTGGCGGGCATCTGCTCGGCGAAGATCGGCGCCGCCGTGAGCGAGCGACCCTCGATGCGCGGCAGCAGGCTGCGGCCCCGCATCGCCGTCGGAATCGGCGCCCCCACGAGATCCAGCAACGTCGGGCCGACGTCGACGAGCTCCGCATCATCGTCGATCACACGCGCGGTCTGCCCGGGCACCGCGATGATGAGCGGTACCCGCAGCTGCTCGTCGAACAGATCGGTCCCGTGAAAGTAGGCCTTGTGCTCACCCCAGGCCTCGCCGTGATCGGCTAGGATGACGATCGCCGTGGTCTTGTCGAGCCCGAGCTCGCGGAGCGCGTCAAAAAGCTTCTTCACCCATAGATCCGCAAACGCGATCTCGTAATCGTATTTCTCCATCAAACCCGGCACCCCAGAGAGCGACGTCGGGAACTCCTCGTGCGGCATGTACGACGAGTGCGGCTCGAAGAGGTGCGTCCAGAGCACGAAGCGCTCGCGCCGCGCGGCGGCCTGGCGCAGACGCGCGATCACGCGTGGGACAATGCGCGGCGACGCGCTGTCCTTGTTCGACTCGGCGATGGTTCCGGCATCGTCGTCCGACCATTCGGCGAACCCTTTGCTGATTCCGCGATCGCCCGTGAAGTAGAAGTGCGAGAAGATTCCGATCGGCCTCAGACCAGCAGCGGCCAGCCCCTCGAAAAAGGTGTGATTGGTGGGAAGCAGGTTCGGGTAGTTCACCGTTGGTTTGTCCCACCCGATGTCGGTCGGATAGCGTCCGGTCAGGATCGACGGGAAAGACCGCGGCGTGTTCGGTGCCTGTGACCAGACACGCCGGAAGTAAGCCCCCCGGCGCGCGAGCGCATCCAGCGTCGGGGTCAACGACCGGCCGGGCGGGCGCCCGTAACCCGCGACGCCGAGACGGTCCGCCCGAAACGCGTCGATGGTGACGATGAGGACGTTGCCCTTGAAGGCGTCGGCGCGCGTCTTGACCGGCGCGATAGCCGCCTCGCCGTTGGGTGCGCTGTCGGGGAGCGTCGCGACCGGTCTTGCGTCGCCCCCCTCGCAGTCTTGGTCGATTCCGTCTCCCGGAATGTCTTCGGCGCCAGGATGCACGTCGGCCCGCGTGTCGTCGCAGTCACCGCCGCCGAACAGCGCGGAGAACCCGTCCCCGTCGCGGTCGGTGAGGCGCCGCGCCGTCGCGAGCAAGGCAGGAAGCCCCCAGCCGTTGTCGGCGATCGCGGCGTAGGCCGGATCGCCTTCGGGGAGGCGAGCGCCGATTCCGAGGCCGACCGTCGCGGCGAACGCGACCATGATCGGCAGTCCTCGTCCGACGGTTGCCGGGACCCGATCCCGCAGCGAGCGTCCAACCCGCGAGACGAACCAGAAAATCCCATGCGCGCTCGCTATCGCGATCGCGAGCGCGAGCGCGTACAGCGGCCCGAGATCGAGCACCCGCCAGTCGGCGCGAGAGAGCGCAGCGACCAACGACAGCGCGCCTAGTACCGCGAGCGCGAGTAGGAGAAATCCGGTGGCGCCCAGCGCTCGCGGGCGGGGCAGTGTCCGCGCGAGTCGGCGGAGCGCCGGCAGCAGCGCGACGGCGACAGCGGCGCCCGGCAGCGCACCGAGCGTGACGAGCCCCCCCGTGGCGATCGCCGCCAGCTTCTGGCTCGCCATCTTGCCGACGAAAAGCCGCTCACCCGCAGCGGCCACCACCGCGACGATGAGCGTGCCGCACAGGCCGGCCAGGACCCCGGTGGCGACGGCGCGGTCCCGATCCGGCGAAGCGCGCAACGTTTGCCATGGCGCGGGCCGGGCGCCGTCGATGGCGATCACGGCCGAGTCGGCCAGCAGCGCCAGCAGCACGGCTGCAGCGCCGTAAAGCCCCACGGCCAAGGTGCTGACACCGCTCGCTCCGCCGTGCATGGCTGTCCGCGCCGCATCGACGAGGCCCGCGCCGCAGACGCCGGCCAGGACCGAAGCGCCGACGGGGCGCCGCAAGCTGGGTAACTTCATCCGTGTCTACGCAGGTAGCACGCGGCACCCGCGGTGACAACTTTGGGATCCGGAGACGTCCGGAGACGGTCTCGGCTTGACAGCCCGGCGCCGAACCAGTATTGCGAGCGCATGGGAAGACGGGACAATCGGCGGTCGATGAAAATGCGCCGTCGGGTACGGCAAGGGAAGCTGAAGGCGCGCCTCGCCAAGAAGCGAGAGGCCGGACGCGGGAAAGCCGCCGCTGTCGCGAAGCCGGCCAAGAAGAAGGCCGCCGCGCCGAAGAAATAAAGGGCGGCCCGCGGGCTCGCACGCGTACCTTGCAAACCGCTGCGCCGCAAGCCGCCGCGACGACCGCCCTCATGCGCCAGTACCTCGACGTCAAGTCGAGGTACCCGGACGCGATCGTGCTGTTTCGGTTGGGCGATTTCTACGAGATGTTCTACGAGGACGCGGTCACCGTCGCGCGCCTGCTGGATCTAACGCTCACGACGCGCGACAAGGGCAAGGAAGATCCCGTCCCGATGTGCGGCGTTCCGCACCACGCGGCCCGCACCTACATCGCCAAGCTGACCGAGCTCGGCCACCGGGTGGCGCTCTGCGAGCAGCTCGAGGACCCGCGGACGGTGCGCGGGATCGTCAAACGCGACGTGGTCCGCGTCATCACACCGGGCGTGGTGCTCGACGAGGAGTCCCTCGATCCGCGCGCGCCGAGCTACGTGGCGGCAGCCGTCGGCGAGCCGCGCGGAGGCTACGGATTCGCGTTCATCGACGTCACTACCGGCGATTTCCGGGCGACCGAGGCTCCGAGCGGCGAGGCGCTCCTCGAGGAGATCGGGCGGGTCGCTCCGCGGGAGCTTGTGTTCGGGCGCGGGGACGCGGACCGCGCGCTGGCGGATCTGGTGCGCGCTGCCCATCCGCGCCTGCCGCGCGCGACCGTCGACGACGGCGATCCGGCGGCGGAGCTGCCACGCTTCCTCGGCGCGGCGTTCGACGAGGCGCTCTTGACGCGCGCGCCCCGCGTCGCGGCGGCCCTCGCGGCGGTCCTGCGCTACGCGCGGGCCACGCAACCGGGCGCCGAGCTGGCGCTCACCGGCGTCGAGATCTACGCCCGCACCGACTCCCTGGTCATCGACGAGCAGGCGCGTGCCCACCTAGAGCTGACGGAGTCGCTGCTCGATCACCGGCGCGCGGGATCGCTCATCGAAGTGCTCGACGAGACGCGAACCTCGATGGGGGGCCGCCTCCTGCGTCGCTGGTTACTCTTCCCGTCTGTTGATTTGGCGGCGATTCGCCGCCGCCACGACGCGGTCGAGAGGCTCGTTGGCGCCCACGCGGCCCGCGATCACGCTCGCAAGCTGCTCGGCGAAGTTGCCGATATCGAGAGGCTGGTGGGCCGAGCGCGTCTGGGCGTCGCGACGCCGCGCGATCTCGCGGTCCTGGGGCGATCGCTCGGCATGCTGCCGGCGCTCTCAGCGGCGCTCTCCCAGGCGCACGACGGGGAGCTGCGCGGCTCGGGGGCGGGCGAGCTGGATCTGCTCTGGCTCGGCGACGACCTAGGTGCTGACCTCGCCGCCGAGCTGCTTCGCGTTCTTCGCGCCGACGCCCCCGCGCTGGCCCGGGAGGGTGGATACGTCAACTCGGGCATCTCGCCCGAGCTCGACGAGCTGCGGGAAATCGCCTCGGGTGGCCGGGATCGCATCGCCGCCATCGAGACCCGCGAGCGGGAACGAACCGGAATCCCCTCACTCAAGATCAAGTTCAACAGCGTCTTCGGCTACTACATCGAGATCACGCGCTCGCACCTGGCGGCGGTTCCGGCCGACTATCGGCGCAAGCAGACCGTCGCCAACGCCGAGCGGTTCGTTACCACCGAGCTCTCCGAGTTCGAGCAGACGGTTCTTTCGGCGGACGAGCGACGAATCGCGATGGAGCTCTCGATCTTCGAGACGTTGCGGGCGCGGCTCGCGGCCGCCGCGGGACGCCTCCTCGTGCTCGCGGGACGGCTGGCCGCCGCTGACACGCTCGCCGGGCTCGCCGAGGTCGCCCATCGAGGAGGGTACTGCCGCCCCGAAGTCGACGCGTCGGGCGTGATCGATCTCGCCGACGCCCGCCATCCCGTCGTCGAACGGCTTGCGGCTTCCGGCAGTTTCGTCCCCAACGACGTCCGTCTGGATCCGGATGCAGAGCAGATCCTGATCGTCAGCGGTCCGAACATGGCGGGCAAGTCCACGCTGATGCGCCAAGTCGCTCTGGCGGTCATCCAAGCGCAGATGGGTGGCTTTGTGGCGGCCCGCGCTGCGCGCATCGGCCTTTGCGATCGAATTTTCACGCGCGTCGGCGCCGGCGACAACCTGGCGCGCGGCGAGTCGACCTTCATGGTCGAGATGCGCGAGACGGCGCAGATTCTGCGCCATGCAACGGCGAAGAGCCTGATCGTGCTGGACGAGATCGGGCGCGGCACCTCGACTTATGACGGCGTGTCGATTGCCTGGGCCGTCGCCGAGCACATCCACGACACGATTGGCGCCAAGACCCTCTTCGCCACCCACTACCACGAGCTGGCTGGCCTGGCGGCGCAGCACCCGCGGGTTCGCAACGTCAGTGTCGCCGCGCGCGAATGGAAAGGGGAGGTGGTTTTCCTGCGCAAGCTGGTACCCGGCGGAACCAGCCGCTCGTTTGGGGTCGAGGTCGCCAAGCTGGCGGGTCTTCCGCCACAGGTGGTGGCGCGGGCCCGAGCGATCCTCCGTACGCTGGAAGCGCCTCCAGCCGGCCGCGGAGCGCTGCCGGGCGACCACCCGCGACCGGTGGTTCCCGATGCAGCGGAGGTGGGCGCCGGTCAGCTCGCGCTGTTCGCGCCGGCCTCCAGTGATCTTGGTGGCTTCCCGGCCGCGCTGCTGCTGGAGCTCGCCGAGCGCCTGCACACCCTCGAACCCGACGAGCTGTCCCCCCGGGCGGCACATGATCTGATCAGCGAGTTGGTGAGAAAGTTGACGCGGCAGCCGTAGGGCCGTTTTGATGAAATTAGCGTCGGCGTCGAGCATCCTGGGTGACGCGGTCGCTGGTTTCAGACCCCATGTTCAAGCTCGCCGTTCTTTTCGCCGTCGTCGCATTTTTCGTCCTGCCCTTGCCAGGTGTGGTGGCGGCGACATCCCCAGCACCTGGGGTGCCTCAAGTGGCGTCCCCAGCCGCGCCTGAGAAAACAGCCAAAAAAGCCGCCAAGACCGCCCGGCCGACCAAACAAAAAAAAGCGCCGAAAAACGGCCCGGTTGTCCTCTATCACGTCAACCGCAGAGAGACGATGGCACTGCGGCTTCGGGACGCGCGCGGCCGGCAAGTCCCGGGGATGCAGAAGCGCTTCGATCACTTCCTCCGCTGCCACTACACCAACGTGCAGCACAAGATCGACCCGCGGCTGATGCGCCTCATCTACCAGACGGGGCGCCACTATCCCGGGCGTCGGATCGAGGTGGTCTCCGGCTACCGGCATCCCACGGTCGCGAAGAATCCGCACAGCCCGCACAGCAAGGGGCTGGCGTGCGATTTCCGGGTCGAGGGGGTCAAGACGGCTGACCTGCGCGACTACTTGCGCCGGACCTACGAAAAGGTGGGCGTCGGCTACTACCCGAATTCGACCTTCGTCCACTTGGACGTCCGGAAGGACCGTTCGGCGTTCTGGATCGACTACTCTGGTCCCGGGGACCGGGCGATGTATTCTCCGACCCCGGACCAGGACCTTCGCTCGGGACGCGCCGATCGATACCATCCGACCAAGATCGACAACGCCTGGACGGAGGATGGAAGCGGCACGGCGCCGGCCCCGGATGGGGACGCCGAACAGGACAAGGACCAGGAAACTCCCTGATGCTTTGTGCTAGTGTCGCGCTCCCCGGCGCCGGCGCCGGGACGGCCACTAGGAGGGCTCGATGAGAATCACTGGTGCTTTTGTGCTGGCTCTGTCGCTCGGTGTCGCAATTTTGGTCGCCAGCCCGCCGAGTCACGCCACCGACAAAGGGAAGACCAAGAAGGGGGCGGCCTCGGCGGGTGACGAAGGGCACGCGCCCTCGGCGCGCGCCGCCGAGGTGAACAAGCTCAAAGCCGTGCGGCTCGGGGATCCCAAGGCCGGAACCTTCAAGTGGGGGATGAAGCCGGACGAGGTAATCGCCGAGGTGCGGACCGCGGTCGAGGCGAAGTACCAGCCACGGATCGAGCAGGCAGCGCAGGATCCCGGCAAGCAGCAGCGGGTCCGCGACGAAATGGCCCGTGAGATCAGCGCCGTCAAGAAGAGCTACATCAAGTTCGACGGAACCAAGAGTGGGCTCGACGTCTCCATCGTCGGCCCCGAGTTTCAGCAGGGGACCTCGGAGGCGGTGCTGGTGACGAAGGAGGATCAGTGGACGCGGTACTTCTTCTTCTTCGAGGACGGCCTCTACAAGATGTTCCTCGCCTTCAACAAGGACGCGCTCCAGGGCAAAGGCTTTAAGGATTTCGCCAAGAGCCTGGAGGCCAAGTACGGCAACGCCCGGGAGGTTTATCGCGACGACAAGACGAAGGGCGGAGTCAACCACGCGCTCGACCACTATGTGTGGGCGGCGAGCGGCAACGACCGGTTGAAGCTGGTCGACCGGTCGGAGTTCTACGGGGTCTATTGTCTGGTGCTCTTCGACGGCAGCGTGCAGGATCGGATCATCGAGCGGCGCAGGGAAGTCAATCCCGGCAACGTCGAGAAAGACCCGTTGGTCGAGGCGGTCGTCACCCGTCGCCACGATGGCCGTGACGAGAACGACGACATCATCGATCGCGTCACCGGCAAAGAGACCAAGAAGCCGGGGACGGAGGGGCCGCACGCCGATATCGTGGTCCCTTCGACCGCAAAGGCCCCGACCCCCGCCGAGGTTAACGCTAAGAGCAGCTCCCCCTCCGCCAGCGGCGGCAAGAAGAAAGCCAAGAAGAGTGGGGGAGGCAGTGAAAGCTCGGACGGCCTCGAGCTCTAACGATGTGAAGGCGGCGGCGCTGGTCATATTGGGCGGCGGCATCCTTGGGGTGTTGCACCCGCGCGAAGCGGCGGCCGGGGCTTGCAGCGTTCTCAGCTACACATTCGAGCCCGACTGTTTTCAGACCGCTGGTAGCTCGGGCTGCGTCTTCGACGAGAACCATCCCGACTTCGGGCCCCAGATCGCGGTCTGGGTCGCCAGCGCCGACGGTACGCAATTCGTCGACACCCTGATGGCGACGAACGCGGTGGCGATTCACGGGATCGGCAACCGCCCGGGGACCTGGAATCTCGTCTCGGGGCCTCGATTTCCTTACGGACGGCGTCAGATGGCGCTGCCAATCTGGGCCCACGCCCGCGGCGAGCTCTATGACCCGATCAAGATGAACGACGGGCTCGAGGACGAGCTGACGGGCCACGAAAACGTGTCCTCGCCGGAACCATACTTCTGCCGGCCGATGCAGATCGACGAGGTCGTCGACGCGATCACCTGCCCGAGCGGACAATTTCGGAGCGCCAAGGGCCTGCTCGATGCCACCGCCCCTCGTTCCTATTACCCGCCGCGGGCCGACCTCTTCGATTTCGGCGGGTCGCCGTGCATGCCGCGAATTCAGTATTCCGGCTCGTGCGACGTTGGCGATTCCGCGCAGTATTTTTCCATGAACGACGTAGACACCGTGGCGGCGGCAACACCGCCTTACGGTGCACCGTACACGGGCAGCTGGATCATCCCCGGCGATCTTCCCGACGGAGACTACGTGCTGTCCGTCGAGGTGGCGAAGGAGTTCGATACAAACGCGGCGAATCAGTACCCGTCCGAGGTGAGCGCCCTCGACCAGGAATACTACGCGGGATACGGGCAGGCGGGGAATGTCGGCCAGCCATCGGTTCTGTTCCAGGTTCCGTTCACCCTCGGGGCGGGCGCCGCGGGAACGAGCGCGGCAACCAGCACGATGGTCGGCATCGGGGACTGGAGTGGAATTACCGGAGAGGTGATGGCACCCGACGACACGATCGGTACCGATCCCGGGAGCGGGCAGGGTCGTCTCTTGCTCCTCGACGGCCCGAGCGGACCCGCTCGGGTTCAGTTGACGATCGATGCCTGTCCCACCGTTGACTGCACCTTGAATCCATCGCCGACCCCCCTGCCTGTGTCGTTCACGGCCACGCCGACCGGCACGGGCACCGGAGCAACCCTGATGGTGCTCCAGTCTGGCGAAGCCGGACAGGCGGTGCTCAGCTACGAGGCGCGTTACACGATCCTCTCCGGCACGAGTGTCATCGATCCGTCGTCGTTCCCCGCCTGGACACCGGCAGGCACCATCTCCGTGGGGCCGCCCGATTCGCAAACCACGATCGAGATCGACGGGCTGACTCCGCTCAGCACCTACGCCGTCGGCATCCGCGCGCTCGGGGTGTGCGGAACATCGAGCATCACTTTCCAGCGGTTCTTGACGCCAGCCCGAAAGTTCACCCAGCTCTCCGGCTGCTTCATCGCGACTGCCGCCTTCGGCTCCGACCTCGCTCCCGAGATCAAGACTCTTCGCACCCTCCGCGACGCGGCCACCGCCCGGAGCGCCTTCGCCCAAACCGCCGTAAACCTCTACAGCCGCTCCTCGCCTCCACTCGCCGCCGCGATCGGTCGTGCGAGCGTCGCCCGCGCGCTGGTCCGCGCCGCGCTTCGATCGCTCACGCGTTGAGCTTTCGTCCGCGCGCGGCCCCCCCGACTTAGAACGCCGTCCAGAGGTCCGGGCGGGAGGCGTCTTTGCCAACGCCTTCGATGAGCTCGTGCTGGGTCATGGTCAGGCGGCTCACCAGCGCGCGGATGTTGGCGATCCGCTGCTTGTAGCTCTCCTGGCGGACCTGATCCGGTGAGCCGGACATCACGGCGTCCATCAGCGGCGTCGGCTTCATCGGGATGAGGTTGCCCAGATCCAGCTTGCCACCTGTCTTTCGGTCGACCCAGGGCGCCCCGGCGTTAGAGCGGATCTTGAAGCCGACGAGATCCTTGGCGCCGCAGTCCTTGCCGCCGTTCTTGCAAACCTGATCGCCGATCTCGACCAGGTTGGCGACGATGATCGTGCCGGCGCTGTTGTCGAACACGACGCCGTAGTTCTTGGCGGGTCCGGCCGTCTTTTCGGCGTAGGCCTTGAGCGACTCGGCGTCGTTCTCGGTTCTGCGGACGTGGCGCTCGACCTCGTTGTAAAGGGCGATGGTGTCGTAATAGTAATTGAACAGCTTGTCCACGTCGGCGTCCGGCAGGCGGAAGAAGTCGACGCGGAAGATGGTCGAGGTCTGCGGCCGCGGATCGAGCTTCACGGTCTTCAGATCTTGGATGAGCTGCGGATCGTAGGCGAGGGACTCCTTCTTAGCCGCGGCCAGCCGCTGCTGGCTGAGGGCGACCATCCGGCCGATCGTGGTGAGCGTTTTCTCCATGGTGTCGAGCTCGGTCTTCACCGCCTTGGCAGCATGGTTGGCAGTGTTCATGTTGGCGCGCCCCACACTGGCGATGCCGAGACCGCCGCCAAGGGCAAAGGCTGCCGCGCCCACGATGGCGGACGTGAAGATGACCGCCTTTCCGCGTCCGGAACGCATGTTCTGTACCGGGGCTCCGTCGTCGATCGTCCGCAGATCGAATCCGCCCTGTGGTGCCCGCATGTTGGCGTATGGGTTCATACCGGCCGGCGGTGGTGCGGCTTTCGGAGCCGCTGCGGGCTGAGCCGCGCGCGGTTGGGCTGGGTTCGGTGCGGGGGCGGCGCGACCCGGCTGCTGCGGGAATCCGGGACCCGGTGCGGCAGCGCGGCTTGGCACGCCGCCTGGGGCGGGGGCTCCGGGTTGACCGCCGTCCGGTCGCTTGAGACCGAGACGGGCCTTCAAATCACTGATGTCCTTGGTCGGCGGGACGCCTGGCTTCCTATTCTGATCCACGGAACTCCTCCGGCGCGGTTGGCATCACGCGCGCTACGTCTGATCGCGGTGGGCGGACAAAGGGAGCACGGCAACGAAAGAAAACGGACCATACTGGCGCCCTTTGCACCTGTCAAGCGAACCCCGCCAAAACAAAGCATGTTTGCGCGCGTCTGCGCGCGTCTAAGGGCCAGGGGTTTTTCCAGAATTCAGGTGGGCGATCTTCAGGGAGTGCTCGGAGGCTTCGGCGCGTCGAAGCTGAGAAACGATTCTATCGCCCAGGCCGCGTCGGGTGGCAGGTTGGTGAATCGAATGCCCACCGTGCGCCCTTCGCGCGTCACCGTTTCACCCGATGCGTTCAGAATGTCGTCCCGATCCGGCAACTGGAACTGCAGGCCCATGAAATGGGGCGCGCGGCTTCCGTCCGGCTCGATGATCGGCATGATACGCGCTCCGGTTCGGCTGATGTCGACCATGCGGCACATGTAGGGTTGGCCATTGAGGAACCGGTTGATGAAAAGGTCGACGTTGATCCGGCGGTGCCCGCGCCGGTCAGGTCCGTGGACGCGCAGTTGCTTGCGGCGATTGAGAATCCGATCCGAGCTCTTGGATTTCAGCATGGAGTCCTCCTTCGAACGATCGTTCCCCACATGTAGGACAAAGTAGGTTGACCGTCAAATTTTTGAATGTTTGGGTCGAGGCGCAGGGTGGCATTCGGACGCCGTGAAAGCCCGAGAGCGGCCGGAACCACGGCTGAATCATTGACTCGCAGAGGCGCGGTACCGATAATCCGGCCCCCGCCTAAACACCTTGCCACCTTTTAGCTGCACGCCAGCTGCACGCGCACCACTCCCCATTTTCCCCACAGCCGACCAGAGGAGCCAGGTATGCACCGCATGAAGATTGGGCTTATCGCCGCCGTTGTCCTGTTCGTTTTCACCGCTGGCGCATACACGGTAGTGACCCAGGAGCTGAGAGACGCCACCGTCCATGCAATCGAATCGGATGTCTCCCGCGCCCAGCGGATGCACGGCGATATCCAGCGGCTCGAGGGTTTCGAGTTCGCCAACCTGGTGGCCGGGCTCGCCCGTCGGCCCGCCGTCGTGGCGGTGTTCTCCAAGCCGGACGAGAACGGGCGTCGCCAAGCGGCGTTCGAGCAGTGTGAGCAGCTCAACGGGTTCCTACAAACCGGTGGCGCGCACAAGGCGGACATCGTCGCGATCATCGACGCCGAAGGGAAGGTCGTTGCCCGCGATCTCAACGCGAACGCGATGGTCGGTGAGGATCTGCGCGCCAAGTTTCCAGCGGTCGTCACCGCGCTCCGCGGCGAGGCGATCAAGGACATCTGGACCCTCGCCAACCGGATGACCCGGGTGGCGGTCGCTCCGGTGATTCAACCCGACGGAACGATCCGCGGCGCGCTGTTGGTCGGCTACGTTGTCACGGCGCGCGACGCGCAGGCGAAGCGCGATCTGCTCGGCACCGAGGTCGCCTACTTTCACAACGGGAAGGTTCACACCTCCAGCTTCGTCTCCGAGGGAACCGGCGAAAACGCGAAGGAAGACGGCAACAAGACGCAAGCCCTGAACCAAATTCTCTTCCAGTCGACCGATGCGTGGGGGCGCCAGGCGTTGCAGAAGGGGGCTGCCAGCGAGATCTTTCATCTGTCGCTCGACGGGCGCGAGTTTGCCGCCGTCGCGGCACCGCTGCACGGCAACGCATTCGACAAGACCAGCGGCGTGGTGACGCTGTCTTCCGTCTCCGACGCGCTCGATCCGGTTTCGTCGGTCGGCATGAAGATCGCCGGTTTCGGCGTGCTCGCGATCCTGGTCATGCTGGGCGCGGTGGTGCTGACCGCGCAAAGGTTCATGCGGCCACTCGACAAGATCGAGCTTGGCGTCGCCGAGATCATCAACGGCAACATCGATTATCAATTCAAGCCCGTGGGTCCCGACTTCGAGGGGCTCTCGAATGGTCTCAACGTAATGCTGGCGCGGCTGCTCGGCCGCGAGGAGCCGAACGAGGACGAGCCCGAAGAGGAGCAGGACGAGACCTCTCGTTGGCGCTCCGACCAGATGCTGGTCGAGGAAGGCTCCGGCCCGGCGGCGACGCCTGGCCCAGAGGTGAACGCGCTCGCGCAGGAGAGCGAGCCGGTTTATTACACGCGAATCTTCAACGAGTACGTCGCCGCGCTCAAGAGCCAGGGCAAACCCACCAAGGGGATCACCGTTCAGGCCTTCACCGCCAAACTTCGGCTCATCGAGGGGGGCCTCAAGCAGAAGTGGAAGTGCCGCATGATCCGCTTCAAGGTCAACGCCCAGGGCGAGCAAGCCACGCTCAAGCCGATCCCGATCAACTGAGGTTATTAACTCTGGAACCCCCGAGGGGTTCCAGGCAGCTCTCGGTGGGCAACAGCCCAGCTGGGCGATTCGAGTTCGTGTTGATATAAGGTGAAGAGGTGCGAGTTGAATGCGGGCTCGACGTTCTTTGTAAGGAGCGGCTCGATTTGCTGCGCGACCGGCGGGTCGGCGTCCTCTGCCATCCGGCGAGCGTCGCCGGGGATCTCACCCACGTCGTCGATCGGCTGATCGAGGTCGGCGTCCGGCCAATTCGGCTCTTCGGGCCAGAGCACGGCGTACGCGGCGAGGCGCAGGACATGGTCGGTCTGCCAGACGAGCGAGACGCGCGCACCGGTATTCCGGTGGTGAGCCTCTATGGCGAGACGTTCGAATCACTGGCTCTGGCGGCGGCCGATCTCGATGGTCTCGACGTCCTGGTCGTCGATCTGCAGGATATCGGCACTCGCTACTACACTTATGTCTGGACGATGGCGCTCGCGCTCCGCGCGGCGTCGCGTGCCCGCATCGCGGTGCTGGTTCTCGATCGGCCAAATCCCCTGGGCGGGCTCCTGATCGAAGGCGGCACGGTGCGCGAAGACTGCGAGTCCTTCGTCGGGCTCGGCGCGATTCCAGTGCGCCACGGGCTCACCATCGGCGAGGTCGCGCGTCTGTGCGCGGGCGGCATGCCGTGGGGCGGGGCTACGTTCGCGCGACCGATCGACGGCGATCTGGTAGTCGTGCCGATGCGGGGCTGGCATCGCGCGATGCGTTTTGACGAGACGGGCCTGCCCTGGGTGATGCCGTCTCCGAACATGCCGACGCCCCAGACCGCGCTGGTCTACCCGGGGCAGTGCCTGTTCGAGGCAACGAATCTCTCCGAGGGGCGCGGAACGACCCGCCCATTCGAGATCGTGGGTGCGCCATTTCTGGACGGACACGCCTGGGCCGAGGCGCTCGAAGAGCAGACTGGCAGAGGCCGCGCGCTGGCGGGCGCGCGCTTTCGTCCGCTGTCGTTCCGGCCGACCTTTCACAAGTTCGCCGGCCGCTCCTGCGGCGGAGTGCAAGTTCACGTGATGGAGGCGGGATCGTTTCGCCCCTACTTGACGGGAATCGCGTTGCTCGCGGCGGCGCGTCGTCTGGCGCCCGCCGATTTTCGCTGGCGGACGGAGCCATACGAATTCGTGAGCGATCGCCTAGCCATCGATCTCCTGAGCGGCGGCGATTGGATCCGTGGCGCGATCGAGCGAAACGCCGCGCTCGAGGAGATCGCCGAGTCGATGGCGCCGTTCGAGCGGGACTTCGCCGAGCATCGCCGCCCGGCGCTTCTGGCCGAGTACGCTTAGCTCCATGCGGATCGCGCTTTTCGGGGGAAGCTTCAATCCGCCCCATTTGGCCCACCAGATGGCGATGCTGTATGTTCTCGAGACCGCGCCGGTCGAAGAGATCTGGATCATTCCGGCGTTTCGGCATGCGCACGGCAAGGTGCTAGCACCGTTCGAGGATCGGCTCGCGATGTGCGAGCTGGCCGCCCGCGCACTCGGACCGCGTGCGCGTGTCAACGATGTGGAGCGAGAACTCGGTAACGAAAGCCGCACGCTGCTCACCGTGCGCCGCCTGCAGGAACGATTTGTCGCACACGCCTTCTCGTTGGTCATCGGCGCCGATCTGCTGGCCGAGGTTCCGTCCTGGTATGGCGGCGCCGAGCTCCAGCGGACCGTCCCGTTCATCGTCGTGGGTCGAGCCGGCGTCGAGAACAGCACAGGCATCGGGACCGAGCTTTGCGGTCTTGCCTTGCCGGAGGTCAGCTCGACGCAGGTGCGCGCCGCGCTAGCGGCTGAGAAATCCGTCGGGGCGCTCGTCCCTCGTGTGGTTCTGGATTACATATACGGCCACAATTTGTATAAGGCCTGGGAGGAGCCCGCATGAGCTATATGTCCGAAGCCGAAGTGAACGCGCGCGCCGCGTCCGAGGGGCCGGCCGAGCCGACCCCCTCGGTGTTCATCATGGGTGCCGGCGTGGTCGGCACGGCGCTGGCCGCGCGTCTGGTTCGGGCGGGGATTCCCGTGACGGGTTTGCACGGCCGCCAGGTCGAGCTGACCGACGCCGCTCGCGCCATTTCGGGCGTGGTGGCGTCGACCGGCGACATTCCTCAGATCCTTTCCGAGTCGGACGTGGTGATTATCTCGGTTCGGGACGATCGCGTGTCGGAGGTCGCCGAACGGCTCGCGCGCGAAGGGCGGCTGCGACGGGAGCAGATCCTGCTCCACACCTCGGGCGCCAATCCGGCACGGACGATCCTGGCCGCGGCGCTGCCGTACGTGCGCGCCGTCGGGACGCTGCACCCGCTGGTGTCGTTCGCCGACGCGCGGGTGGCGGTGGAAGGGCTCCAGCAGGTCGCGTTCGGCATCGAAGGGGACGATGCGGCTCGCGCTATCGCGAAACGAATCGTGCGGGCGCTCGGTGCGCGGGCGGTATTCCTCGAGGCGGAGAACCTCGCCCTTTACCACGCGGGCGCGGTGATGGCGTCGAACTACGTGGTCGCGCTGGCCGATACCGCGCAGTCTCTTCTCATCAAGGCGGGCGTTCCGGCAGACCAGGCGCTGCCGATCCTCATCCCACTCCTCACGAGCGTGGTCCAGAATCTGGCGCACCTCGGGCTGCCGGGCGCGCTAACCGGGCCGGTCGCGCGCGGCGACGTGGCGTCGGTCGAGCGTCACATCGGCACGCTCGAAGCGCGCGCGCCCGAGCTCGTCGCCCTGTACCGTCTCGTCGGGCGAGACGTTTTGAGGCTCGCCCGCGAAAAAGCCGACCTCGATCCCGCGGGCGCGGCACGTCTGGAAGCGCTGTTTTCTGGCGCGTCCGAGCCAAGCGGAGCCACCGGCGCCCCCGTGGGACCTAACGGCGGTCGGCGTCCCGGCGCATAAAATCGCCGGCTCCCCGAGACGAGCCTAGCATTTGGGCTGGCTCTTCGCCTATCATCGGGTCCCGTTTTTCATGTTGCGCCCCAGGCGCGGGAGCTATGCGATGCACAAGCGATTTGCGCTCCGTTTTGGGACCGTCCTTGCCCTGTTGATCGTGATGTTCGCGCGTCCGGGCGCGGCGGCCAAGCCCGAGGATGTCTTCAAGGGGAAGATCGTCATCACCAAGAACCGACTTCCGATGCGCTTCCCGTCATCGGGCGCGTTCGTCAGCGCGCTGCAGAAAAACAAGATCGACAAGATCTGGCCGACCGAAGAGACCGGCACCGAGCACGGCATATGGAACCTCGAGTATCTGGCCTTCTTCGCCCAGCCGCTCGACGACAGCGAAATCCAGGTGAAATTTTACGACATCACGAGCGGGGAGAAGCGATACGTCGCGGGCGATCCGCAATACACCCGTGATCGCGGCTCGCGAATTTTTGGCTCCAGCATTCAGCTGGCCAAGCCCGAGTTCGACGTGCGCAAGCACTACATGATGACCATCGAGTCGCGGGGTCGAACGATCGCGATGACCAGCTTCTGGTTGCTCGGCAAGGGGGCGAACTACAGTGGCAAGGTCGAGTTCTCCGACGCCGAAACGCGCGCGAAGTGAGTCGGTCCTCGCCTTGAAGCGGCAAGGGCTCTGCGTTCTCTGTGTCGCGCTCATCTTGCCGCTGTCGGGCCGCGTGCTGCGGGCGGCCCCGCCATCGTCCAAGGCGATGCCCGCCGCGAGGATCGAATCCCTGCGCCTGGCCCTCGCTGGCGACGACGAAGCGGCCGCGATCGACGCGGCGGGTACGCTGGGTGCTTCGGGCGCGGCCGGCGCCCGCGATCCGCTGGTTGAGATCCTGGCGGTGGGGGCCACCCAGGCGCGCGCGCAGGCGGCGCTCGACGCGCTCGCCAAGCTGGGCGCAGCGCACCTCCTAGGCAAGGATCAGACGACGCTGGACGTGCTGGGTCTCTACGCCGGGCATCGCGCGCCGGATGTTCGCCGCCGGGCGCTCAAGGTGCTCGGAGCCATCGCCGACGCGGGCGTGGTGTCGACGCTGATGGAGCGGCTCGGCGACGCGGCGCCGGACGTGCGCGCGGCGGCGGCGGAGGCTCTTGCGGCTCGGCACGAGACTCAGGCGGCGCGGCGGATGTTCGCCCTCCTCAAGCTCGGGGATGGGGGCGTCGCGGGGCCCCTGGCCACGATCGCGACCCCCGATCTGGTCCCGCAGATCGCGGAGCTGGCCGGTACGATCGACGACGGTATCGTCGCGAGCGCGCTCGGCGAGTACGTCAAGCGCGCAGACATCCCAGATAAGTTGCGCGTCGATGTGCTGCGCACGATCGGCCGCCTTTCCGGCCCGGCGGCGACGGCGGCGCTGGTGGAATACCTGGCTTCGATTCCGGCCAAAGAGGATCGTACCTCCAAACACGAAGCGCAGAAGCTGCTGGATGAGCGGGGAGCCGATCAATGAGGGCGCCTATTTGCAATCTGGTCGCGCGCGCAGCGATTGGCGCGATCGGCGCAATTGGCGCAGTTGGCGCAGTTGGCGGGGTTGTTTCGACAGCCTGTGCGACCAGTCCGTTCCAGCGGGCCGGGAACGCCGATGACGTCGCCGCGGCTGTTGCGCGGTCGCGCCCCCCGGCGGCGCCCGCCCGCAGCCGGGTGTTTCTGGTGCTGGGGGGGACCGCCGGGCCCCGTCTCGCCGCATACGATCTCGCGGCCGCAAAAACGCTTTGGACGCAGGCGACGGACGTCACCACCCGGGTCGAGATTGGCGGCAACGTGCTCGTCCACGGGAGCAAGGGGAGCGGCCCGAGCGGCACGGTGGTCGCCCGCGATCTCGACAGCGGCGCCGTCCTCTGGCAGCGACCCCTGCAATCGAAGGAACGTCTCTACGGCTACGCCCTCGACGGCGATGAGGTGTTCTTGGTCGTGCAGTCGAGCGCTGCGGTCGGCCCTCCGACGGGGGCTCTCGTGTCGCTCGCAGCGCGCACGGGCGTCGAGCGCTGGCACCGCGAGCTCCCATCCGGGCGGGTCGCCGGGCCCGCGGCCCGTGGAGGTCTGATTGCGGTGCCGATCGACTCGCAGTACGTGCTGCTCTTCGATGCGGAGAGCGGCGTCGAGCTCGGCCAGGTGCTCTCGACGGAGGAGGCGGCCACCTTCGTACGCGCCTTGCCCGAGGGTTTGTTCTATGGCTCGCGCGGATTGTTCCTGCTCGGGCGCGGGACGGCGCGCGGTACGCAGCTATCGCCTGGCTACCTGTCGGCGCGACTGCCCGCTTTCGTGCGGCCGGTCTACTGGTACGATCTCTATCGCCCAGAGCAGGCGGAGTACTCCGCGATCGATCGCAACCGAATCCTATGGCGCGTCAGCGTGGACGGCGATCGCCCGCAGTTCCGCGATGGCTTGGCCTTCGTGCATGACTATCGCTTCTTCTTCGCCTTCGACGCCGGTTCGGGGGCCCTACGCTGGGCTTACGGCGCGCCCAACTCGGACGCCGTGGCCTCGGCCGACACCGGACGCGCCATCATGTTCGCCACGGCCGATGGTGAGATTGGCGGGCTCGATCCCATTACCGGCGCGCGCCTCTACGAGGCGCATCTTCCCGGCGAGATCGTGCGCGGAGCGACCTTCGACGCGGAGGGGTTCGCCCCAACCGGCGCCGCGGCCAGCCAGCCGCCCGATATGCTGACGGCCCTCTCCTCGATCATTGCCGACCCCGACCAGCGGTTTCCGGCCCTCAAGCTCTTCGCCATCGAGGAGCTGGGGCGGCAGCCGGGACGCGAGGTGACGGCGAAGCTCATCGAGATTCTGAAGAAGGAAGGGGTCGCGCCGCTGGCGTATCAAAAAGCGGGCGAGATGTTGGTCGCCCGCCGCGACGCTGGATCGCTCGACCTCATAACCGCGGCGTTGCGTGCGCACGGGGACTACGCCGAGAGACGACCCGCGCCGCCCGTGGAGATTCTGGCGCGCGCGGTGGGCGCGCTCGGGCCGCTCGGACGCGCAGTGGCGCCGGATCTGGCTGCGCACCTGCGTCTGCCGGAGACGTCGCCGGCGGCCGCGGCGGAGATCGCCAGGGTTCTGGTCGAGATCGGCGCGCAGGAGTCCTCGCCGGCGCTGCGTGATTTCCTGACCCTCTACCGGGCCGACACCAACTACGAGCGGGATCCCACCGCCCTGGTGGCGGCGGCCGAGGCGCTGCTGAAGCTGGGCGGTCCGACCGATCGAGCGCTCCTGTGGTTCCTGGCCGAAGAGCCGCACACGGCGACCGGGCTGCGCACGCATCTGGTGCGCGCCCTCGGGGAAACGGCTCCTCGCGTGGGCGCCGGCGCCCCGCCGTCGGCAGCGGCCGAGGATTGATGGTGATGACCGTCGTGGTCTGCCGCGGCCCGGTCTGCGGCGATCGCCGGGATGCGGGGACCCTCACGACTCACCTCGCCCGGAGCATCGCGCTGCGAGGACTAGAAGACCAGGTTCGGGTCAGCGAAGAGGTCTGCCTCGGGCATTGCCTGCGTGGGCCGAACATCCTGGTTTGCGACGGCGACGACACCGGCGTCGCGGCTGGGAGGCCAGTCGGGGGTCTCGGGGGTCTGGGTTTAACCTCCGAGCGCGCCGTCCTTTACAACCGGATGACCGTCGCGGATCTCGATCGGGTGATCGATCGGCACCTGGTCGGCGGGATCGCGGTCCGGCCGCTGATGAATCGCCCGCCGGTGCGCGATCGCTGAGCGCCATGATCATCTATCTCGATCACAATGCGACGACGCCGCTGCGAGCAGAGGTCGTGGACGCCACGACGGTCGCGATGCGCGACCTGCCTGGAAATCCGTCCAGCACGCATGCGCCGGGTCGCGCGGCGCGCGCCGCCATCGAAAAGGCTCGCGCCGAGGTCGCGGCGCTGGTCGGCGCTGCGTCCGAGGAGATCGTGTTCACGTCGGGCGGAACCGAAGGAAATGACCTCGCCATCCGGGGGCTGATCCGGGGCGCGCGTGCCGCCCGCGGCGGCGAGAGCCAGCACGCCGTCTCGTCGGCGATCGAGCACCCCTCCGTGCTGGGCGCCCTGGCCGCTGCGAAGATCGATCTCACGTTGCTACCGGTCGGCCCGGAGGGGGCGATTGCCCCCGACTCGTTGCGGGCGGTGCTCCGGCCGGATACGGCGCTGGTCACCCTGGCGCTCGCGAACCACGAGATCGGCAACATCCACGACGTCGCCGCGACCGCGTCGATCGCGCATGCCGCCGGCGCGCTGTTTCATGCCGATGCCGTGCAGGCGGTCGGCAAGATCGCCGTCGACCTGGCCGTGCTCGGCGTCGACGCCCTCACGATCTCGGCGCACAAGATTTACGGCCCCAAGGGGGTGGGGGCAATCTACATCCGTCGCGGAGCGCCGTTCGCGCCCATCACCACCGGTGGCCACCAGGAGCGCGAGCGGCGCGCGGGCACGGAGAACGTGGCCGGCATCGTCGGCTTCGGCGTCGCGGCGCGCTTGGCGCGGGGAGAGATCGCCACGGCCGGGGCCCGGATCGCAAAGTTGCGCGATCGGCTAGAAGGGCGTCTGCTGGCCATTGCCGGGACGCGGCGCCATGGCGATCCGGCGCGCCGCCTGCCGGGCACGCTCAACATCGGTTTCGCGGGCGCGCCAGGGCAGTTGGTTGCCGCAGCGCTCGATCTCGAAGGGGTGAGCGTCTCGACCGGTTCTGCCTGCACCTCCGGATCGCTCGCACCGTCGCCGGTGCTGCTGGCGCTCGGCCTGTCACCCGACGAGGCCTCTAGCGCGCTGCGATTCGGCGTCGGTCGCGACACGACCGAGGCCGACGTCGATCGGGTGGCCGCGCTCGTCGCCGAGATCGTCGCCCGGGTCAGGCGTCGCGGCGATTCGGCAACACCGCTTCGAGTGGCCCCGGGGCGCGAGCGGATCGTAGTCGCGATGTCGGGCGGCGTCGACTCGTCGACCGCCGCCGCGGTCTTGGTCGACGCCGGGTACGAGGTCGTCGGCGCCACCTTGCGTCTTTACGACGCGAGCGGCACGGCGCGTAGCATTGGCGGTCGCTGCTGCGGTCCGCGCGACATCGAGGACGCACGTGCGACCGCCGCGCACCTCGGCATCCCGCACCACGTAATCGACGAGAGCAAAGCCTTTCAGGCGTCGGTGATCGACGATTTCGTCGCCGAGCACCACGCCGGTCGGACGCCCAATCCTTGCGTCCGCTGCAACGAGCATCTCAAGTTTGGGCCGCTGCTGGCGTTCGCCGATGCGGTCGGCGCGGCGGCGCTGGCGACGGGACACTACGCGCGGCTGCTTCCGAACGGTGACGGCGTTGCCCTCAGCCGCGCGCGGGATTCGGACAAAGATCAGTCGTATTTTCTGTTCGGCGTTCGTCCCGAGGTACTCGCGCGCGTCCGGTTTCCGCTGGGCGACAAGACGAAGGAAGAGGTCCGGGCGCTGGCGCGACGATTTGATCTGCCGAACGCCGACAAGCCCGACTCGCAGCAGATCTGCTTCATCCCCGACGGCGATCACGTGGCCTTCGTTGCTGCGCGCGGCGGCGCGGGGCCAGCCGGCCGCATCATCGACGATGCGACCGGCGCCGAGGTGGGCACGCACGGCGGCACACACGCCTTCACCGTTGGCCAGCGGCGCGGCGTGCCTGCAAGCGCCGACGGCCGGCGCTTCGTCTTGCGGATAGACCCCGGCTCCGGCGAGGTGCGGGTCGGGGCGCGCGAGCGCCTCGGGTGCGACTCGCTGCGGGTTGGCGACGTCCGCTGGCTCGACGCCGGGGCCGGTGCCGCGCCGTTGCGGTGCGCCGTCCAGATCCGCCACCACGCCGAGGCTGCGCCCGCCTGGGTCGAGCCTTCGGCCGATGGCTCGACCCTGGTTCGATTCGACGAGCCGGCGTTCGGCGTCGCTCCGGGTCAGGTGGCGGTGTTCTACGCTCTGGACGACCGCGTGCTCGGCGGCGGCTGGATACAACCGTAACGGGCACCCCGAGACGGGTTGCCAACCCGCCCGCGACGGGCATTGGCGCGCAAAGCTCGCCCGAGCTCCACGGAACCTAACCGACGGTCGAGATCGCGATGACGATTTCTTCGGGCTTGGTGTTCCGATCGCGGGCCCGGACGGCGGCGACAGCCGCCTCCAATTCGCCGCGATCGAGGAAGATCCCTTGACACTTGCTGCAGTAGTCGACGTGCACCGCGCCGAGCAGGACCTCCGCCAGGCTCCCTGGGCAGACCGGGCACGGGGCTATCGACTCCGTCGGGATGGGCGGGGGACCTGGCTTACCCGTGAGGAGGCTCCGCAAATGAGCCAGCTCCTTCTCCGGGAGCTTCGCCGCGCGGGCGATCTCGCCGCGGTCCAGCCAGAGGCCGCCGCACTTCGGGCAGAGATCCACCACGAGCCCCTGGAAGGTCGCCTTGTCCAGGATGGAGTTGCATTTCACGCAGCAGATGTTGGTTGCGTCCGGCATGGGCGAGATACTAGCAGCATTATGGACCGAGCCGAATATCCCCCCTTCGACGAGCTGGAGGTGCGCCTCGGGTACGCGTTTCGCGACCGGACGCTCGGCGAAACCGCGCTGACCCACACCTCCTGGATCAACGAAGCGAGCGCGGCGGGCCGCACCGACAACGAGCGACTGGAGTTCCTGGGCGACGCGGTCCTGGCCCTGGTCGTCAGCGATCTCCTCATGCGGCGGCTGCCCGAGGGGGCCGAGGGCGATCTGACGCGGGCACGGGCGGCGCTGGTCAGTGAAGGTGGCCTCGCGCGAGCGGCCAGCGCGCTCGATCTCGGGGGATGGATCTTCCTCGGGCGGGGTGAAGAGCGAACCGGTGGGCGCGCGCGTCCGTCAATCTTGGCCAACGCGCTCGAGGCCTTGATGGGTGCGATCTACCTCGATGGCGGGCTCGGCGAAGCGCTGGGCGTCGCCGCGCGTCTCTTCGCGGGCGAGGTCGCCGATGTCGAGCAGCACGCGGTGCCTGACTACAAATCCCGTTTGCAGGAGCGCGCCCAGGCATTCTTGCAAACGGCGCCTGTGTATCGGGTCGTCGCGGAAACCGGTCCGGACCACGACAAACGGTTCGAGGTGGCCCTGACGCTGGTCGGACGCGAATGGGGGCGTGCCATCGGGCGATCGAAGAAAGAGGCCGAGCAGAGCGCGGCGGCGATGGCGCTGGACGCCCTGGAGCGCGAGCGGGAACGGGAACCATCATGAGCCAGCCGCTGGACGACCTCGCCCGCGCGCAGATCCCCCCCGACGTCGTGGTGCTTTGCCGGCGTTTGCGCGCCGCGGGACATGAGGCGCACCTGGTCGGCGGCGGGGTCCGCGACATGCTGATTGGCCGTGCGCCCGCCGATTTCGATCTCGCGACCGACGCGCGTCCCGAAGAGGTGCTCGAGCTCTTCGGCCACTCCTTCGCGATTCCGACCGGCCTCAAGCACGGCACGGTCACCGTGCTCACCGATGCGACGCCACGGAGGTCCGTCGAGGTCACGACGTTTCGGGGCGAGGGGGAGTACTTCGACGGCCGTCGCCCCTCGTCGGTGACCTACGTCGACACACTGACCGAGGATCTCAGCCGACGCGACTTCACCATGAACGCGGTGGCCTTCGATCCCATCGACGGGCGGCTGACCGATCCGTTCGACGGGCAGGGGGATCTGGCGCGCCGGCTGGTCCGTGCGGTCGGCGAGCCGTTGGTCCGCTTCCGCGAGGACGGCCTGCGCCCGATGCGGGCCATCCGGCAGGCGGCGCAGCTGGAATTCGAGGTCGATCCGCCCACGCTCGGGGCCATACCGGCGACGCTGGAGGTATTTCGAAAGGTCTCAGCCGAACGGATCCGCGACGAGCTCTTCAAGCTGCTTGTCGCGCCCCGGCCGTCTCGCGGCGTCGAGCTGATGCGCGCGACAGGCCTCCTCGGCGAGGCGCTGCCTGAGCTCCTCGAAGGCGTGGGCTGTACGCAGAATCGATTTCACAAGCACGACGTCTTCGGACACACCCTGGCCGTCGTCGACGCCACCGTCGGCGATGCGGTGGTGCGCCTGGGCGCGCTGCTGCACGACGTCGGCAAGCCGCGGTCGCGTCAGCCGCGCGAGGACGCGCCGGGCGAATACAGCTTCTTCAAACATGAATACGTGGGTGAGGCGATGGCCGATGCGATATGCCGCCGCCTGAAGCTGGCCAACGCCGACCGCGAGCGTGTGATCGGCATGGTTCGCAACCACATGTTTTATTACGCGCCCGAATGGTCGGATGGCACGATCCGCCGTTTTGTGCGCCGGGTTGGTGGACCGGAGGCGTTGGGGGCGTTGTTCGCGCTGCGCGAGGGGGACGTCGCCGGACGCGGATTCGGGGAAGATCCCGACGATGAGCTGGGCGAGCTGCGCCGCCGGATCGCTCTCGTGGCGTCGGCCGACGCGGCCTTGCGGGTCACCGACCTCGCGATCAATGGCCAGGACGTCATGCATGTCCTCGGCATCGGCCCCGGCCGGCCGGTCGGCATGATCCTCGAGCAATTGCTCGAGCGCGTGCTCGATGATCCCTCTTTGAACGCACGCGATCGCCTGGAAGTGCTCCTGCTGGAGCTGCAAGGCAAGAAGAGCTAGCGGCGGCTGAGCGCTTCTATCAGCGCGGCGGCGGAGGTGACCTCCTCGGTTCCGCGCGAGGCGGGCTCTTCGCGGCCAAGCAGCTCGGTCCGGCGGCGGACGACCGTCGCTTCGGGATCGGCCAGCAGCGACAACAGATCGACGTCGGCCGGGTTGCCTGTTCGGTCCGGTGGAACCATGCCTCCCCGGGGACCCGCGACCACCGACAAGACGACCGGAACCTTCACACGCAAGCGGCGCTTGCGGCCGCCGCCTCGAACGACGACGTCGACCACGCCCGCTCCGGTCACCGCGATCTCTTCTACGGCCCCGACGAACCCGATGCCGAGGTAACGCGCGGTCGCGGCCGGGACGGCACCGAGCCCGTCGTCGTCGGAACGCGCACCGGCGAGAATCAGATCTGCGTCGAGGCGGCGGATAGCCAACGCCAGCACCTGACCAACGGTGTGAAAATCAGCGGTGCTGAAATCGTCGGCCCCGACGCGGACGGCGCGGTCGGCCCCGGCCGCCAGCGCGCGGATCAGGGGGCCGATTTCGAGCGCAGTTCCCGCCAGCAGCGCGGTCACCCTGCGCGAAGCACCGGGGGTTCGGGCCAGCAAAAGCGCGTGCCCCAGCGCGTGCGTATCGTCGCGGCCGAGCGTGCGTCCGTCGGCGGTGGCTGCCGGCGCGTGCAGACAGACGACGACGTTCACGCCGGCAGCTCCCGCCGCGCGTTGCCGGCGCCCAAGTTTTCGGGCGCGACCAAGGTGCCGAGCGCGAGCGCCAGATCGTCCCAAGCGATATCGCCAGGATCCCCGGGGGCACGCCAGAGCACGTCCGCGAGAGCGCGGGGCGGCAGCGCCGCATCGCCGAACAGGATCACCCCCACCCGGCCGCGCGGTGTGCTCACGATGGGGAGGTCGGCATGGCCGACGCCGATCAAAATGTCGGGCACGCCCGCGGCGATCGCCGCGGCGGCGGCAAACCGATCGACGACCACCACGCCCCGGGGCGCATCGGCCATGAGACGGGCCAACGCCTTTTCGCCCACCGCCGGATCGACCACCACGAGGACGCGGCAAAGGGCAACCTCGGCCATGTCGTCGGGCTCGGAGGCGATCTCCTCGATGCTCGGTTCGGCCGGCGGTGCACAGGCGATGACCTCGACGTCGATGTCGCCTGTGCCGGGGTGATCGGTCCCCTGGCCCGACGCGAGGAGCGCCACCACCGGCCTTTCGATGTCCACCGGATCGAGACGCCGGTAGGACGAACGATCCGCTCGCCAGCGACGCAAGAATACCCGTCCGACCCCGTCGGTCAGTGGATTGTCATCGTCCGCCACGACGAGATCCGAGCGTGCGGCGAACGCGGCGCCGATCCGTGCGGCCAGGCTGGGACCGAGCGCCAGTCCCGAGCCCCCCGCCGGAAACAGGACCAGGAGCGGCGGGACGCGCTCGACGGCCGCCAGGAGCGCCTGCCCGTGCGTTGCCTCCAGCGGTGGTGCCGCGAGGCCGGCGCCTTCGCAGAGGATCACCTTATCCGCGCCGGCTCGACCCAGGTGCGACACCACCTGGGGGTCGAGCTCGTGATCGCCCATCGCGATTGCGTAGATGGAAGCGCCGGCTTGATGCGCGATCCGACGCGCTTCGGAGAGCGCAAACAGCGACGGTAAAGTGGGCTCTCCGTCGCGGAGATCGATGGGGACGAGCAGATTCGGCAGAGAATTGCCTCTCGGTTGGCGCGAAGCCAGACTCTATGGTCGCGAAGGTCTATCATGCCAACGGCGTTCGGCCCTGTCCATTGACATGCCGATCGACCGTTCGCGATAATCCACCCCAGCCGGAAAACCCCGCGGTATGCCACCAGGACCCGACGGCGACGATGAAGAGCTGGTCGAGATAGATCTCGAGCCCGACGGACCACCGCCGCTCCCTCTCGATCAAGCTTCGGAGCTGGCGCTCGATCTCGTTTTCGAGGCCGATGACACCCAGCCTAACCGGGTCGAGCCGGAGCCTCCAGTGCAGATCCCAGAAGGGATCGAGGTTAGGCAGCCGATCGCGGAGGCCGCCGAAGCCGATCCGATCGCCGATCTCGAGCTGTTCGAGGCGGAGGCAGCCGCCACCGATGGGGGACGCCGCGCGGCGCTGCTGCTGGAGATCGCGCGCCTGCAGCAGGCCGGACAGCCGCAAGCCGATCTTGAGGCGTGCCGTGCGGCCTTCGCGGGGGATCCGTCGATGCCGCTTGCGCTCTGGCCGCTGCGCCGATTGCTCGCGCGCGCCGGGCTCTGGACGGAGCTGGTCGAGGTTCTCGATCGGGCGGCGAGAGCCCGGCCCGCCGGCGCGGACCCAGCGGGGAGGGCCGACCTCCTGGTCGAGCGCGGCCGGCTCCTGGAAGATCGGCTCGACCGCGCGCCGGAGGCAATCGCCTGTTACCAGGATGCGTTGGCGGCCATCTCCGATCATCTGGGGGCCCTGCTTGCTCTCCTGCTGATCGGCGCGCGACGGCAGGATCCGGTATTGACGGCCACCGCGCTCGGCGGTCTCGCCCGGCGAGCCGATGCGGAGCCCCGGCGAACCGCGCTCGCGATCGAGGAGAGTCGCGCCTGGCGGATCTCCCCCGGGCCCGGCGGGGTGGAACGGGCGCTGACCGTGCTCGAGGGTGAGCTCGGGCGTTTGGGGAGGGAGTCTCCGCTCGGGAGCCTGCTCGTCGAGCTCGACCTGCTCACCCGCGAGGATTTCCCGGCGGACGTCACCGCGCGCGCTCTCGATCAGTTGGTCCGACAGATCGCGCCGGCCGACCCGGCGCTGGCTGTGGCGCTGCTGCGCGAACGCGCCCGCGTCCTGCTTCTCCAACCGGCGCCCGAGGCAGCGCTGGAGGCTCTGAACGAGGCGGCGCGGCTCGATCCCACGCATCCGCTCGTGGCCGCCGAAAGGATTTACCTGGCCGTCGAGCTCGATCGCCTTGAGCTCGCCGGTGAGATTGCCCGCGCCTTTGTCGCCGCAGCCGCTTCGAACACCGAGGCGGTTGACCTGGCGCTTGCCTACGCGGAAACGGCGGTTCGGGCCGGTCGTGTCGACGCGGCCACCGAGATTCTGCGCGCTCCCCGCGTCTGGAGCTGTCGTTCCGCGCACGTGGATCTGCGTGCCTTCGAGCTTGCGATCGCCATCCGCCAGCGCGAGGCCGGGGCGCTCGCCGATGCGCTATCGGCCGAGGCCGGTTCGGAGATGCCCACGGACGAGCGCTCGAAGCTGAGCGCGCTGGTGGCAGCGGGCGCAATTCGGGATTCAGCGCTCGGTGAGACCAAGGTCGCCGAGGATCTCTACCGCCGGGCGCTCGCTGGCGGCCCGACATCCGCAAGCGCGCGGCTTGCGCTGCGCGCGTTGGTCGGGCTCCTGACGGCCGGCGGTCGGATCGGCGAGGCGGCCGAGCTCCTGGAAGGAGCGCTCGCCGTGCCAACCGCTGGTGAACGGCCCACCGGCGGGCGCGAGCTGTTCGAAACCTGGGCGCGGGAGGCGCTGGTGTCATTTTACGCCGACGAGCTCGGGGAGCCGGGCCGCGCGGTCGCTCACCAGCGGCGCCTGGTCGCGCTGGCGCCGGACGACGTGAACCGTCGGGTGCGCCTTTGCGATCTCGATCTCGGCAGCGCAGCGGGCGATCGGCTCTCCCCGGAGGAGCGGGCGGACAATCTGATGGCGCTCGGAGGATCCGCTGGCGATTCTGCCGTCGCGGTGGCTCTGCGGGTCGAGGCGGGTCGCACGCTTGCCGCCGCGAAGGATGCGGGCCACCGTGCGCGGGGCGTGGCGCTGTTGCGCGATCTCGCGGGGATTGACCCGAGCGGTTTGGCCGCTTCGGCTCTCGAACGTGCGTCGCCCCCGGGCGCGGCACGGGCCGAAGTGGTGTCGGCCGAGCTGACCGCGACGGCGGAGGACGCGGCGCCCGACGCGGTGCGGGCGTTGCGCTTTCGGTTGGCGCATCAATATGTGGCGGGCGGCCGGTATCCCGAGGCCCTGGCGGCTCTGACGCCGCTGCGGTCGGAGGGCGATCCGTTGGCGCGTGCCTGGAGCTACGAGCTCGCGCGCCGTTCGGGGGAGGCGATTCTGGAAGTCGCGGTCCTTTCCGAAGAGACGCGCGCGCTCGATGGCGCGATCAGCGACGAGGTGGGGGTGCTGCTCGCGAACGGCGAAGCGCTCGCGCGAGCGGGCGATCCGCAGGCAGCGGCGGCCTCGTTTCGCCAGGCGCTCGTCCTGGCGCCTGTCGGCGAGACGGCCACCGATGCGGCGCTGTGGCTCTTCCGTCTCGCCGTCACCGATGCGGTTGCCGGCGCGCGGGCGCTCCCCGAGGCTCTAGGCGCTCTCGCGCTTGCAACCGCCGACGATCCCGCGGTGGCGGCGGCGGCGGCGCGCGAGGAGTCGCTCGCGCGGGCGGCGACCGGCGAGATCTCCCCCGCCGATCTCGAGGCGCGTGCGTCGCCCGACGCGCCGGCGAAGGAGCGGGCGGAAATGACGTTGTTGCGGTTCATGGCCGGCGCGCGACAGGGCGACGCTCGCGTGGTCGCGGAGGCGCTCGCGGAGATCGCCTTCGGGCTGGCCGGTGCAGACGGCACACTCCCCGCGGAGGCGGTCGCGCTGCTGGGCCGTGCGGTCGCGCGCGCGCGCCTGGCGGGACCGGAGATCGCCGAGACACTCGCCGTCTCCGCATGGCAGGCGACTCGACAGACCGCGCTGGCGCCGGCGCTGACGGATCTGCCCGTCAAGGGCGGCGCTCTCTGGCCGGCGGCGCGTCCGGATCTGCGTCGCGCTCGCGCACGGCGCACCCGGGGCACCATCGGCAGCGCGCTCGATCTCGAGGTGGGGCTGGACGCCGAACGGCGGGGATCGCTCGGAGCGGCCCTGGCCGCTTATGGCAGCGTAATCGCGGTCGACCCCGATCGTCTGGAGGCCTGGACGGGGATTCGGCGCGTCGCCCGCGCCGGGGGCGATCTCGTTGGCGAAGCGCGGGCGCTGGTGCGGCTCGGCGCTCTGGTCTCGAATCCGGAACGGGCCGCCGCTCTGTTTGTCGAGGCGGGCGGGGCCTACGAACGCTCGGGCCGAACCGACGACGCGATCGCGGCGCTCGGGCGGGCGGTCGAGCTCTGTCCGGACGACGCGGCGATCTACGCCCGCGTTCATGCGTTGCTGCGCGCGGATCTCGGCGCACCCGGCCGCGCGCTCGCCTTCGATGGGTTGCTTTCGTATCGACTGGCCGCGGCTACGCTGCTCCCCGGCGAGCGGATCGCGCTTCTCTTCGAACGGGCGGAGCACCGCTTGTCCGAGCGGGGCGATCGGGTCGCGGCTTTCAATGACTTCAAGCAAATCCTGAACATCAATCCGGAACACCTCGCTTCGATTTACAAATTGGCCTACGGAGCGATCGCGGACGAGGCGCCTCGCGCCGCGATACACTGGCTCGAACGCTATCTCGCGTTGGTGGGCTCGGACGATGCGGAGCGGGCGGCGGATGCGCTCTTGGATCTGGGGTCCAGCTACGAGGCGGCCGGTGAGCCCGACCGCGCGCTCGAGACTTTTCGCCGGGCGGCGGTTCGGCGTCCCACGGACCCAAAACCGGTCGAGAGGATGAGCGAGATCTATCTCGGACGCGGCGACGTCCGGAACGCGGTCGAAGCGTTGCGGAACGCGGAGCCGCGCTTACCCAGCGCGGGCGCCCAGGCGGCGATCGAGCTGCGCATCGGCGAGATCCTTCGCGATGTCGGCCGCGATCCCGCGGGTGCCGCGGCGGCGTTTCGGCGCGCGTCAGATCTGGAGCCGATGGGGACGGCGGTAGCCACGTTGGTCGCGCTGGCCGACGCGGCCGGCGACGCGCGCGGGGCTCTTGCGGTCGTCGAGCGCGAGGTGACCGACCTGCGCCGCGCGCTGGCCGCGAATCCGCTCGATCCGCGTCGGCTGGAGCGCCTGGCGACGTACTTGGAAATCGCGCGCGTGCGCGGGGCCCCGGGCGCCATCCCCGAGGCCGAAGCGGCGGTCGAGAGCGTGCGGCAGCTGATCGAAGGCCGTCTGCCGCCGTTGCCATCCTCGGCAGCATCGCCCGGGCTGATGGCCCCCAAGTCGGGGCGCGCGTTCATCGCCGAGCTCGCGGATCCGGCGGCGGGCGGATTCGTGGCCGAGGTTTGGCCCCACCTGGTCGACGTCGCGGCGACCATTTTTCCCCCGCCGACGGCGCGTGGGCGTCGAACGGCGATCGATGCCGAGCCCAGCCTTGCCTGGGTCATGCCGACGGCGGCCGCAATCGGCTTCCCCCGCATTCCGCTCTACCTCACGCGCGAGGCCGGCGCGCCCGGCGCGGCGCCGATCGAGGATCCCGATCCGGGCCTGGTATTGGCGGCCGGCTCGCTGACGACGGCCACGACCCGTTTTGAGGTCGGCCGCGCTCTTGGGCTGCTCGCGCAGCGGGCAACGGTTCTCGAACGGGCCAGCGCCGGCGATCTTGCGCCGCTGTTCGCGTGCGCGGCGATTCTCGCCGGCGCCGCGCCGCCATCCGGGTTGCCGAAGCCGACGGAGGGTCTGCTTCGCGAGGTCACCCGGGCCATCAGCCGCAAGAATCGCAAGGCGCTGACGCTGCAGGCGTCGCGGTTTGGTTTCGAAGCCCTCGACCTCGGCGCCTGGCGCGAGGCCGTTCTCCGCGCGGCGAGTCGATTCGGCCTACTCGTCGTAGGCGATCCCGCGCTGGCAGCGATCGCTCAGGCGGGCGGGTCGACGGCGGTGCCTGGAAGCCCGATGGCGCTCGACCTGGTGAGATTCGCGCTCGGTGATCGATATCCGGCCCTCAAACGGGCCGCGCGCGAGGTCGAAACCTGATGGCTGGAGAGCGAAAGCCGCCCGTCGATGATTTTTTCGACGGGCTTTTCGATGAAGCGCCGAAGACATATCCCACCGTGCCTGCGTTAGCCGAAGAGGTGACGATGGAGATCCCGCCCGAGACGATCGAGATCGACCGAGATCCACCAATGGCCTTTGCGCTGATCTTGCCCGAGATGGAGGCCGGGATTTGGCAGGCCGGCATTCAAGCTCTGGTCAGCGTCCCGGAGGCGGCGCCGCCGGCTTCGCTCCCGCGGGAGGAATGGCTCCCGG
>CAAGKR010217652.1_pt1 | contig 42082 bp, 34 predicted proteins | sample 2556971 | NCBI WGS metagenome assembly CAAGKR01 (sample SAMEA5207829, study PRJEB30636) | soil metagenome | biome: forest; feature: boreal; material: soil | place: USA | collected 2011-09 | depth 1 m | reverse complement strand
TCAACGCTTCCGCGCGCAAGTCGAGCGCAAGACGAGTTTTTCCGGAGGACATAGCCGCGGCAACCACCCGAATGCCCGACCCCACGCCGGACTCGGACGTTCCCTGGATCGAACCCTGGCCAGAGATGGAGAACGTGGCCGACGTGTCGGACGCGCCCGCGGCCCGCTATGAGATGCGTGAAACCGTCCGCTTGGCGTTCATAGCGGCGACTCAGCGGCTGCCGGCGCGGCAGCGGGCTGTCCTGCTCCTGCGCGACGTTCTCGGATGGTCTGCGGCCGAAACCGCCGACGCCCTCAAGATGACCGTTGCTTCTGTGACCAGCGCCCTCCAGCGCGCCCGCGGCACACTCGGGAAGGGCCTCACTCCTGACCAGATAAGCGATTCGGCGGCGGGCCAAGGCCCGCATAAGACGGTGGCTGACGCCTACGTCGATGCGTGGGAGCGCGCCGACCTCGATGGGCTGGTGGCGCTGCTCGCCAAGGACGCCGCCATGGTGATGCCGCCGTGGATCCAGTGGTACTCCGGGCGTTCGGCGATCCGCACATTCCTCTTCAAGTCCTTCGAATGGGCCTGGAAGCCGCGAAAACGCGGCGCGTTTTACCTGGTCGCGACCCGCGCGAACGGCCAGGTCGCGTTCGGGGTCTATTCGCGCCTTCAGGGCGGGACGAAATGCCATGGCTGTGCCCTGCACGTCCTCACCTTCAGGAAGGGACGGATTGCGCGCGTTACCGTTTTTGTTGGTACGGAATATCTTGTAGAATTCGGATTGCCCACGGAGCTCGAGCGACCCTAGCGCGTGATTTTGACCGATTAGTTTCAGTGGCCCCGGCGGTCATTACTGGTGAACCCATCACTATAATGACTGCAAAAAACATCACGGCTACCTTCACGGTAGACCAGACTCCGCAAGAGGCATTCGACGCCATCAACAACGTTCGTGGATGGTGGTCTGGCAACATCGAAGGCAATACCGGCAAGCTCGGCGGCGAGTTTGTCTATCGCTACCAGGATATCCACTACAGCAAGCAGAGGATCACCGAACTCATCCCCGGCAAGAGAGTTGTTTGGGAGGTCCTCGACAGCTACCTGTCCTTCGTGGAGAACAAGACCGAGTGGAATGGCACGAAGGTCACATTCGAGATCTCAAGGAAGGGAGGTAAGACCGAGGTCCGTTTCACGCACAAGGGGTTGGTTCCCGCCTGCGAGTGCTTCGGCGACTGCTCGGACGCCTGGGGTTTCTATGTTCGGGAGAGCCTTCGCAAGCTGATCACAAATGCCGAAGGGAAACCCAATCCCAGCGAAAGCGCTGCGGCCGCCGTAACGAAGTGAAGCCAGGCCGCCCTGGGCTATGGAAGCTGGAGCGCAAGAGCCGATGCCGCCACCGTCCCGGGCCACCTACCTTCTGGTGGTTCGAGACGGTGCGGCCCGCCTCGGGCACGCGGACTCACCCGGGCAGGCCGGCGAGCTCCTGTGCGAGTGGCTGGGATGGCACGATCTTTTGGAGGCGCAGGGAAGACTGCGCTTCTGCGGCGCCGTCGAGGCATCCCGTCCGTCCCCAAGAGAGGAACTCGAGCCGGTAATCGGCTACCTCGTGGTAGATGCCGCGAGCCTCCAGGAGGCGTCCGAGGTTGCGGGCGGCTGCCCTGGGATCAGGCACGGGTTTACCGTCGAGATCTGCAGCCCCTTCAGCCCTTCGCCGCATCGGCTCCGGAACCAAGATCCGACTCATTTTCTCCGATCATAAATTTTGACCGATTAGTTTTTCGAGGCCGCGAGGTCTACACAGATAACAGCGCCCGGTGTTGGCGTAACGAGACTGGAGTCTGGTCCCGCCGCCACGACGAGCACGAGCTTTGAGAGAGTCAGTTTAACCATCAACCCAACAAAAAAGGAAATACCCTGAATGCACAGAAAATCGAAGGAACAGTCGCCCTGGTGACGGGCGCCAACGGCGGCATTGGGCGGGCGCTGATCGAGGCGCTTCTCGCCCGTAGCGCCAAGAAGGTCTACGCCACGGCGCGCGACCCGATGTCGCTAGGCGACCTGCATGATGAGCGCCTTGTGGTGCTCACCCTTGACGTGACCGATGCGGACCAGATCCGCGCGGTCGCGGAGGCGATCCCGGATGTGGAGATCGTGTTCAGCAACGCCGGCGTCGCTCTCGGCAGGGGCATAGCCGAGGCCTCTGTTCTCGGCCACGCCCGCCGTGAGATGGAGGTGAACTACTTCGGGCCCCTTCAGCTCATCCAGAGCCTGGCGCCGACCCTGGCCAGGAACGGAGGCGGCGCTGTCGTGACCGTCGGCTCGGCCGCCGGCCTTACGAACATCCCCTTCCTCCCGACCTACAGCGCCTCGAAGGCGGCGCTCCATTCGCTGACCCAGGCCGCGCGCGTCCTCCTAGGTGCGCAGGGCACCTCGGTGTTCGGCGTCTACCCGGGCCCGGTCGACACCGAGATGAGCCGCGAGCTCGTGGTGCCCAAGGCCTCGGCCCGCGACGTCGCATACTCGATCCTCGACGGGGTCGAGGCCGGCCAGGAGGACATCTTGCCGGACTCCTTCGCGGTCCAGTTCGGCAGACAGTTCGAGTCGTCGCCAAAGGCATCGGAGCGCCAGATGGCCGCAATGGTGGTGGCACTGGCGGCAGCGTGAGCCCATTGGAGCAGACCGGAATGAGATGCCTCGAGGGCCGAAACGTCGTCGTGACGGGAGATAACCGCAGCCTCGGGCTGGGCATCGTTGGCGCACCGGTTACCCGGAGGGCGCGCGTGACTGTTGTCGCGCGCGACCCCGGGCGCCTCAACGCGGTGTCAAGCCGGCGAGCAAGGATTGGGCAGATCGAATTGAATACTTGCCGCGCGATCTCCTCCGGCCAGCCGCCTAGCTCGGCATTGAGTCTTTAGGGATGTTTATTCATCCTCAGAGCCAAGTTTAGCATCAGAAATTGATAGTCAGGGCGCTCCCGATCCCGAGCGGCTTGAGAAACTGAAGGGGCTCTAAGATTATTTCCCATCCGACCGGTCACTGCTACAGACTCGAGATCAGCTTGCACAGTCGTCTCTGCGGAGAACTCATTATATGGAAATCAAACGAACTGGCTCACAGCCTTCAAGCAGAGGTCCCTCCGAGTGGTTTACGGGCACGGTGCGAATTGACCCGCTGTTCCAAGTGTCAGATCCGGCCCGCGCGGCGGGCAACAGCGTTACCTTTGAGCCGGGAGCCCGGACAGCGTGGCACACCCATCCTTTGGGACAGACTCTGGTCGTAACAGCCGGCTGCGGCCGGGCGCAGCGTTGGGGAGGCCCGATTGAGGAAATCCGGCCGGGCGACGTGGTCTGGTTTGCGCCCGGCGAAAAGCATTGGCACGGTGCTGCGCCCATCACGGCAATGACGCACATCGCCATCCAGGAATACCTCAACGGGAAGCCAGTCGACTGGATGGAAAAGGTGAGCGACGAAGAATATCAAACTGGATCGAATCCTGGCGGCACGGGTACTGCATGACCGTGTTGATGGTGAACAGCCAAAGACGCTTCCCTCGTGGAATTGGCGAAGGGTTGGCGGATTCTGCGGTGTTTACAGGTGTGGGCCGACTCGTCGAACTCCACTCTCGCACCCGATGCGAGGCGCAATTGCCATGACGAGGAGCGATTCACCTCAATTCCAAACGACGTTTCCAAAATATTCCGCCATGAAAACGACGCACTTTCTTTGTCTCGCTGGGGCCGCCCTCAGTCTCTCTGGCCTGAGGCTAAACGGTGCGGAAGATTCAATGTTTCGCGGGGATCCGACGCACGCGGGCCTCTACCACGGCCCAGTCCCACAAAGATTGTCTGTAAAATGGGTTTTCCACACGCCCGAGGCCATCGTGTCCTCCCCGACGGTTTCCAACGGCGTGGTCTATTTCGGCAGTTCGGATAACTTCCTCTACGCCGTGGACGAGGGAACGGGAAAATTGAAATGGAAGTTCGACGCCCACGGCAACGTAGGATCCTCGCCCGCAGCAAGTGGGGGGGCCGTTTTCGTCGTTAGCCTGGACGGCCATCTCTATGCGGTCGACGCTGAGTCCGGCGCGCAGAAATGGGCATTCGCCACACTGGGAGAGCGGCGCCATTCGGCTCCGGGGATCGACTACGCCGCACCCTCCACCGAGATGATGCCGGAGCCATGGGATTTGTTTCTTTCATCGCCGACCGTGCGAGACGGAGCCGTCTATTTCGGAAGCGGCGATGGCCATGTTTACGCGGTCGACGCAGCGACGGGCAAGATGCGCTGGACGTTTGAGACGGGGAATGTTGTCCACGCATCGCCCGCCGTTGACGGCGGCTTGGTATACGTGGGCAGCTACGATGCATACTTCTATGCGCTGGATGCCGCCACAGGGAATCTCGCATGGAAATTCAAGACCGGCGAAGACGCCCAGGGCCACCTTATGACAGGAATACCCGGTTCTGCGGCCGTGGCTGATGGATTGGTCGTCTTTGGCTGCCGCGACGGAAACGTTTATGCGCTTGATGCCAAGACCGGTAGCCGACGGTGGCAATTTTCAGCAAACGGCTCGTGGGTGATCGCTACTCCCACGTTATTCGAAGGCAACGTCTACGTCACCACGTCGGACAGCCTAAAATTTGAGGCACTCGACGAGAAAACCGGGGCTGAAGTCTACTCATTGCCCTACGGCACCTATTCCTTCTCCTCACCCTCGATCGCCGGCAATTGTGCGTTCTTCGGCACGTTCGACGGAAAGCTTCACGTCGTAGACCTCGGCACGCGGAAATACGTTGGCGAATTTGCAGTTCCAGGGTCGTCCCTCAACGGCCCACGCTTCCTGGATGCGAATGGGAAGCTGAAGTCGGACGTAGTGTGGACTGGCGATACGCTGGACGACGTCATCGTGGACCTTCGATCCAAGATCTTTTCGCTCGGCTCCATCCTGTCTTCGCCCGCCATAGACGCCGGCGTGGTCTTTTTTGGCAGCGTCGACGGCACGCTGTACGCACTGGGCGATGGCACACCCAAAATCACACTCGTTTCTCCCCGCCCAGTCACCGCACCTTCCTGTTCTCGATCTGCGCTATTCGGGCCTTCGCCATTTTTTTTATGAGCGCCGTCGAAAGCGGCTTGTCTTTGGTGAATTGAAGGGTCCCTTCCGACGTGGAGTGGCCCCGAAGCTCGTTCGTGAACGATTCGAGAATCGATGCCGTCCACCACGGGTTGGGCATCGACGAAGCGTTTTCGAGTGACCCGGACGGGCAAGCACCTAGCGTGGCGACACATCCATAGAGCAAATGAATGATCGCCGGACGTTTCTCAAAACTATCGCGTCCGTAGCGGCCGTTGGATCGTTCAATGCGGTTGTAGCCGACACGGTCGATCAGGTTCCGCTTGGCCCCCAAAGCGGGGTGGTTGATCGCCGGTATTGGGAGTCAGTCCTTCAAAGGCTTGCCAGCCCAGTACTCGGCAATTTGGCAAAGCACGAGCTGCGAAAGGCCATGCCTGTCGAAACGAACGGCGAATTAAACAATCGAAGCAGATACACCCACCTGGAGGCATTTGGCCGTCTCCTTGCTGGGATAGCGCCCTGGCTCGGGACAAAGGGACTGGAAGGTCAGGAAGCCGGACTGCAGACCAATTACATTTGTGAACGATCGAAGGGCGAAGCGAACGTCGTTTAACATGGAAGGGAAACGGGTCGCACGATGACTCAGCAATCGACGTTCCATGTTTGCGGTTATTTGCAAGATGCTGCGGCAAAGATAACTATGAAATTGCCGGCTTGGACTGCATTTTCAGTTTCGCCAGATTCGGGACTCCAGCGTCCCCATATCGGGACTCTGCCGGAGTGTCTCCCGACGGGGACTTGCCCCGTTGAACGATTGGCAGCACGAATGGTCCCCTAATTTTTGTGACGTGAAGATTTCCGCAGAGCCCATATCCGATCCGGACCTCCAATTATGGCGTGGGCGTTATCGGGAAGAAACAAAGGGCCAGATTGTCCACGATTCCCTGCATCGACGGGAGGGCTGGACAACGAGCCACCTGCTTCGCGTCGGTGGCGCCGCCGTCGGATACGGTTCAATGGCCATAGCCGGGCCCTGGACGGGACGGCCGACGGTCTTTGAATTCTACATCCAACCGGGGCATCGCCCTCAGGCATTCGCGTTGTTCGAGGCATATCTTGCGGCAAGCGGCGTGCGCCATTTCGAGGTTCAAACGAACGACGAACTCCTCACGAACCTGCTGCATGTCTATGGCCGCGAGGTGACCAGCGACAAGATTGTTTTTGAAGACAAACTTACCACAGCGTTCCCGAACAAAGGCGCGTCACTTGAGCGCAAGTCCACCGAAATTTCAGACCGTGCCTGCATCGTGCAGCGTCAGGGCGGCAGTGAATGGCGCCTCGATATCGAAGGAATGGTCGTGGCAACCGGTGGCATCAACTTCCACTACAACCAACCGTACGGTGACATTTACATGGAGGTCGCCGAAGGGTTCCGCCGCCAGGGATGGGGTGCGTACCTGGTTCAGGAATTGAAACGGGTGACCTACGAACTGGGCCAGGTTCCTTGCGCGAGGTGCAACCCGACCAATGTGGCCTCCTGCCAGACGCTGCAAAGGGCGGGATTTGTGCCTAGCGGGCAAATTCTCGTGGGTTTAGTCGCCGAACCCTGAGAACGCTTTTGGCGGCACTCTGGGCCGCGCGCCGCCACGAGGAGGCCTTGGCCTACGACGAACGGATGCTCCCGAGTCCACCGCCGACAACGGCACTCCACGTGGACTGGATGTGCGCAGCCGAGTCGTCGGCCTCGTGAGCAAGCGTCCAGTCGAGAAAGCTGGTAAGCGAGGACGCGACGATGAATGAGAGGGCTGGCGCCGGCATGGTGAATCGGAGGGCGCTTTGATCGAGCAGCGAGCGCAAGCGGATCTCGAAGCATTCGCGGATTGCGCGCGCGCCGGCAAGCGACCGGTACAGCCGACGCGCGGAGAGGATGTGCGCGAACAGGGCCGTGCAGTCGAAGGGGCAGGGATCGGCCGGACGAAGACGGATCATGGGCTCGACGATGCGGATGAACTGGGAGCGCAGGAGAGTGTCCTTGGAATCGTGATGGGCGTAGAAGGTGGCTCGGCCGATCCTCGCCTTTTTCGCGATGTCGCTCACGCGAATTGACTCATAGGAACGGCCATGAAGCAGCTCGATAAAGGCGGCGTCGATTCGGGCTCGGGTCCGGAGGGCTCGCGCGTCGGCGCGATCCGGGACACTTTCCGATTTGTGTTTCGAAGTTTGCATGCCGTCTTGTGCTGAGTTTCCCCGTCGTCCCATCATCCGCGCAATGACTCTCACAATTCGACGGACGCTGGCAACCTCGATGCTGCTCTTCCCGTGCCTGTTCATTCTGGTTTTCGTCATGCATTTCCGGAGGTGGAGCGATTTCCTTGTTTTCAAGACACACTACGTCCCGGCGCCTCCCGACCGCGTGGTGTCCTCGTTGATCCAGGCTCACAACCAATGGCCAATGATCCACGATCCACATTTGCTGGGATATCTCGCGCTGCCGGTCGCGATTCTCTGCGCCCTCGCACTCTATGCCGTGGGCAAGGATGCTCGGCCGACGGCCAGCGCCGCAGCCCTATTGATGACGCTTTCAGGAGTCGTTTACATGGGCGGCGTGTTCGGGATGTGGACAGCCTTCTACCGGGGACTGGGCCTGGTAGACGCAAAGTACACGGAGGGTGCAACAGCTACGTTCATTGCGCTGACGACACCGTCGGGTGCGTTCCAGCTGACCACGACGCTGGCAAAATTGGCGATGCTGGGATTCGCCTGCCAGGGGCTGGCGTTGTTTGGAGCGAAGTCCGTGCCCAGTTGGGCTCCCATCCTGATTGCCGCAGGTGCGGCCTTGTTTCTCGGATTCTGGGACTTAGACAACTGGATGCTCCTGGGCAGCTTGCTAATGCTTGCGGGCTTTGTCCCGATCCGGAAGTGCCTGCTTATGGAAACGAAGGTATAGTCTGGCTTGGGCAAGTCGACGCGCGTTCGCTCGGAAAATTTGGCCGTTGTGGCGGATGAATTCCGACGAAAGGCTGTTTTCGAATGAGCAACACAAGGCTAGGGTTGGGAATAACCGCAGCACTCTTGGCTTTGGCGCCGGCACGGGCTGGGGATGAGGGTCATTGGGCGACGATCAACGGTCACCGGATTTATTACGAGATTCACGGGGTTGGGCGGCCGCTGCTGCTGCTTCACGGTGGCGCCAATAATATAGCGCGTTCCTGGCAAAGGCAGATCCTGGATTTTTCGCCCACGCGGGAGGTGATCGCACCGGAACAATCCGGAAATGGGCACTCCCCGGATGTCGCCGGTCCCTTTTCGTATTCCCAGATGACCGAGGACACCGCCATGCTTCTCCAGCAGCTCCATCTTAGAGACGTCGACGTGGTGGGCTGGAGCGATGGAGGAAATGTCGCACTCATGCTCGCGATTCGGTATCCGGAGCTTGTTCGCAGGGTGGTTGCAACCGGTGCGAATACCTCACCAAACGCCTTCTCGGCAAAGGATATTGCCGATGTTCGTCAGTCGCCGGCAGCGAACATAATGGGAGGCGATGTCCTGAAGTACTATGACGCGTTTTCCGCCGATGGCCCCGGGCACGCGCTGGTCGTCGACGAGAAGGTGAAGCAGCTCTGGCTCACCCATCCTGTTCCCTCGGAGCTTTCGATGAATCTTTTGCGGAAGATCCGCGCCCGGGTGCTAATCATGGGTGGAGATCACGATGCCATACCGCTCGAGCATACGCTCCAGATCTACCACGCGTTGAGCAACGCCGAGCTCTGGATCCTCCCTGACACGGGGCACGCCACCTTCGTCGATCGACCCGATTGGACCGATCCATTCGTTCTCTCCTTCCTGCAATGATAGGCGCGAAACGGACCTGTTGAATCCAGCTACCGTTGAAGGTCTCCCGGGTTTTCGGGAATGCCGGGGTCGTCCAGGACCTGAACCGCGGTCGCAGGCCCAAAGTCGTTCCAGTCGTACATGGCCCATACGACTTTTTTGTCCGGGGTAATTTCAACCAATTGGCAGCCCTTGCCGGAATCGCCCCTCGAGCAGAGGACCGTGTTGCCGTTGGCAAGACGGACGCAGCTCTGTGAGCCGTGAAACACGATTCCCGGCGGCAGCTCCGACAGCTTGAATTCCCACACAGTCTCGCCCTTCGGGTTCACCTCCCGCGTCAGTTCGTCCTTTTCGTCGGTGATCAGCGTATTTCCGTTGTGCAGGCGGATTGCCGCCCACGGTGAGCGGATGGCGTAGGACCAGATCTCGTTGAAGTTCCTGTCGTATTCGACCACTTTTCCCATCTCGAGAAACGGGGCGAGAAACGTGCCCTTCGCGGTCATCCGCATGCGTCGAAATTGCCCGTGGACGGTGCCGCGGTCGGTCAGGCTCGGTGCAGGGAGGTCGTGCTCCACTTCCACCAGGCCATTCGTTGTATTGAGGACGATGAGCTTCGGGGGCAGGCCGTTTTCCACCAGCAGCACCTTATCGAGCCCAATGGGCTGCACGGTGTGGATTTCCGTCCCCTTGGACGCGTCGAAATGCCACACGACCCGCTTCTGTGGCGTCACCTCCTCGGCATAGCTCATCCGGGAGAAAACGATGTTTCCGTTGCTGAGCAGCCAGATGTCATCGAATTCCCAGCCCTTGCCGGTGGAGTAGGTCCATATGATCCGTCCATCCCGAACCAGGAACATCGTGTTGCAGCCTTCACCAATATAGAGCATCGGGTGCTGGGCTGCCCCATTGCCCGGAAGTTTCGCCTGGGCGAGAGCCGGCAAAACCGTCCAATTTGGGGGATCGGAGGCGACTTCGTTGGGGCCGAAGGCCGGAACGCCGGGTTGGGTAAATTGATCCAAAGCCGCGAGCGCGGGGGTTGAATCCGTGTCGAACTTGGCCGTGTCCTGCGCGCGGGCTGATAGCGCCATGAATAGACAAGGCACTGCCAGGAGGCCGGGTATACGCCTGCTGTTGAAGCAGAGGCTTGAGGAGAATTCACCCACGAGGGCTGCGTAGAATTGACGCCGAACCGTCGTTTGGCAGCAGAAATGTGTGAATGAATTTCCTTGTCCGCTGAAGATATGTGGCCGCGCTTGCCGGCATTGGAGCCGAGGTTGGCGAGCAGGCCTTCTTTTTACTTCTCTGCTTCAACCGCGCACTCCGATGTTTGACGTCCGCCATAAGATAGGGGACGGTGCCTCGTCCGAGCTGGCACCGAAAACCCACCCCGATCGCATGAGCCCTTTCCGCACGCCTAGACTCCTCGTTGCCCTTTTGCTGCCCTTCGCCGCGTGGGCGCAGCCCCAGCCGGAAGTGATCCATCTCTGGCCCAATGGGGCGCCGGGTTTCGAGAGCCGAAAGGATGTGCCCGAGGAGGCGAAGGACTACTGGGTGCGCAACATCAACAATCCCTCAGTCACCGTCTTTTTCCCCCCGAAAGACAGGGCCAACGGTTGCGCGGTTGTGGTCGCGCCGGGTGGTGGATTCAGGGAGCTCGTCTTCGACGCCGAGGGCAAGCAGGCCGCTGAATTCCTGAACACGCTGGGGATCACGGTATTCGCGCTCAAGTACCGCCTGCCCAAGGAGGAACATTCACCGTATTCGCTGGAAAACGTCCGTGAGGATGCCCATCGGGCGATTCGTCTCGTGCGAAGTCGCGCGAGCGAGTTCCAGATCGATCCCAGACGCATCGGGATCCTGGGATTCTCAGCCGGCGGAGCTGTCGTGAACTTGGTGGCCTACGACAAGGGCGACGGCGATCCCGGAGCCGCGGACCCGGTTGACCGGGTGAACGGGCGCCCAGATTTCGAGATGATGGTGTATCCCGGCGGGGAAGTCCCTGACGTCGTTCCCGCGGACACGCCTCCGGCCTTCCTTATCGCCGCGACCGACGACGACTATGGCTGCGACAAGGTGACGCTTGAGCTTTATGAGAAGTTCCGCGCCGCCAAGGTTCCGGTCGAGGCGCACTTCATCGTGCGCGGACGCCACGCGTTCAACATGGGCGGTCGTTCTCAATACGCGGCGATTCGGGACTGGCCCCAGAGGATGGCGGACTGGCTCGGGGACAGCGGGTTTCTCATGCCGGCATGGTCGCTGCCCGGCTCCGCGAAGCACTCCCAGGTGCCGCCCCCGGTTGACTATCATCTTCCCAGCAGGAGATTTGATGCGCCGATCGGCCTGTTTGAGGGGCAGGCGGACATCGGCAGTTCAACCGTGATGAGCAGCGCGACCTATGAAGCAGGCAGCGGCCACTACACGATTAACTCCGCCGGCTACAACATCTGGTACACGCGCGACGAGTTCCGCTATCTATGGAAAAAGATGTCCGGGGACGTTTCGTTGGCGGCCGACATCGCATACCCAAACCCGGCCGGTTACGGCGACCGAAAGGTGGTCCTCGTTATCCGACAGGACCTCGACGACGATTCCAAGGAAGTCATGGCCGCGTTGCACGGCGCCGGGTTGATTCACCTGGCGCTGCGTCCTGAGAAGGGCGCCAACATCAAGGAGGCGTTCCGCGTCCAGGGGAAGAGCGCTGCCGGTGGCGCGGCCCAGCGCATTGGGATCGAGAAGCACGGAGATTCCTTCGCGCTCTTCGTAAGCCTCGCGGGCGAACCTCCGCATCAGGTAGGCCCTTCCGCCAACCTTCACATTGACGGACCGTTCTACGTGGGCATCGGCTTCTGCTCGCATGTTCCGGACAAGTCCGACACGGCGGTTGTTTCAAACGTGGTTCTCGAGAATTCCGACGGCAAGGTCCGCTAGGGAGTTGGCATTGGTCGAGGCAACTTCGGCTGGTTGCTCATCTAAAAGCCCTTACGGAGTTCAGGATCCGTGCACCGCGCATTGATGGGGAAAACTGGGAATGGGCATTCCCCAAATTAGGGCGCGGCAGCAGCGAGGCACTTGGCCCCGGGAGCTAGACGATGACGGCTATTGCCAGCGACGGAAATGCCTCATTTCTTGGACGGAGTGTTTCGGCGGCTTTCTACCCCATGATTATCCGGAATCGCTGCAAAATTGCCTCGGCATTGTCACGGTTGAGGCCGCTTGGGCTTTTGATCGGCCTCGTTGCACTGCCGATGCTTGCTCAGCAGCAGGACGATTCGTTGGCGCGGGATTTTGCGAATCCACCCGACAGCGCGCGCCCTCGGGTGTGGTGGCATTGGATGAACGGAAATATCACCAAGGAAGGCATCAAGCTCGATTTGGAGTGGATGCACCGCATCGGAGTCGTGGGCTTCCAGAATTTCGATGCGAGCTTGTCGACTCCCCAGGTGGTCGAGAGGCGGCTGGCGTACATGACCCCCGAATGGAAGGATGCCTTCAAGTATGCGGTGACGCTGGGCGATCAGCTGGGTATGGAGGAGGCGATCGCAAGCTCTCCCGGGTGGAGCGAGACCGGCGGTCCGTGGGTGCCTCCGTCGCAGGGAATGAAAAAGTACGTGTGGAGCGAGACGTTCATCGAGGGCGGACGGCCGTTCACCGGCCAGCTGGCCCATCCTCCTTCCAACACCGGGCCCTTTCAGGCGCTGAAGGATCCCGGTATATCGGCCACTTCTCCGCAATACTACGCCGATTCCGTTGTTGTCGCGTACCGACGGCCGTCCGCCGATTTGACCCTCGATTCGCTCCATCCGACCGTGACATCGAGCGCGGGCGCTTCTGATCCAAAGACGATCAACAATCCGGGGCCTGAAAATCTGACGAGGCTCCCTGTCCCGGCGGTTGGCGAAAGCGCCTGGATCCAATATGAATTCGGCCAACCTCAGGCCATCCGGTCCATCACCCTTGCGACGGTCGAAATGGGCATTGTCACCTCTGTGGCGACAGGTATCTCCAATCCCGACAAATTTTTCGAGGCCAGCGATGACGGGCAGAAATTCCGAGTCATTGTGAAGCTGCCGGAAGGCGGGTCGCCGGAGCACACGGTTTCATTTCCAGCCGTCAAAGCTAAGTTTTTCCGGGTTGTTTTTGAGCGCGCGCCGCCTCCGGTCACGCCCTCATGGATGACCGGCGTGGATCCCGCCTCATTGGGGGGCAACGCCCGGCCCCCGGCCTATTACGAGATTGTTGAGCTTGCGCTGCATCCCGGGGCGCGCGTGAACAGATTCGAGGAAAAGGCGGCTTTTGACACTATGCCCGACCTCTATCAATTCGCGACGCCCCAATCGGCAGAGGGCGAAGCGATACCGAGGGCCGACATCGTGGACCTCACGTCGAGGATGAGCGCCGACGGCACGCTCACCTGGACGCCTCCGGAGGGCGAATGGGTGGTTCTTCGCTTCGGATACTCATTGTTGGGGATCACCAACCATCCGGCCACGGCCGAAGCCACCGGCCTTGAGGTCGACAAGCTGAATGGCAGCTACGTGAAGAACTACATGAACGGCTACCTGGACAGCTACAGGGACGCCGTCGGCGCGGAATGGATGGGCAAACGCGGCATCAAGTTTGTCGTCACCGACAGCTGGGAGGCCGGCGCGCAGAACTGGACCGACGACATGGTCGTTCAGTTCAAGGCGCGGCGCGGCTATGATCCACTGCCGTGGATGCCGGTGCTGGCCGGGAGGCTGGTCGGGAGCGCCGAGGACAGCGACCGGTTCCTGTGGGATTTCCGCAAGACGATCGCCGACCTCGTCGCGGATGAACACTACTGCCAGGTGCAGGCGTCGCTCAAGGAGCGCGGCATGGGCCATTACGGGGAGTCGCACGAGGGCGGACGCGCGCTCATAGCCGACGGGATGGAGGTCAAGAAGCTGGATGACATTCCGATGAGCGCGATGTGGACGCAGCTTCCCGGCGTCAACAAGGAGCAGTACGGCTACAACGCGGACGACCGCGAATCGGCGTCGGTGGCGCACATTTATGGCCAGAACCTTGCGGCCGCCGAGTCCATGACCGCCTCGGCCGCGCCGTGGGCGTGGTCCCCGGCCACGCTGAAGCCCACCGCCGACTCGGAATTTCTCAACGGGATCAACCGCTTCATGATTCACGAGTCGGCCCACCAGCCCCTGGTGGGCAAGGCGCCCGGGCTCACACTTGGGCCGTTCGGCCAGTGGTTTAACCGAAATGAAACCTGGGCGGAGGAAGCCGGACCATGGATGGACTACATAGCCCGCAGCAGCTTCCTGCTCCAGCAGGGGCACTTTAGCGCGGACCTGGTCTATTTTTACGGGGAGGATTCCAACCTGACGGCGATCTTTGGCGGAAAGGCCCCGGACATTCCGGCCGGCTACGGGTTCGACTACATCAATGCCGACGGCCTGATCCACGAGCTAAAGACGGCCGACGGACGCCTCACGACCGCCAGCGGAATGAGCTACCGCGTGCTGGGCCTGGATCCCTACAGCCGCCACATGTCGCTTCCCGTGCTAAGGGCGATCGCGCGCCTCGTGGAGGAAGGCGCCGTCGTGGCCGGCCCCAAGCCGACGGACGATCCAAGCCTCGCGGACGACCAGGCGGAATTCCGGGGGCTGTCCACCACGCTTTTTGGCGACGGCAGCGGCGAGCACCGGGTGGGCAAGGGCACGGTATACGCCGGTCGGACCCTGGCGGACGTCTTCGGCACCCTCGGGGTCAAACCCGACTTCGAGCACACGAAACCCATGGGCGACACGCGCATACTTTTCGTGCACCGCAAGCTTCCTGACGGGGACCTGTACTTTCTGGACAACCGCCGGGATCGTGACGAGACCGTCGACGCCACCTTCCGCGTGACGGGAAAGACGCCCGAACTTTGGCACGCCGAGACGGGCGCCGCGGAGCCTGTCTCCTACGCATTCGTCGATGGACGCACGACGGTGCCCTTGCACCTTGAGCCCTGGGGCGCGGTGTTCGTTGTCTTCAGGAAGGCTACAACGGAGAGCTCGCTCACCTTGCCCAAGGTTGTTGAGACAACGGTCGCCACCGTGGACGGTCCCTGGGACGTGAGCTTCGAGCCGAACCGGGGGGCGCCCCCCGGCATCAGGCTCGACACGCTCGCCTCCTGGAGTGACAGCACGGACGCGGGCGTGAAGTACTTTTCAGGCGCCGCCACCTACAACATTGCCGTCGATGCGCCCGCCGAATGGTTCAAGACCGGCTCGCACGTGTGGATCGATCTCGGGGCCGTTAGCAACCTGGCGGACGTGACGGTGAACGGCACGGCGCTTGGGGTCGCGTGGCACGCACCTTTCCGCCTTGATGTCACCGGCGCGCTCAGGCACGGATCGAACGCCGTGTCGATCAAGGTGACGAATGCCTGGGTCAATCGGATGATCGGCGACCAGCAACCTGGCGTCGCGATCAAGTATACCTTCGCGGACATCGCGCCCTACAAGGCTAACTCACCGTTGCTGTCTTCGGGACTTCTGGGACCGGTTCGCATTGTCCGGGTCGGGCCGCAATGACCCCATTCGGGGAGCGGTGACCGGGGAACGAAAGCGACGGCCGGACGGCTCATGCCTCTGTCGGGAACGGTGCTCATGATTTTGCCTTCGCCGACAGCGCGCCTCAGGGAGGCGACGCGTCCGCCGGCAGCTTTTGGTGGTAGTTGGGGTAGGGAGGGCGGGGATATTTGACAGGGGGATGCGCGGCCAGCTGCTCAAGCGCGACGGCCACCGCCCGCTCCAGCTGGGGATCGTGGCCCTGGCGCACAAGCTTCGGGTCCATTTCCACCTCGACGTCCGGGGGAATCCCGTGGTTCTCGACCTCCCATTCGCCCTTCGTTCCATAGAGGCCCCAGCGCGGTGCGGTGATGGAGCCGCCGTCCATAAGTTGCGGGTAGCCGCCGATACCGATCAGGCCTCCCCAAGTGCGCACGCCGACGAGGGTGCCCACCTTGTTCATTCGAAACATCCACGGGAGCGCATCGCCGCCCGAGCCCGACATCTGATTAATGAGCATGATCTTTGGCCCCTGGATGGCTTCCGCCGGCTCGGCGTAGTCCTCGCCCTCGCGCGAGGCGTTCATCATGCGCACGGGACGATTGAGAAGGTCCACGATATAGTCCGCCACGTCGCCGCCGTGGTTGAACCGTTCGTCGAGGATGGCCCCCTGCTTGCCCACCTGGGCGAAATAATAGCGGTTGAAGTTGGTGTAACCACCCTCGCCGGTGTCGGGCAGGTGGACGTAGGCGAGGCGACCGCCCGACAGGTCCTCGACTTTCTTCCGGTTTGACTCAATCCAGAAGCGGTAGCGTAGGTTGCCCTCGGAATCGATGGGAACGACGGTCTCATCGTGCGCGCCGACGCCGTCGGCGGTGGGCCCGACCCGGACCACCGTCTGCTTGCCGGCTGTTTCCTGGAAGAGGCGGAATATCTCGTCCTTGCCGTCCAGCGCGTGCCCGTTGACGGCGAAGACGTAGTCGCCCTCCTTCACCCGAACGCCGGGCCGCGTGAGCGGCGATTCCAAGTCGGGATTCCAGTTCTCTCCCGGATAAATGCGGGCGATGCGGTAATGCCCGTTCTCCACCGAATAGTCCGCGCCAAGGAGGCCGACCGAGACATGCTTTGATTCGGGCTCGGCGCCTCCGCCGGCCCAGACGTGTCCCGAGACGATCCAGCCGGTCATTTCACCGAACAGGGCGTTCAGGTCGTCGCGGCTTGCGATGCCCTCGACGTAGGGACGGTACAGGTGCTCGGCGGCGGCGAGGTCGAGGCCATGGTGGCCCGGGTCATAGAAGAAATCACGCTCGATGCGCCACACCTCGTGGTACATCTGCCTCCACTCGGCGCGCGGGTCGACATAGACTTCGAGCTTGTCGGTGGCGATCGCCCCTTTGCCCCCGTTGTCCTCCTTGTCGGAGTCCTGGATGAGCCACTTCTTGTCCTTCTGGATGAGCATCTTCTCGCCGTTTGCGGACAGCAGGAACGTGACCATCCCGTCTGCCACCTTCTCGGTCTTTCGCGTCTTCAGGTCGAACCTCGAGACGGTCAGGGGCGGCGGTTCGTTCGGGTCGAAGTCCCCGGCATGCGGGGCGGCGACGGCATATAGGATCCCCTCCTTGCCCGTCTGCAGGTCCGTGTAGCTGGCGCCAGGCAGCGGCATTGACACAATGCGCTGGTCAATGCCGTCAAAGTCTATGCCGACCGGCTCGACCTTGGGCTTTGCGGGCGCCTTTTCATCGGCCTTCCCCTTGGCGTCCACGGCTGCGACCGGCTTCGTGTCCGCATCCTTCTTTACCTCCTTCGCATCGGCGACGGGCGCCGCGGCGGCTGCCGTGTCCTTCGCGGCATCCTTATCCTTATCCTTGTCCTTATCCTTCGCCGCCTTGTCGGCATCCTTGTCGCCCTCCTCCTCGTCGCTTTCGGGGGCGACAGGCGAGGGAAGATCCTTCCTGAGCACCACGGCATAGACGCTCGCGTTCGAGGGCCGGCCGATGCTCGACATGTCCAGCCATCCCGCTGACAGGGCAGAATCGGTGCTTGCCGTGAAATAAAGGTACTTGCCGTTGCGATCGAAGCGAGGCGCGCCCGCATCGGAGAGCCCATCGGTGATCTGGTGGATGCTGTGGTCGACCGTCGAGTACACGAAGACGCCGTGGAAATGATTCGGCATCTGCTTCGTGTAGGCGATCCACTGGCTGTCCGGGGACCATGCGAGGTTGAGGTTGCCGATCGGGGTGTCGTAGAGGTCCGTGTCGAAGTTCAAGGGCGCGCCGCCGTCGACGGGCACGTACCAGGCCTTGAGGCGCTTGTCGGTGTAGGCTATCTTCAAACTGTCCGGCGACCACGTCGGGGCATAAAAAAACGAGGCGGGCTTCCCGAGGTCTATCTTGCGCGGCTCGCCGAGGCCGTCCTGCGAGCGAATGTGAAGGGCGTATTCCCCGGACGCATCCGAGAAGTAGGCGACCGATTTTCCATCGGGGGACCAAGACGGGTCCCGGTCGGCCACAGCCGGGCTCCCGGTCAGATTGCGGACGTCGCCCTTTTCGGCCGGGACCGAGAGGATTTCCCCGAAGGCCTCGAAGAGGGCGCGCTTGCCCGTCGGCGAAATCGCGGCGCCGAGGATGTTCTCGGGCTTCACCTGTGCGAAATGGGGTTTCAGTTCGGGCAGGTCGGCCGCGATCCTCACCTGGACGGCGTGGCTTTTGCCCGTGGCGAGATCGAAGAGGTGCAGCGCGCCAAACTGCGAATAGACGATGGCACCCGGGCCCGCAGCCGCCGACTTGATGTCAAACCCGTCATTGCCCAGGAGCTTCCGGACCTTGCCGCTCTTCGTGTCGTAGCCGAAGAGCGTGTAGGGACCGTCCCTGTCCGACAGGAAATACACCGTGTCGCCCACCCACATCGGGCAGCGGTCATTTGAGTTCTCGCGCGGCACCTTCGTGACGCTCGAGTCGGAGAGGTCCGCGATCCAGATTGGCGTCGTCTGGCCCCCGCGGTACAGCTTCCATTCGGGTTCCCATTGGGTGAAGGGCACGTACGCGAGGTGCGTGCCGTCGGGAGAGTAGGACGCCTGCGCCACCGACGGGAGGGGAATCTCCTGGGGAAGACCCCCGGCCAGTCCCACGGAAAACATCTGCGGGAGGTCCCGGGGCGTGACACGGTTTGAGATGAAGATGACGCGCGCGCCGTCGGGCGTCCAGCCGAGCGCGCTGTCGTACCCCGGATGATAGGTCAGGCGCACGGGTGCGCCGCCGGCCGCGTCGACGACATAGACATCGGCGTTTCCGTCCTGGAGCCCGGTGAACGCGATCTTGCCGCCGTCCGGAGAAAACCGCGGGCCGCCGTTTCGTCCGCCGCCCACGATCAGGCGGTGGGCGTCGCCGCCCGACCTGTCCACGGTCCAAATGTCGCCGCCGTAGCCAAACGCGATCTGCGTTTGGCTGAGGCTCGGCGCCTGCAGGAGGAGGGGCGCCTCACTGGCCGCCCGCGCGACCAGTGCGGTTGCCAGGACAAATACGCAGGCGGGGAGGAGTCTCTTCGGCGAAACGAGCTTCATGGGACAGGGCCTTTCTTTGGTTTTGCCCGGAATCGGGCCGCGGGCGGGGACCGTTCTATTTCAATGGGAAGCCAAGGCAACAACGGTGTCAGCTGCTGTCCGGCGTTCCGCTCTCAGCGAAAAAGAAGCGGCGCGAAGTGGACCAGGTTGTCGCGCCAGGTGGGCCAGTTGTGGATGCCGGGCGTCTCGATGGCCACGGGCGCCAGCCCCTTTGTCCTAAGCCAGGCCACGAACAGGCGGTTGGGCTTGATGAGTTCGTCCTCGGTGCCGCAGGCGACCCAGAGCAGCTTGGGCTGAACCCTGGCATCGAGGTTCGGGATCAGGCCGTCCAGATGCAGGTACGCCACGGCTGAGCTGAAGCCGCCGACCCAGCCAAACAGGTCGGTGTGGTCGAGCCCGATGAGGAGACTCTCGCCGCCGCCCATGGAGAGGCCGGCGATCGCGCGGTCCTCGCGGCGCGACGAGACCCGGTAGCCTTTTTCCACTTGGGGCTTGATCTCGGAAAGGAGCGCGCCGCTGAAGCGCTGAAGGTTGTTCCCGATCTTTGCCTCGTCATTCCACTGACCGAATCCGCCGGTGACGAAGCTCAGGTCCCCGTAGCCCAGCGGCATCACGACGATCATGGGAACCGCCCGTCCTTGGGCGATCAGGTTGTCGAGGATCAGGTTCGCCTGCCCCTCGCGCATCCAACTCCCCGAAGTCGCGCTCCACCCGTGAAGCAGATAAAGCACGGGATAAGGTTTCGCGGAGGCGGCATCATACCCCGGCGGCGTGTAGACATAATAGTCCTCAAGGTCGCCCGGCAGTCCCTGAATGGCCACTGACTTGTACGCGTGATGGTGGATCACGCCGTGCGGGACGTTGAGCGCGTCCCAGAGCTGCGGAGCGCCCGTGACCGCCACCTCATTCGTCAGGAACGCATAGCCCGGATCCACCTGAGGGTTTCGCGGATCCAAAATGGCCGTTCCATCGACTTCCAGCGCATAGGCGTGGAGCGCGGGCTCAAGCGCCGGGGTCGTGAGTGTCCATATGCCGTCGGCTCCCTTGGCGAGGGGCATCAGATGGTTATGGTCGTAGTCCAGGCTGACAGTCACCTTCTGGGCGGTGGGCGCGTAGTAGCGGAAGGTGACGCTCCCGTCCGCGTTCACCTCGTGGGAATTGAGCGCCGGCTGCTGCGCGGTGGCCGCAAGGGGCAGCGCGAGCAACCCAAATGCAAAGGAGGCCAACCGGAACCGGGCAGGGACATTCGAATGGAAATTCATTGGGGAACGGAAGCCTTTCGCGTGCCAGCAGGCGGGGCCATCCCAAAACCGGCGGGGCGCAGGCCGCACTTGCGGATTTTCGCGGGATGACGGTAATGCTTGGGCCGCACCCGCAAATTCCCATTGACCACCCCGAACAAACAACCTGCCTCGGGCAAAGCCAGAATCGCCATCGCCTCCATCGGCGCTGTTTTCTTCCTGATCGCGAGCGCCGTCGTGACATGGTACGCGCGGCGTGCCCAGGTGTCGGGGGATATGATGCCCAACGGCCGCGGCGGGACGATGTCGGTCGGCGACGGCTACAAGGCTGCGGGCCTGCTCTTCGTGTTTTCGCTCATCTACGGCTTCAGGGCCAGGATGCTGACCCAGCGGAAGGTGGATTGATGGCCGAATCCGGAAAATCCGAGGCTCCAAAGACAAAATCCAACGACCCGCTGCATGGGATCACGCTGGAACGGCTGCTCACTGAACTTGTGGGCCACTTCGGATGGCGGGAAATGGGCCGCCGCGTTCCCATCCGGTGCTTCCTCTTCGATCCGAGCATCAAGTCGAGCCTGACCTTTTTGCGGAAGAACCCATGGGCGAGGGCGAAGGTCGAGGAAATCTATGTTTCGCTGATCGCGGGGAAATAAACTTTTTTCCCTGAACAGTTAGGGGCAACGGCTGTCCACATAGGAACCGTTGAGCGCTTTGGCTGAATCCCTCCACCGATTTGAGCCACCCTGGATCGAAGTAGGCAGGGTGTATCGACGCATCTGCTTTCTGCGCTCGGAGGGGATGACCGATGAGGCGAAGGCCATGGAGGACAACGAATTTGCCGAGGCTGCGGCCAAGGCACGCGGGGCTGCCGCGTCTGAAACCGAGGGCGATTCCCTGCTTAAGACCCTTCTCGCCCAGGAAGAAGCGCGTGTCGCGGAGGCAATCGCCTTTGCGGAGGTGCTCGCCCCGATGCTGGCCAAACGCCTCTCGGCCCTCATGCCGGCGCCCCGGGCTTCGCCCGTTCCTTTCCCGGTCCGGGAAAGAAAGCCGGGGCATGACGAGAATCGAGGCATCGCCGACTTCATCGAGGACATGCTGGCCCAGGAACGCACCGGCACCGGCTGAATTTTCCGCAAGTACAACCCGCTCAATGCTCAATCATGATAACAGCCACAGCTGAAAAACAGACAAACACCCCGGCCCCCCAGCAGGCCGCCGTTCCCTTTTCGCCCCCGGCCCGGGCGCCCACGCCCGCGAAGTCGAATATCCTCCTCATCGGCCTCGACCTCGGCACCAACAAGTCCTGCGTCCTCGCCGGACCCTCGGGATCGACGGATATCACTGTCAGCAAGGTGATTCCCTCGGTGGTCGGCTACGTCAAGGACGGCATCGTGGACGGCATCATAACGGGCAACGCCAAGATCCTCTACGGCGAGGATGCGCTCAACCAGATGCTCCACGTCGAACTTGTCGCTCCCTTGGACGAGGGCGTCATCTCCCGGCCCGAGGCGGCCCGCGATTTCATGCTGCACATCCGCCAGCTGGCGGACCCCTCCGGCAAGGCCGATATCCGCGCGGTGGTCGGCGTCCCCGCGAATGCGGGCGAGCAGGCACGCGAAAACATCCGCCGGTCGGTCCAGGGCATATTCTCCCGCATCCTGTTGATTCCCGAGCCGTTCCTCGCAGCGCTCGGGTACCGGGACGACTCGAGGGTGAAGCAGCCGGGCTACGTCGATCCCGTGGTCAATTCACTCTTCATCGACATAGGAGGGGGAACCAGCGACCTCTGTCTCGTTCAGGGCTATTTCCCGACCCGCGACGACCAGATCAGCATCCCCTTTGCCGGCGACGCGATCGACGAGCTCCTCTTCGACGAGCTGAACCGCACGTACCCGAACAATGGGCTTTCACGCATCACCGTGCGCGAGATCAAGGAGACCCACTCCTACGTTGGGCCGAGCCGCAAGCCGCTCGACGTCAAGGTCGTGATCGGCGGCAAGAGCCGCACGCTCGAGCTTGGGGACTCGGTTGGGAACGCCTGCAACACGCTGATCGACAAGATCTACCCGGCCCTGACGACCCTCATCGCCGCAGCCTCGTCCGACTCCGTCGTGACGCTGTTGCAGAACCTCATAATCACCGGCGGCGGCTCGCAGATCAAGGGCATCGATACGGTGCTTCAGAAGCGCCTCACCGACGACGGCTATGAGAACCCCAAGGTGCGCCTTGCCGGGCAGGACTTCCAGAGATACGTCGCGATCGGGGCCCTCAAGGCGGCCCGCGCCGCGCGCGAGAACCAGTGGCAGGTGCTCCTGGGCTAAGCCTGGTCGCCCTGCCGCCGGGTTGGCCCTGGACACTCAGGCGTCGACCCGTATCGGCAGGACCACGAAGGGCATGCTCGAGAGGAAAAACCGCCTCTGGAGGGTGAAGACCGTGTGGTTGTGCAACCAGCGGGTCAGGTTGGTCTCGTAGGTGAAAAGCAGCTGGCCGGCGAAGAAAACCTGATTGGGGAAGTCTGTCGAGGCCTCGCGGGCGAGCTTCATCACCTCGCTTGTCACGTCGTACCCAATGGTTGTGTAGGCCTTGGAACCGTAGCCTCGCGCCCGGGCGAACTGCACGTAGCGCTGCACCTCCGACTCGGTGTGCGCGCGCAGGTCGTCTATGTCCGCGGCGCCCTTGAAGTTGCCGGCGTCCACGGACCCGACCTGCACGAACACGAAGTTCTTGAAGGTGTTCCCGAACATCCGGGGCACGTTGAGGATCGTGTGCAGGCCGAGGCCGTTGAACCCGTTGACCAGGATGACGGCTGTCCGGGCCTTCGGATCGAGCGGGGGAGGCGTCGCCGGAACCACGCGCACCTCGGATTCCGCGGCCTCGACGATGGAGTCCAGGCGCTTCAGCTGGGTCCTCACCCCGTTGTAGTGGCGCTTGATCGCGAAGGCGATAAAGACGAGGGCGCCGGTGACAAGCCAGGTTGCCCAGCCCCCCTCCCTGAACTTCACCAGGGAGAGCGAGATGAGGATCGACGCGGTCAGCACAAGTCCGAACCCGTTGATCGCCAGCTTGTGGATCCAGCCTGGCTCGGTCGCGCGCTCCTGCCACCAATGGCGGACCATTCCGAGCTGAGAGAGCGAGAAGGTGATGAACACATTGATGGAGTAGAAGATGACAAGCAGGTCCACGGATCCGTGCGTCGCGCCCATCATCACGAACCCTGCGAGTCCCATCAGCAGCACGCCGTTGCGTGTCACGAGCCGCTCGCTCAGGTTCGCGAACTGCGCCGGAAACCACCGGTCGAGCGCCATGTTCGCCAGGACCCGGGGCCCGTCGAGGAAGCCGGTCTGCGCCGCGATGATCAGCAGCGCGGCCTCGGAGAACAGGGTGACGATGACGAACGCGCTGCCCGTCGTGTGGTTCCATCCCGACGTCATCTTCTCGAACAGGACGGCATTGAGCGTCTTGTGGGGGTTGATCTCGACCGCATAGAGCTGGTAGGCGACAAGCAGGCCCGCAACCGTGAGGGCGAGCGACACGCCCATGTAGACCATCGTCCGCCGGCCGGTCTTGACGCGGGGTTCGCGCAGGATCGGCAGGCCGTTGCTGACGGCCTCGATTCCCGTGTAGGTCCCGGCGCCCATGCTGTAGCTCTTCAGGAGGAGCGCCATGAGACCGAACATACCGACGCTGGCGCTCACCGAGTGGATCTCATGGGACGTGGCCGCCGGCAACGCGGCCAGGCCTGACGTATGCGTGAAGAACGCGTAGGCGATCACGAAGACGTGCGTGAGAACGAACACGCCGAAGATCGGCACCCAGATGAGAACGGATTCCTTGACCCCGCGCATGTTGATGAGGGTGAGGCCAATCACGCAGGCGAGCTCGAACACAAGCTTGACGGTCAGGCCGAACCCGAGCGTGTACTCCTGCACGGACGGGGGAAAAAGGCTGAACAGGGCATCCGCGCCGCTCGCCACCGAGATCGTGACGGTGAGCACGTAGTCGATGAGGAGCGCGCAGCCCGAGACGACGCCGGTCGCCGGGGAGAGCAGCTTGCTCGCCACCAGGTAGCCGCCGCCGCCCGTCGGGAACAGGGATATGATCTGCGAGTAGCTTGCGCAGATGGCGATGATCGTCACCACGCAGGCGAGCGCCACGAAGATGCTCAGGTGCGTGTTGCCGCCGAGCGCCTTGAAGGTTTCCTCGGGGCCGTAGCACGACGACGACAGGCCGTCGGCGCCGAGGCCGACCCACGCGAAGACGGCTATCAGCGAGAGGCTGTGGAACAGGTTTCGGTCCGTGAGGGACTTCTCGCGCCCGAAGAGGATCGATTTGAGTGACATGCGTTGCGTCGCCCTTGGAGCCGGTGGAATTGCGCGTCAGCCTTGCGACCGTCGGACAATGCGGCGCGGGATGCGACCGGCAAGATAACTGTGATACTTAACATTATCTTAATGCCGGCCCCGCCACAGTCCGCCGCTTGACAGCCGAGCCGGGAAATCGCTATTTCGAATCCGCGTATGGAGGCAGCCCTTGATCAGCCGGTGCTTGTCCTTAACCGCCTGTGGCAGGCGGTTAACGTCATTGGCGCCCGGCGGGCGTTCGGGCTGCTGGCCCGCGGGCACGCCCACGTCGTCCACCAGCAGGCGGATGATTTCCGGATGTTCTCGATGATGGACTGGATCGACTTCTCGGAGGACAACCCGCCGGTGGTCGAGATGGAGATGGTCCACACACCGACCCGGACGATCCGCCTTCCGCGGGTGATCCTGCTCACCTTCTTCGACAAGCTCCCGTGCAAGGAGCTCAAGCTCACGCGCAACAACGTCTTCGAGCGCGACAAGAACTCCTGCCAATACTGCGCAAAGGTCCTCCCCCGCGAGCAGCTGAACCTGGACCACGTGATCCCCCGCGACTACGGCGGGAAGACCACCTGGGAAAACATCGTCTGCTCATGCATCCGCTGCAACACCCGCAAGGCCAACAGGCTCCCCCACGAGGCCGGCATGCGCCTCATCCGCAAGCCCTCGCGCCCGAAGTGGAGGCCGGTCATTTCCATGGTCCTCGGCAACCAGAATCGGGAGATTTGGAAGGACTTCCTCGATATTGCCTACTGGAACGTCGAGCTGGAGGAGTGAGGACGCCCGCTAGCCGCGCGCCAGCGGCAGCGAGACCCGCAGCGTCGTCCCGGAGTGGCTCGAGTTAACGAGCTCGATGTCGCCGTTGTGGCCCAGGAGAACGCGCTTGGCGATCGCAAGCCCCAGCCCGGTGCCGTCCGGCCTGCCCGTCAGGAACGAGTCGAAGATCCTTCCGCGAATGGCGTCGGGTATGCCGGAACCGGTGTCCGTCACCTCAAGTATGGCGTGCCCCCCGGGGTCGCGCCCGTCCGTGCTCAGCCTGAGCGCGATTTCGCCGCCTTCCGGCATCGCCTGCATCGAGTTGATGATCAGGTTCAGCAGCACCTGCTGAAGCTGGCCCTTGTGACCCTCGACGACGACGGACTGCGCCGGCGGCTCGAACGACACGCGGATGTTGCTCTGCGCGAGCTTGAGCCGGACGAGGACCAGCGTGTCGGCCACGATCTCGGCGACCTGGTGGCGCGAGTGCAGGCTCGTGGGGGCCTTCGCGAAGTTGAGCACGCGGGTCACAATCGACTCGAGCTGGTCGAGCTTTTCCCCGATGACGCGCACGTCGGTGCGCCTCGGGTCGCCCTCCGCGAAGTCCAGGCCCATGCCGCCATGGAGGAGCTTGAGGACGGTGAGCGGGTTGCGGATCTCGTGGGCGATCTCCGCGGCGAGGAGCCCGAGCATCGTGAGGCGCTCGTTCTTCCTGAGCGATTCCTCGCTCATGAACACCCGCGAATAGAGGCGGGAATTCTGGAGCGCCACGGCCCCGAGGCTCGCGAGAGCGCTGCAGAGGCGCTTCTCGTCGTTGTCGAACACCCGCGTCCTGTCCGTGAAGATGACGAGGACGCCGAGCACGTCGCCCTCGAAGAGCATGGGCGCCGCGATGACCGAGCGCAGCTCGGGGTCGCGGGGCAGGTCCATCAGGTCGAAGAATTCCGGAGACTGGATGTTGGCGAACGAAACCGGCTTCCTGGTCCTCACGGCCGACGCGCAGAGGCACAGGCGCAGCGGCAGGTCGCCCTCCGGCGCCAGCGTCCCCGGTTCGCCGCGGAACGAGGCAAGCCGCAGGCTCGCCTCCGAGGCGTCATAGAGGAAGAAGGCGCAGGCTTTCGCCTGCATCATCGCCGAGGCGTCGCGGGTCAGCGTGTCGAAGAGCTCGCGCTGCTCGAGCTTGCCCACCAGCGCCTGGCCGGTCGCGATCAGCGCCTCGAGCTGGCGCTCCTTGCCCTGCAGGTGGCGCAGTTCCCAGAGCCGCCGGAGCACGCGGGCCGCGGCCTCGGCCAGCCTCACGAGGCCCTCGAGGTCGTCGTCCCCGTAGGACCCGGGGGCGTTGCGGTCGAGGGCAAGGACGCCCAGGACATGGCCGTCGGACGTCAGCATGGGGGCCGCCATCTCGCAGTTTGTCTCGGGACGCATCGGCCGGCTGCGCGGATCCGTCGGCGAATCGGGCACCAGCGTGGGAATCCCGTGCCACGCGACCCAGCCCGGGATGCCCTGGCCCGGCGCGAACGACCGGTCCGCGCCGGGTGGCAGGCCGAGCTCCGCCTCGATCTCAAGCTTGCCGGTTTCGGGATTCTGGAAGGCGACGATGCCGCTGTCGGAGCCGAGCGCCCGGGCGGCGACCGCGAGAATAGCCCGGGTGGCGACCGCTGGGTCGTCGGTGCCCGAAGCCAGGGATGAGATGGCGTGGAGCGCCTTCAGTTCCGCTTCTTCGGTCATCTCGACAGTCGTGCAGGCGCCGGGCGCTCGCGCAAGGGATTACGCGGGCCCTGTCCCCGGCCGGACACGGGCGGCCTCAGGCGGTTTCGCCCACGGGCACGAGCGACGGCGTGATCACCTCGGTCAGCGCGGTCCGGAGCCTCTGCAGCCTGTCGGGGTCCTCGACCGGCTCGTGGTTCGCGCTCTCTATGTAGAATGTGTCGATCGCGACCCCGCGCTCCGTGCCGATCCTCGCGAACGTGATGTCGAAGCCAAAGTCGAATATCGCCTTTGCCAGCCTGTAGAGGAGGCCGATCTGGTCCCTTGCCTGGACCTCGACAATCGTTCTCTGCATCGAGATCTCATGGTAGACGTCGACGGTCGGGGGAAAGGAGCTGTGGAGGATCTCGCCTCCCTTGGAATACAGGTACCGCGTCGCGGCGATCTTCTTGGCCTGGGAAAGGATCTCGGGATACAGGTCCGAGTTTGAGATGAGCGCCGACTCGATGATCTTGGCGAACGACTCCTGCGCGGCCGAGTTCTGGACCACGCCGCGCCCGGGCTCCACGACGTAGAAGGTGTCGATCGCGATGTGGTCGGTCCGCGAGATGACCTTTGCCCCGAGGATGTTCAGGCCGGCGACGCTGAAGGCGCCCGCGAGCTTGTAGAACAATCCAGCCCGGTCCCAGGTCACCACGTTGACGACCGTGAGGGAGCGGTTGAGGTCGTCCTTCCAGTCGATCACCGGGCGCAGCGAGCCGACCGAGTCGGTGGCCGTGATCGATTTCAGCAGCTTGTTGACCATCTGGATGTGGAGCGTGATCTCGCTCGCGTCCGTCAGGATGAAGTATCGGTCCGGAAGCAGGCTGAAATGAGCGGCGATCTCGTCGTCGCTTATTCCGGGTATCCGTTTGGCGATCAGTTCCTGTTCGGTCATTTTGCGTTTTTCCTCAAAGTTTACCTCAATCTCGGCCCCGAGCCTCAGGCGCTCAAGCGTGTTTCGGTAAAGGGTGGTATGGAGCGTGTCCTTGTAGCTGTTCCACAGGTCGGAGGATGTCCCCCGCGCGTCGCAGAACGTATGCACGTAAAGGAACCGGAGGCGTTCCGGATCGCCAACGAGTTCTGCAAAACTGGCAGATGTCTTGGGGTCATCTACGTCCCGCTTCTGCCAGAATCGTGCCATCGCGAGATGATTCTTTATTACAAATGAAACAAGTTCGCGGCCCCTCGGGGACACCCCCAGACGCTCCATGGTGGGGCCCGCGAGCCGGACCCCGGATTCGGAGTGGTTCTTGATGCCCATCGCTTTGCCAATGTCGTGGAGGAGGAGGGTGAGGTAGACCAGGGTCGGGTCTTCCACCTCATGGAGAACGTTCCTGTATTTAAGCGTGATCGGCTCCGGCTTCGTGAAGATCAGGTCTAGCTCCCGTATTGCATTAAGTGTATGTATATCAGCCGTATATCTATGATAATACTCGTGTTGGACGAGGCATGTCAGGGCGTCGAATTCCGGGATGTACCCCCCCAGCACCCCCAGCTCATGCATGCGGTTGAGAACGGGGAATACGGCCCCTGACTCCGAGAGGATGGCGCGGAAGGCCGTGCCCGCGTCAGTCGATGTCGCAATCCCTGGCATTAGGGGAAGTGATTCCCGGATCAGCTGCGTCAGATGGAAATCAAGCGTGCACTCGAGCTGCTGGCAGTGCCGGAACACCCTTATCAACCGGACTGGGTCGTCCTGAAACACGGTCGGCGTGTCTGCCGCGAGCTCGTGGCCGCGGACGACGAATCCGTCCACCTTCCGGGCGCGGCGCAGTCGCGCGATCTTGAGCGCCTCTCGGATGGGGACCTTGGCGCCGCTCGACTTGCGCCCAATGGCGAGGGCGAGCCGGCTTTCCACCGTCTTTGACGTCTGGAAGATGGTCTGGGCGCAGCGGTAGTAATCCTGCATGAACCATTCGACGCGCGCCAGGAGCGCCTCCTGGATGTAGCCCAGGTTCAAGGCGACGCGCGGCTGGGCGTCCAGGTTCAGGATGTCCGTGGGGCGAACGCTCTCGAAGTGGAGCTCGTTTCGGACCCGCAGGAGAAAATCGTAGGCCCGGCTGAACTCGCTCACCTCGGTCGCGGTCAGATGTCCCTCCGCCGCGAGCTCATCCACCCGAAGGATGCCGAGCTTCACCCGGGCCATCCACAGCGTGTTCTGGTAGTCCCGCAGGCCGCCCACGCCATTCTTTATGTCCGGCTCCTGGTTGAAGACGGTGTTCCCGTACTTGGCGCGCCTCTGTGTCTGGTCCTCGAGCCTTGCCAGGATGTACCCCTTCGGGTCGTCCGTCGTGTAGAAATTCCGGTAGGCGAGAAGGAACGAGTCGCAGAGGGCGGCCGACCCGGCGACATAGCGCGCCTCCAGGAGGGAGGTCATCGTCATGATTTCCTTCTTAGCCTGGGCGAACACCTCCTCCACCTTGCGCGTCGAATGCCCGACCTTCAGGCCGCAGTCCCAGAGAGGGTAGAGGACCTCCTGGGTTAGGTGGGCCTGGAAGGGCTCAACGACAGTCGGCTTCGACTTCGTGGGATAAAGAAACATGACATCGAGGTCGCTCCATGGGGCCAGCTCGCTTCGGCCGTAGCCACCCAGCGCGATCAGCGACACCGCGGCCGGGGTGGGTCCCCTCTTGCTGGCATAGAGCCCAATCGCGTGGTCAAATAGGCGCGAGATCAGGATGTCCATGATGGCGGCCCGCCCATTCTCGACCTCCATTCCCGAGGCGCCCTGGTCGTGGCGGGCCCGAAGGTCGGCCATCGCGTCCCTGAGGAAGCCCTTGCACGCGGCTATCCGGTCGGCGTCGCTCGTCCCGGGGACGAATACGAGTAGCGAGCCTGCCAGCTCGTCAAGGGTTTTGGGCATCGGGAGATCCCATTGAATGCCGGGTGCCGCAGGATTCAATCACCGATGGCGTCCACCCCGGACTTGCCTGCCGCGCGGCCGGCCGGTTTGCTGGAGAGCTACATGTCCGAGATCACAAAGAGTTATGAGCCACGAGAGGTGGAGAAAAAGTGGTACGCGGCATGGCTCGGGGCGGGCGCGTTCAAGGGAAAGGCGGCGTTTGGCCGCGATTCCTTCTCGATCGTCATGCCGCCGCCCAACGTGACCGGGGTCCTGACGATCGGCCACGTCCTCAACAACACAATACAGGACATCCTGATCCGGCGCGCCCGCCTCGAGGGGCGCTCGACGCTCTGGATCCCCGGCCTCGACCACGCGGGAATCGCGACCCAGTCGGTTGTCGAGCGGGAGTTGCGCAGGGAGAAGAAGACGCGCCACGACTTCGGCCGGGAAAGATTCATCGAGAAGGTCTGGGAATGGCGCGGCGAGAAGGGCGGAAAGATCCTGGAGCAGCTTCGGGCTCTCGGCGCCTCGTGCGACTGGGACCGGACGCAGTTCACGATGGACCCGGCGTATTCCAAGGCCGTCCTGGGCGTCTTCGCCGAGCTCTTCAGCCGGGGGCGCATCTACCGCGGAAAGCGGATGGTGAACTGGTGCCCCGCGTCGCAGACGGCCCTTTCGGACGAGGAAGTGATCATGAAGCCTGTGAACGGCACGCTCTACAAGGTGCGCTATGAGCTCACCGACGCGCCCGGGCAGTTCATCCAGGTGTCGACGACCCGGCCGGAGACCATTCCCGGCGACGTCGCAATCGCGGTCCATCCCGACGACCCGCGTTATTCCGGCATGGTCGGGCGCAAGGTCTGGCGCCCGCTCAACCGCTCCGAGATTCCGATCATTGCCGATTCCGCGGTCGATCCGAAGTTTGGCTCGGGCGCCCTGAAGATCACGCCCGCCCACGACAAGGTCGACCATGAGGTCGGGCTTCGGCACGGCCTGCCGGTGCTGGATATCCTGAACGCCGACGCGACCCTGAACGAGCTAGCCGGCCCCGAGCTTGCAGGCATGGACCGCTTTGCGGCCCGCAAGAAGGCGGCGGAGCTTCTCGGGGCCTCAGGCGCGCTTGTCGGCGAGGAAGCCTACCAGAACAACGTGGGCTACTCAGAGCGGGCGGATGTGCCCATCGAGCCCCGCCTCACGTGGCAGTGGTGGCTGCGTTATCCCAGGGTCGAGGAGGCGAAGGCAGTCGTCCGCGACGGCACCATCCGCTTCCATCCGGAGCGCTGGGCGAAGGTCTACCTCCACTGGCTCGAGAACATCCAGGACTGGTGCATCAGCCGGCAACTCTGGTGGGGACATCGGATCCCCGTCTGGTACCGCAAGGGGCTGGACCGCGACCGCATGACCGAGGCGGACCTCAGGGACCCGGCCAAGGTCCACGTCTCGGTGGGCGGGCCGCCCGACCCGGAGAATTGGACGCAGGAGGATGACGTCCTCGACACATGGGCGTCGTCCTGGCTCTGGCCGTTTGTGACCCTCGGCTGGCCTGAGCCCGCCGAGATGGCGAGGGAGGGCTTTGACCACTTCTACCCGACGAGCACGCTCGTGACGGGCCCGGACATCATCTTCTTCTGGGTCGCCCGCATGATCATGGCAGGCCTCGAGTTCACGCGGCCGGGCGAGCCCGTCGAGCGCAGGATTCCCTTCAGGAATGTCTACTTCACGGGAATCATCCGCGACGCCCAGGGGCGCAAGATGTCCAAGACTCTCGGGAATTCGCCGGACCCGCTCGATCTCATCGCGACCTTCGGGGCGGACGGCCTGCGGTTCGGGGTCATCTCGATCGCGCCGCAGGGCCAGGATATACGCTTCCAGGAGGACCGGATCGAGAGCGGAAAGAACTTCTGCAACAAGCTCTGGAACGCCTGCCGCTTCCGCCAGATGAGCGGTCCGGCCGGCGACAACGCCTCTGCGAGGGCCATCATGGCCCGGATAGACCCGGTGAAGTTCGACGCCGACGACCACGCCATCCTCGAGCGTCTCCTCTCGACGACCCGCGATGTCGACCGCTGCTTCGCCGAGTTCGAGTTCAGCGCCGCGGCGCAGGCGCTGTACGGGTTTTTCTGGAACGACTTCTGCGACTGGTACGTCGAGGTCTCGAAGTCGAAGCTTCAGGCGGAGGAGACGAAGGCGAACTGCCTCGCGATCCAGGACCTGGTCCTCAGGCAGGCGCTCCTTCTCCTGCATCCCTTCATTCCCTTCATCACGGAGGAGCTCTGGTCGCAACTCGGCTACGCCGGGTCGCGCGGCGGATCGATAATGGACGGCGTCCTGGAGGACGCGTCCCGGTGCGCGACCGCACTCGGGACGCTCGGGGCGAAGCCGGACCCGGCCCAGGCCGCGGCCGTTGAGAGGATGAAGTCGTTCGTGTCGCAGGCGAGGGCGCTCAAGGCCGAGCACAACCTCGCCAGCCGCCGCGACGTGAAATTCCTCCTGATCGCGAAAGACCAGGCATGGGCGACCGTCGAGTCGAACCTGGCGAAGCTCACGCGAATGGCCGGCGCGGCGGAAATCCAGCGGCGCGCGGTTGTCGACGGGGCGCCGGCTGCGGTGACGGCGCTTGGGACCCTTTACCTCGACCTTGCGAGCTCGGTCGACGCAGGCGCCGAGAAAATCCGGATGTCGAAGGAGATCGCGGCGCTTGAGAAGCACATAGCGGGCACGGAGGCGCGACTGGCCAACAAGGCCTTTGTCGACAAGGCGCCCCCCGCGGTCCTCGAGGGTGCGCGCCGGCAGCTTTCCGAGCAGCAGGCCAAGCGCGCCGAGCTCGAGCGCTTGCTGAAATCTCTGGGTTGAGCTTGGGTGGGCGGATGGCCATGCCCCGAATCCTCGCCTTTGCGGGAAGCGCCCGTCGCGAGTCCCTGAACCGGAAATTCCTTGCCGTGGCGATCCAGGCCGCGAAGGAGGCCGGCTGCGAGGTGACCCTTGCGGACCTCAACGAGCTCAGCCTTCCCCTCTACCACGGCGACCTCGAGGACAAGGGCGGCCTGCCCGAGAACGCGGTCAAGCTGATCGACCTCATCACGTCCCACCGGGGCCTCCTGGTCGCCTCGCCCGAGTACAACTCGATGATAACGCCGCTTCTCAAGAACACGATCGACTGGTGCACCCGCGGCGACGACAACCCGTTTGAGGGGAAGGTTGCGGCGGTCATATCGGCTTCGCCCGGCACGCTGGGCGGCGTCCGCTCGCTCGTGATGGCGCAGGCGCTTTTCCTGAAGCTCGGCTGCAGCGTGGTTCCCGGGCAATGTTTCCTGGCCAATGCCGGAAAGGGATTCGACGCGGAGGGGCGCCTGGTCGAACCGCGCGCGGAGAAGGACCTGAAAACGCTCATGGCGAAGCTGGCCAAGGCGGCGGCCGCGCCGGCCGGCTGAGGGGCGCGGGCCGCCGGCATTCTCTGCGGGCTTGCTCGCGGGGTGGCCGATGCCCTTAAATTCCCCCCTCAAATGAAGAAAGCTCTCATCACCGGCATCACGGGCCAGGACGGTTCGTATCTCGCCGAGCTCCTGCTCGAAAAAGGCTACGAGGTTCATGGGATCATCCGCCGCGCCTCGACCTTCAACACGAGCCGGATCGACCACCTCTACAGCGACCCGCATGTCAACGGCGTCAGGCTCTTCCTTCACTACGGGGACCTCGCGGATTCGGTGCAGATGGTGAAGCTTCTCTACGAGCTCCAGCCCGACGAAATCTACAACCTGGGAGCCCAGTCGCACGTGCGCGTCTCGTTCGACATCCCCGAGTACACGGGCGACATCGACGCCCTCGGGGCCCAGAGGATCCTGGAGGCGGTCCGCGAGGCGGGCCTCGTCAAGAAGGTCCGCTATTACCAGGCCTCGTCCTCCGAGATGTACGGGAAGGTCCAGCAGGTGCCCCAGACCGAGGTGACGCCCTTCTGGCCGCGCTCGCCCTATGGCTGCGCGAAGGCCTACGCCTACTACCTCACGGTCAACTACCGCGAGAGCTACAACATCCACGCGAGCAACGGCATCCTCTTCAACCACGAGTCCCCCCGCCGCGGCGAGACGTTTGTCACCCGCAAGATCACGAGGGCCGCGACCCGGATCAAGGTGGGCCTGCAGGATTCGCTCTACCTCGGGAACATGGACGCTCAGCGCGACTGGGGCTACGCCAAGGAATACGTCGAGATGATGTGGATCATGCTCCAGCAGGAGAAGCCGGACGACTACGTCGTCGCGACAAACGAGACGCACAGCGTGAAGGAGTTCTGCGAGCAGGCGTTCGGGCAACTTGGGCTCGACTGGCAGAAGTACGTGAAGCACGACGCCCGGTATGAGCGGCCGGCCGAGGTGGAACTACTGATCGGGGATCCCGCCAAGGCCGCCAAGCAGCTCGGCTGGAAGCCGAAGGTGCGCTTCAAGGAGCTCGTGAAGATAATGATCGACCACGATCTCGACCTGGCAAAGCGGGAATCGCAGATCGCGAAGCTTCCGAGGCCGTGACAAAGCTGTTCATCGCAGGCCACCACGGGATGGTCGGCTCGGCGCTCGTCCGCAGGTTCAGGAAGGAGCCCGGGTTCGAGCTTGTCCTCAGGGACCGCAAGCAGCTGGACCTGACCAGCGAGTTGGCGGTCGAGGCGTTCCTCGCCGCCGAGAAGCCCGACATCGCGATCATCGCGGCGGCGAAGGTCGGGGGGATCCACGCGAACAGCACGTTCCCCGCGGAATTCCTCCGGGACAACCTGGCCATCGCGTCGAGCACGATCCACGGAGCGTGGAAGGCCGGCGTCGGGCGCCTCCTCTTCCTGGGAAGCTCCTGCATCTATCCCAAGCTCGCGGCGCAGCCGATGACCGAGGACAGCCTCCTCACGGGCGCGCTGGAGCCGACGAACGAGGCCTACGCGATCGCGAAGATCGCAGGACTCAAGCTCTGCCAGTACTACCGGAAGCAATACGGTGTCGCGTTCCATTCCGCGATGCCGACCAACCTCTACGGCCCTGGCGACAACTACCACCCCACGAACTCCCACGTGCTTCCGGCTCTCATCCGGCGCCTCCATGAGGCGATGGAGGCGGGGACCCCCGAGGTCGCGGCCTGGGGCTCCGGCAACCCGAGGAGGGAATTCCTGCACGTGGACGATCTGGCCGACGCCTGCTTCTTCATGCTGGGCCGCTCGGACTTCCCGGACTGGATCAATGTCGGCACCGGCACCGACGTGACAATACGCGAGCTGACGGAGATCGTGGCCGAGACGACCGGGTACAAGGGTAGGATCTCGTGGGACGCGTCGAAGCCCGATGGCACGCCCCGCAAGCTCCTGGACGTGTCGAGGCTCTCGGCGCTGGGGTGGAAGGCAGCAATCGGCCTCAGGGACGGGATTGCCTCGACCTACGAGGCCTTCCTCTCGGAGAAGAAGGCGGGATCCCTCCGCGTCTAGCCGGAACGCCCGATGGCCGACGAAATTTCAACGGTTGCCGCCGAGGTCGAGGACCTGGGTCCCAAGAAATCGTTCTGGGGGCACCTGGCCGACCTGAGGGCCGCACTCATCCGCTCGGCGATCGCCATCGGCATTGCGGTCGTCGTCTGCCTGCTGAGCAGCCATTGGATCGTGAAGGTCCTGATGGTGCCCCTCGGGCGCATGCACATGTTCGATAAGCCGAAGCCGACCGTCACCCTTGTGATTGGCGACTCGAAGCTCGGCCCGTACCCGGTCACCCGCGAACAGTTCCCCGGGCTTCCCCCCGGGGACGCTCCCAATGTGGTCTTCCGGGTCGGCATGGCCCCGATGGGAAAGGAGCAGGTGGCCACCCTAACGATGGACCCGGCGGCGGCACCCGCCGACCCCCTCGAGGTGACCCTCCACAATTTCAGCCCGGCCGAATCCTTCCTGGTGGCGTTCCACGTTGCGCTTTACGCAGCCCTCGCGGTCTCGTCGCCCTTCTGGATCTTTTTCATGGGCGGCTTCATCCTGCCCGCGCTGAACCTCAAGGAACGAAGCGTGATCTTCCAGTGGCTCGGCTGGTCCGCGTTCCTCTTTCTCGCCGGCGTCCTGTCGACGTACTTCTTCCTCCTGCCGATCGCGCTTCGCGCCTCGGTGCAGTATTCGATCCTGCTCGGGTTTTCGGCGCAGGACTGGAGGGCGATCGAGTACATCAATTTTGTCTGCAAGTTCATTGTCGGCATGGGGCTCGGCTTCCAGTTCCCGCTGGTCGTCCTGTTCCTGGTGAAGATCGGGATCCTCACGCACGCGCACCTCACGAAGTACCGGCGCCACGTCGCGGTGCTGGCCCTCATCCTTGGCGCCTTGTTGACGACGCCGGAAGTGGTGACGCAGGTTGCCATGGCGGTTCCCCTCTACGTCCTTTACGAGGTCTGCATCTGGATCGCCTGGTACTGGGAGCGAAAGAAGAAGAAGGCCGAGACCCCTTAGTCGCCCTAAAAAACGGCGCCCGCAGAAATGGCCGGAGAGCCCTGCCCGGGCAGCGATTCTGGCGGGTGAAACCCTACGGCTTTGCTGGCTGAGCCTCTGGGGCTGTGGCTGTCTTTGGGGGCTGAACCCGGGAATCCTCTATGATCTTCTGGATCTTCGGCATCAGATTCTTCTGCATGCTCGTGATGCTCGGCATCAGTTTCTGCATGATCTGGGGCTGTTTCTGGAGCATTGACACTCCTTCTGGCGATTCGAAGAAAGCCTTCATCGCCTTGAGTTCGGCCGACGAATAGACTTCTGCATAGACCAGGTCCAGTTTGTCGAGCATGCCTTTGGCTGCTTCCATCGAGAGTGCCATTATCTGGTTTGAGACCTTCTCGGCGGCCGCCTTCTGCTCAGGGGTCATAGCGCTCGTATTCAGGTTCGTCGCCTGGGCAGCGATCTTTTGCATTTGGGCGGACATCTGATCGAACATCCGGTCGGCATGCATGGATTTTATGACCTGCTGGGCCAACTCAATCTGGGAGGCATCCGGTGCGGAAGAGGGATCCTGTGCCTTTAGATATGGGACAAGGGCGAGACAAAGGGCGATGAGAGTGATTGCCTTCACATTTTTCATTTTTGGTCTGGAGGGGATTTTGTAATTGCAACTGGCGAAACTGGGCCGAATGGAGCGTGGGCCCTCGGCCAGCGGCTGGCGAGATATTGGTGGCCCGAATGCCCTCCACTGGGTTTTCGACGCGCGTTTGACGACATTCGACAAAGTAATTCTGAGCGCTTAGCTAATAATTCATGGACCACAGGACCTTTAGTCGAAAGGGGGGACGGGCGCGGTCGACAGCTAAGACAAAGGTTAACCGCGCCAAGGCTGCGGCATATTGGGGTGCGGTGCGATCGGGAGAACGCCCGGCGCCCCGACGTACGATGCCTCCAAGTCCGGACGGGATTGCTGATCTGCCTTCTGAGGACTGCCAGCTGCGCGGCATAGCGCGGTTGGAGGCGTTTGGTTCAATCGCGCGCGGCGAAGCGCGGCGAGGAAGCGATGTCGATTTGCTCGCGCCTTTTGCCAGCAATCCCGGCCTGAGCTTTTATTCGATGGAAGATGGGATGGCTTCATTTCTGGGCGCGCCCGAGCATTTGCTCATGCGCGATTGCGTTGACCATATGACGAACCCATATCGGCGGAGATCAATCCTCGCCGATTCCACCGTGATTTGCCATGGCTAGGGACTCCGCAAAATCGCAGGGTGCATATCTGCGCGGCATGGGAAATCGGATCGCGCATGACTGTGGAGCGGCCGACTTCAAAATGGTATGGACCGTCACTCAAAGCGAAATCGGGCCCCTGGTGGCCTCGCTTGGTTCGCATCTTCCTGAGATATGATTCCCTTTGAACACGCGCTCCTCCTTCTGCTGCTCGTGGCGTGCCTGAGCGTCGTCGGGCATTGGCTACCCTGGCCGCAGCTCATCACCTATCTCATGGGCGGAATTGGGATCGCCTTTGTCCCAGGGTTTCCGCGCTTCGAGCTTGATCCCGGATTTTTCTTCCTCTGCTTCCTGCCGCCGCTCCTGTTTTCGGACGGCTGGCTCATGCCCCTGCGCGAATTCGCCAAGGCGAAGCGCCCGATCCTCCTCCTCGCGGTCGGACTCGTGACCTTCACGACGGTGGCCGTGGGCGTCGTGGCGCACTGGCTTGTCCCTGGGCTCCCGTTCGCCATGGCGATCGCCCTCGGCGCCATCATCTCGCCGACCGACGCCGTTGCGGTGAGCGCGGTCACCGAGCGCCTCAAGGTTCCGGCGCGGCTCACCACGATCCTGAGCGGCGAGAGCCTCATGAATGACGCGACCGGTCTTGTCGCCTTCAAGTTCGCGCTGGCGGCGGTCGTCGCCGGCACATTTTCGTTGGGCCGGATGGCGGCCGAATTCCCGGTGCTGTCCGTGGGCGGGTTCGCCATCGGGTTCGCCGTGGCCTACGGCGTCGGAAAGCTTCGGGACCTCCTGAGGCGCCTGCGCGCGACCGACTCGCTGGTCGAGACGACCCTATCCTTGATGACGCCCTACGCCGCGTTTCTCATCGCCGATGGCCTCAACGTCTCGGGCATCCTCGCAGTCGTTGCCGCCGGCCTCTATTCCGGCTGGCGCGATCCCGTTCGCATGGACGTGGAGACGCGCCAGAGCGCCTTCGGCGTATGGTCGCTTGTGATATTCTGGCTGAACGGCATCGCCTTCGTCCTCCTCGGCCTGCAGTTCCCCGCGCTTTTTGCCGCGGTGAACCACCAGTTCACGACGGCCCAGCTTCTCGGGCTGACCGCGGCGATCTCAGGCACCGCGATTGTCGCTCGCATCGTCTGGGTCATCCCGGCCACCTACATTCCGTTCTGCTTCAGGCGCGTGCGCACGACCGAGGTCCGTCCCCCCATGGCCCGGGTGTTCGTGGTGGGCTGGGCCGGGATGCGCGGCACCGTCACGCTGGCCGCCGCGATGTCGATACCCCTGTTCCTGCCGGACGGCTCCCCGTTTCCCGGCAGGAATATTGTCATCTTCCTGGCGTTCGGGGTGATCGTGACGACGCTGGTGGTGCAGGGGATGACGCTCGAGTCGATCATCAAGCGCCTCGGAATCCATGGGGACGAGGACCGTCCCCGCGAGGAGCGCCTCGCCCGCATGACCGCGGTCGAGGCGGGCCTGCAGGCCCTGCGTGAGCTCGAGCCCTCGGCGACGACCGCCGACCAGAACGCCGCGCTCGGCCTTGCGATCTCCGAATATGAGCAGCGACTGGCCGTCCTCACGGCAGAGGGTGAAACGCAGAAGAGCGCGCACCGGCGCCGGACGGCGGCCCACCACTACCACACGGTGGCGCTGCGGGCCGAGCGGAACGCGCTGGACAGCCTCTGGCGAAGCGGTGCGATCATAGACGAGGTCCATCGGCCGCTCCAGCAGCTCCTTGACCACGAGGAATCGATGCTCATGGGACTGGCCCCCGAGGCCGAGGCCTGATCAGCGGCCGCCCGGAGACACCCTGTCCCGGGCTCATCTTGTCCGCTTGCGGTTCGGACGGTAGCGGGTTTTATTCAGCCCTCCATGATCTCCCCAGAGACCTTCAACCACATCGAGAACATCAAGAAGCGAGCCGGCCACCTGTGGAGGTTTCTTTGACGTCGACCAAAAGCGCCGGGAAATAGAGGCGTTCGAGGCCCAGATGGCCGCGCCCGGCTTTTGGGACAACAACGAGCGGGCCCAGAAGCACATTGCCAAGCTGAACGTCCTGAAGCGAAGCGTGCTGCCGGTGATCGCCTTCCAGAAGAAGGTGGATGACACGGGTGTCATGCTCGAGCTCGTGGAGGCGCTGGAGGGTGCGGACCGGGAAGCCAACGAGAAGGAGCTCGAGGACAGCGTGGCGGCTATGGTCGACGAGCTGGACAAGCTCGAGATCGCGTCGTTCCTCACGGGCCAGTTCGACAGGAACAGCGCTTTCCTCTCCATTCAGGCGGGCGCGGGCGGCACCGAGTCGTGCGACTGGGCCGACATGCTTTTCCGCATGTACAACCGCTGGGCGGAGCGCCGGGGATTCGAGGTCGAGGTCCAGGATGTCCAGGCGGGCGACCAGGCGGGCATCACGAAGGCGACGCTCGTGATCAGGGGGGAGAACGCCTACGGCTACGCCAAGGCCGAGCGCGGCGTGCACCGGCTCGTCAGGATCAGCCCGTTCGACTCCAACAAGAGGCGACACACCTCATTCTGCGCGGTGGACGTGATCGCCGAGATCAACGAGGACATCGAGATCGAGATTCCCGAAAGCGAGATCCGTGTCGACGTGTACCGCTCCTCCGGCAAGGGCGGGCAGGGCGTCAACACCACGGACTCTGCCGTGCGCCTGACGCACATCCCGACGGGGATCGTCGTCGTCTGCCAGAACGAGCGCTCGCAGATCAAGAACCGCGCGAGCGCGATGAGCGTCCTCAAGGCGAGGCTCTACGAGAAGAGGCTCGACGAGCAGCGCAGCGAGATGGAGCGGTTTTACGGGGAGAAGGGCGAGATCGGGTGGGGCAGCCAGATCCGCAGCTACGTCCTTCAGCCCTACCAGATGGTGAAGGACCTGCGGACGGGCTACAGCACGAGCGACACGCAGGGCGTCCTGGACGGCGAGATCGACAATTTCATCACGGCGTGGCTGCGGGCGGGCAGCCCGAGGCACAGGAACAAGGACATCCAGATCGATGACTAGCGGAGGCCGGATGCCCAACCTCACCTTCGACACGCTCAAGTCGGCCTTTGCCGCGCAGTCGCTTTTCGAGGACAAGACGTGGCGCCTCTCCCCCGACGCATGGCCGATCCTGCCCGAGCAGGCGAAGGAGCTCGAGGCCATCGGCGCCGCATCGCTCGAGTTTCACCAGGCGCTTGAGACCCTCTACCTTCGCTCCGTCGCCGGTAAGAACCTCCTGCGCAACAAGCCGCTCGTGGCGCCCTGGGTCGCCGACTACCTCGAGCGAGGCAAGCCGCCGGCGCTTGTGGCGCACGGGCGCGACCCGAGGAACCGCGGGATGTTCCCGACGGTGCTGCGCCCCGACCTGCTCCTGACGGATGACGGCTTCGTTATGACCGAGCTCGACTCGGTTCCCGGCGGGATCGGCCTCACCGCGTTCCTCAACCGCCTCTACAGGGATAGCGAGGGCCTTCTCGGCGCCGACGACGCGATGATCAAGAATTTCCACGCGTCGCTGGCCGCGCTCAGGCCCGAGGTCCGCAATCCGCAGATCGCGCTGGTCGTCAGCGACGAGGCGGCCACGTACCGGCCGGAGATGGAATGGCTTGCCCAGCAGATGCAGATCGCCGGCCAGCGCGTGTTCTGCATGAGGCCCGAGGACCTGTTCCCGCTCGGGGGGTCGCTCTTCTTCGATGTCGACGGCAACCCCGAGAAGATCGACATCATCTACCGGTTTTTTGAGCTGTTCGACCTCGCGAGCATCAAGACGGCGCCCTTCATCTTCGACGCGTGGGCATCCGGTGATGTCGCGGTCGCGCCGCCCATGCGCTCGTTCCAGGAGGAGAAGCTCGCCTTCGCGCTCTTCCACCACCACCTGCTGCAGGCCTACTGGGAGGAGGCGCTGGAGGGGCGCTCGCTCAAGCTCCTGAGGGCGCTCATTCCGCCGTCGTGGGTGATGGACCCCGCGCCGTTGCCCCCGGGCGCGGTCCTCGATGGACCCAGGGCGGGCGGTCGCGCGCTCGGCGACTGGCGGGACCTCATCTCGGCCTCGCAGAAGGAGCGCGACCTCATCATCAAGATCAGCGGGTTCCACGAGACCGCATGGGGCGCGCGCAGCGTGATCCTGGGGAGCGACTGCTCGCGCGAGGAATGGCAGCAGGGCGTCGAGCGCGCACTGGAGCTCGCCCCGACGAACCTTCACGTCCTGCAGGTGTACCGCAAGCCGCGCAGGGTGGGCCACAGCCTCTACGGCGCGGATGCGCCCCACGACGCCCGCGAAACGGTCGGCCGCCTGCGGTTATGCCCGTACTATTTCCTGGTCGAAGGAAAGGCGCGACTCTCGGGCGCGCTCGCGACATTCTGCCCGCCGGACAAGAAGATCATACATGGGATGCAGGACGCGGCCCTGCTTCCCACGCGGATCCGTTCGGCCTAGATAACATGGGGCGGACAAGCAGCGCGCGAAGCGCCAAGCTGTCCGCGTCATGATTACCAATCAAAT
>CAAGKR010540089.1_pt1 | contig 42089 bp, 67 predicted proteins | sample 2556971 | NCBI WGS metagenome assembly CAAGKR01 (sample SAMEA5207829, study PRJEB30636) | soil metagenome | biome: forest; feature: boreal; material: soil | place: USA | collected 2011-09 | depth 1 m | reverse complement strand
TGTGTATATTTTCCAATTATAATATCAAATCGATCAGCTTCAAAACCTTCCATTATAACAGTAGATACCAAATAAGTTAAAGAATCAAATTTTGTATCTACTGTAGCTGTTATTAAATCACTTGGCAATCCTCCTTGTTGAAAGTTAAAAGGAATGAGATCTGCATAAGGTAAACTGTTATAATGAACTCCTTTGATTCTATAAGTATAGAAATATTCATAAGGCAATCTATCTCCGTATATTAATCCTCCGCCGGAATAAAGTGCATCCGCAACAACTGGAGAGATTAAAGCAATATCATAATAAATTTCAAACGATGTTGAAGTTAAAACGTTTACATAATAAAAAGGATAAACGCCTGTTGAATTAGCTGCTACAGTTCCTAAAACACCAGCTATGTGAACTAAATCCCCTGTTACTAAATTATGATTGCCAATTGTGTTTATAACAATATTGCCTGGATAGCTTACATTAGTTATTAATATTGGTGTAGTAGGAGTAGATCTTTGTACTGTATTGCCTGTTGATGATAATACAGGTGTTGGTAAAGTAAAATTTCTATTTGCATTATATCCCATCACAGTTGCTAATTCTGCATGATCGATAACAACAATTCTTAAATCATAAAACACCCACCCATATCTTACAGGAATGGCAGCATTTGTATATTTCAAATATAATCCTGAATAATTTCCTGCTCCAGCTGTATCTGTTAAAAGAACATTTGTATTAGTTAATATGCATGGAGTAGCTTCGCCTTGCAACATAACTGTTGGGAGATGTATTTCAACTTCGCTTGAACCAGAATAAATTCTATCTTTAACTTCATCCGCAAAATCTAATACTACAAATGGTGTTTCTGCTTCTGGAATTGCTCCAGCCAATAGGCTTTTAATACCTAATAATTCAGCGCCTTTGTAATATAAGAAATTTTTTCTTCCTGCAGGTTGTGTTACACCAATAAAATTATATGGATCTCCTAATAATTGACTTCTGTAAACTTGAGTTAACTTCCAAGTGTCAGAAAATAATTCTCTATCAGGAGTTGTTCCTTTTCTATTTAATAATGTGAACATGTAATATTCATTAACTTGTGGAGCAAAGCTCTTATCTAATACAATTGTATATTCTGTATAAGGATTTGCTAAAGATAATGGATTAACAGAAGATGTAACTGTTTTAATTTTAAATTCATAAGTTTCAGCTTGTGAATAATTAATTACGTCATTATAACCATCAGTTGTTGATGTGTTTGTAAAACTATTTTCAGATGAAAAAAATCTTTGAATGGTAATTGAATCATCTACTTTGGGAATAATATTTGGATCATCAATGAAAATTTTCATTTCATCTGAATTATCTCCTGTAAATAAAAAAGTATAAAATACTGGATTTATTATTCCAAAAGTTTTTGCTTGGTATAATCCCAATGGAGTTGTATAAACTTCATCCCAATAATAATTATATAAATTTACATTTGTATTATTAAAGAACCCGCCGGCTTGAAATGTAGCATTGTTAATTGTAAATTGTGTTGTTGAAACTATGCTTGTTACTTTATAAATTCCTGCTGGAATTATAGTTAAAGCAGTTCCTGTAATTTCAACAAAATCGCCTGTCGTAAAATTGTGATTATTTAAAGTATCCACTTGTGCTCCAATTGCTGAGCTAATTAATTGTACTGGATTTAAAGCAGTTGTTCTTAATTCAAAAATTCCCTTTTGTATTTGATCAGATATAACATCTATAACAGTGTTTGTTGTGGTAATAGATTCACAACTGTGAACTTCAATTGTTCCCACGGGAATGGTAGGATTACCTCCATGATACCACGCACCAGGAGTTACTTGGTCTGCAAGTATTCCTGAAAAAATAGTTCCTGCAACATTAGAAAGAGTAATTCCTGTTCCACCTTCAGTCCAAATTAAATCTTCTGGATCGGCATTAGGAAGTCCTTGAACAATTATTGTTTGGTAATTGTTTTGTGTTGTATTATAAACTGTTATTGTATTTGGCATTATGTTTTTTTATTAAATTCCACCTGGACCTGGAGGAACTGGTATTGAAATATTTCCACCTGGTATTATTATACTTCCTGTTTTTGGTGTTAAACTATAACCTACAGAATAATTCCCTGGACTTAAATTAAATATGTGTGGACCAAAACCATTTCTTGTTTGAATTGCAAATGCTCCTTGTTTTACATAACATCTTATTGTGCAACGAGAATTTAATTCATTTACCCAATCTGCGTCAGTCATTACTATTGTTGTAGTAACAATTCCAATTGTTTGAACCCAACTTGCTAATGACGCATCTACCAAAGCGCTTACTGATATTTGAAAATTTGTTACACCTGTTAAAGGGGTCAAAGATACTGTTGTATTATTATAAGCTACAACAGGTGTTACAATAGAACGAACAATTGGTAATGTAACTACATCAACAACACTTTGTGCGACAGAAAAATTAATTGTACAAGTGTCATAATTTGCTCCAACAAATGGAGCAGAACCCTCTGATAAATTTAAAACTCTATATTGTCCTAACAATTGCCAAGTTAATGTTATTTGATCACTAGTTAATGTTTCGCCTGGTCCTAAAGTATAATGAGTTCCCGCAACCGCTGCTGCCCATGCCATTGTTGAAGGGTTTTGTTTTTGTATAGTCCAAGAAGAAGCATAATCATCTCCTCTGTTATTGGATTTATTTAATACAATAACATTATTAGGAGATAATGTATCCATACTTAAAGTAGAATTATCTGCTAATGTTGGGCCTACAGAACTGTTTTGATTAATTACTGCAACTGCTTCTTGAATTAATTGAACACTTAAAGTTCTAAGGTTAAATCTACCTATAGTTGGCAACGGAGCTGAAGAAGGTGGACCATCCCACAAACCTGTATAAACATATAAGTTTAAATCAATAGTTTTAGTACCTGCTGTTGCATAAGTTAACTCATATGGTCCTGCCAAAGTCCCCCCAAAAGTTCCATAACCACCTGCTGCAATCATATGAGTTCTAGTCATCCATACACTTTGCACTTGAATATTTTTTGTTATTCCGTCTATATCTGCATTCGTTGCTATATTACCAACAGAACGCATTAACACACTAAACCCTTGGGTTGGGTGGTTGACTAAACTTGCTGAGCTTGTTCCAACTGAAGATGGGACCCATGAATCGTAAGTGCGGAGTGTTTGATTGGTATAAAAGCCAGTTGGATTAATTTGATCAATGCCACTAAACAAATCTAAATTAAAAGAAAAACTAAAAGAACCCAATGCAAAATCATGCACATAATATCCTAATGCTACTGTGGGTTGTATACTACTCCATGCTGCCATTATATTTTATTTAATATTTCCATTTATATCCACTAACACTTTTACGTTCTCCTCTTGCACATTTTGCTATTGAATCACGATTTACTTTAAAAGCTTCTTCTGCAAGTCTACAACTATTCCAAATTTTTAAAACTTCTTCTGTTTTTATATCTATCTGACTCACTTTCTTTGAGCGTCCATAAGCCAGGCTACGTGTTAAATAAAATTGTTTTTACTAAACCACTAGTTAAACCTTTAACTACAATACTTCCTTGTAACGAAGCAAATGCATATGCGGCGGGTTTAGCAATTAAAAATGATCCATTTGCTTGATCTACTATTACTTCCCATGAGTTAGGGACATCTGTAAAAGTAAAAGCATATTGTTCTATTAATCTTTGTTGCACTCCATTTGAATCTAAATAATTCTCAGGCAAGGTTTGAAAATAAACTATAAATCCTTCTTTAACTACGCTAGCTGCATCAAAATTAATTGTAGAAAAATTATATCCAGCTGTTAAAACTGGAGGTACAACGCCTGCAATAAAATTAACATTATCAGGAGGATAATTATATAAACTTTCTATTTCATCTAATTCATTTACTCTTCTTGAAAAAGTTGATATTGTTCCTACTATATTACTTGTTACACCGGAATAATATAAATGATGTTTTATTCTTGGTGTTTGATATGGAGCTTGTACTACTTTAATTCTCGTAGCTTGTTGTGACATATTATAATCTACATCACTGTCTCCCAAGCCAACACAAGTAATTATAACATTATTTACATTTCCTCTTTGAGAAAACCATTCTCTTAATCTGTCTTGTGCTTTAACATCAACTGCAAGCTGACTTGTATTAAAAATAGCCATTTTTTATATTAATTTAATTATATAGCACAGCGTAAAATACGGAGGCCTGTTTTCATGAGGCGCGCCAGTTAAACCATCTATTGTTCCATTTTCTGATAAATGTTGAGATGCTAAAGGGCTAACGGAAAAAGCTCCGTTATCAACATTTGCATCACCCGTTAATGTAAGTCTATTTGCGTGAGGAGTGTTAGTTCCATCTGCTACTGAATGGAAATCTGGAGACAACCCATGTTTATGTGTTGGTAATTCAGCTTTTGTTAATGTATGTGATGTTTCTCCTCCTGTGTTTCCAATTGCATTATAATCAGTTAAAATTCCTGTCTCGTCAAATCCCACAATAAATTTACCTCTCAAGTTAGGAACTGCTAAAGTTCCTCCTCCTGGTAATGCAAAAGTACCTCCATTACATAATGCCCAACCATCTAATTGAGTTCCTGTTTTTCCTAAACCACTTGTTAAGAAATTTGTTGCTGAACCAGAATACATAATAATTCCTTGCTTTGGAGTTATTCCTAATATTTGATTTAATCTTACTACAACAGATACTAATACTGAATTAGCTGGAGGTGCTGCTGCTTCTACCATTTTCATTCTTCTTCTCACATGAACAATATGAGAAGCAGTATCTTGATATACTACAGGGGAAGGAGTAATTGTTACTTCTTCCACTTGCCAGTAATAAGCATGTCCCATTCCTAAAGCGAGAGCTGTTGCTCTGGCATCTACTGGATATACTTCTCCATTATAATAAATATAACCTGCAGAATAGATCCCTGGTAAAACCCCGGGCACTACACCTTGTAGAATAAAAGATTGATTATTGCCTCCAAGACCATTTACAACGCCTTTTAAAGCATCTATGATTCCTGCTTGCAACACTCCTAGATCATCAGCTTGATATGGATGGCCACCTTGGTATAAGTTTAATTTTTGCATTAATTAATATAAAAATGAGGTTCAGGCGAAAATACTTCGCTGTCTAAATAAATATAAGTATCTGGTCCTTGTTCGGCAGCAAAATAAATAAACTGTTGTGTAAATCCGGATGCAACTGGAGTATCATTTAAAACAGTTATATTAAAACATCCTCCAGTTGTTATAGAACCATATCCTCCTTCAAATCCTTTCACGCTATCTACTTGTACGTTTGAGTTTGTTAAAACAACCAAACTACAATCATTTGCTTCGTTGCCAGTTGCTGATAAAAACAATGTGGGATCTATATCTAAAATTACTGTATTAAGATTCGCAGAAGAAATTACTCCCGTTGCAGAAATTGAACTGGAAACAGCTTGAGCGGTAAGTACATTAGAACTAGCCCAATCAAAAGGACCAAATGTATCTATAATCTTTATAGCTGTGCCACCACTTGTGTAAGCTCCTGTTCCAACTGAAGTTGCCAACTCAAAAGTAAAATCTGTTTTATTAGCAATTATCCATGTTCCATTCGCTGCAACATTTCCTAATACATCAGCAACTGTAATGGTATCTCCGTTTATAAAATTATGTAAAACACTTGTAGTTATCACAATTGGAGAAGCATTGGTCGCATTACTTATAAATTTAGTAATTTGAATGTTAATAGTCAAATTATTATTTAAGTTTGCATATTCGTTATTTGATCCATGAACAATTCTAAAACTTCCTCTTGAAGGACATCCAATTAAATTTCCATCGCATACATGATGAATATTTGGATAATGTACTTTTTGTTTTTCCAATTGTCTTATTAATCTTCCGAATTTAGAAACATTAATTACAATTGGAATAAATTGACCAATAAGTTTTTTAAATTTATCTTCTACCAATTCCATAAATGATAACAATGATAAATAAGTTAATACTTGTTCAGAAAATATTTGATAATTATTATATACTTCATTAAAATTCTTATAAGTATAATCTTTATGTATAGTTGCAGACCATCCATTAAACTTAAATAAACTATCTATTGTTATTGTTTCGCCATTAGATAGTTTAAAGAAGTTTTGTATATCTTGTGTAAACCTTGCTTCTCCGCCTCTTAAATAAGTTTGACTCGTTAAAGTTAAATCTGTTACTAATTTGTTAGTGTATGCTTCAAACGTTAAATCTATTCCATCTGGTTCTGTTGAAGGATTAGGTGCCATTGGAGCAAAAGGAAAAGGACTTCTATAATCACAAGGAACAGAAATTCTATCATATAAGTATTCTCCTGTAATTGTATTTTTTGCTTGATTTATAAAATTAAATGAAAACTTTTCCACATCTTGCCCAGAAATATTAACACCGAAATCTATTGAGTCTGGTTGATTGATGGAAATTATTTCTTGTACGGCAACTCTTTTAAAGAACATATCGATTCCAACTGGTAACCCCACCAATAAATCCCACCAAGCTGGAGCATCGTGCCCTGAATTATAAGTATTTTCTTCATCGGGATAAGCAAACAAGCTTCCCAATTGACTTATTGTTAGAGTCGAAATTAAATTTTTAGGACAATTTAAAGCATTGTGAAAAGGAAAAACGCTTGCTGGTTCTCTCCATCTCGCTAACCCCAAATATTTAAAATCTTGATATACCTCAACTCCTTCTGCTCTGTAAATTAATCTTAGTTCATGGTTTAATCCATCTGCTGTAAATACATTTTCTAATATGGCAACACGTTGAGACCAAGCATGATAAACTTCACTTGATAAAGAAGCTCTTACCACCAAATCATTCCCTTCTATTTTAGCTATCAAAAATTGAGTTGTTGTTGTAGATGTGCCATCTGCCATTGTTTGATAACTTCCTATAATGGTTGAATCATTTACAGCATTAGTTTGAACGTCTAATATTAAACCTGGTAAAATATTCATAGTTGAATTTCTTTTTGACTCAACTGTTATTGTATAATCTCCGTTAAAACCTTCTTTATAGAAGGCAATATAATCATTTGTATCTCCTTGGAAATTAATTGCATTGGTTATTGCTAACGCAGTTGCTTTTTTTGTGCTTTGCCAATAACAACCTCCAATTGGTGTTCCGCCAACAAGTGCTTCTAAAAGATCTACTCCTGCAATACCATTAATGGTGTTGATTGTAAATGAAGCACTATAAGGAATAGTAAGAGATGCTTCATCTGGAAGTATACCTTCCAGAAAGATTTGAGGTATATTATAAACATATTTATTATTAGCAGAAATTAAATCTGGTTTTGTTGGATTTAATGAATCTGTGTAAGTTATTTGGGCTACTTTAAATAAACTTCCAAGATGTATAGTAGCTTCATCTAAATTAGATGCAACTCCTTTTGTATAAGCATCTCTTGGCAACATATATTCTACGGTAATTCCACAATACTTATCTGGAAATGTTAAAGGTAATAAATAATATCCCAAAGCATTAGTACTGTTTTGTAATGTCGCAAAACTTCTATGACTAAAATGTCCATAAGGATAAGTTTTAGTACCATATTCAATAACTTGTTCTTGTATTGCGCCTTGTGGATCTGTAAACCCATCCAACTCTCTTAGATTAACAATATTATCATTATCCAATTTAAGTCGATATACATAAGGGAAGTTTACAGGACTATTCACGTTGTTTTGATCAACTAAAAAGTCTGGGTCAATTTCATATGCAATTTGTGGAACTTTAATTTTTTCGTTATCTGTAATTTTTTGTCCTGTTGTTTGATCAAATACTTTTTCATTGAAAACAACTAAGCCATTTGGAGCTCCTAATAATCTAGCAAGTATATTAATACACTTTAAAGTTCCTTTGGTAGAATATAAATAAAATAAATTTACTAATAAACGTTTTTGTTTTTCGTTTTGTAATTCTTGAACAGATTTAGATGTTGCTGTATCATTATAAACAGCATTGTTTTGATTATCATAACTAAGTCCCGCTTCAGTACTAATAATAGCTTTTGCCAAATCAATACTTTCATCATCAAATAAATCAAAACCGTAATGCTCAGCGTATAAGCGATAGAAATCGGGTGACAATTGATTGAATGGAGAATAGTTTAACTCCTTCGTATACTTAAGGAAATCAATATAGACTTTAATGGTATCGAATAGTTTACCTGCCAATAATATGAATCGAGTAAAAAATTTATCATCTGTGTCTCTTAACTCATCTATTAAACGATGAGGTACTGCTCTTCTTATTAATTGATTTGTAATGGTGTCATCTAATGTCATACCAGAAGTTAATGTTAAACCAATTGGATCTGTATTTGATACAAGTCCCATTTGATCTGCATTATAACCAGATAACATATTATTTGGGTCGGCAACCCAATTATCAAACGGAGTTCCTGTAATTATTATATTGTTTGTTATAACATCTCTAGGCCAAGGCATAGGATTTGCTAAATTTAACAATTCTATTTGAATTGGATTTAATGCTACTTCAAAATCTTTTAATGTTTGTAATCTTGGAGAAATTATATAACCTTTGAAAGTTGTTCCAATAGTTGGAGTGTACTCAACAAAATTATTAACACTCATTGTTCCTGTTACCGTTAGGTTCATAAATGTCAATGGACCAACGTGAGTTAATATTGCATTAGTTATTGGGAATCTTGTCCCGTTTAAATCTACTAAATCAAAATTAACCCAAGTAGTAATTCCACTTGTATCATAAGTTAAACCTCCTGGTTGTAAAATGTCAGTTAAATTGAAAGATACTTTAGTATTTCCTCCGGCGATTGGAGTCAATGTAATTAAACCAATACTTGCATCTTTAGCAAAAAAAGCTTTAAATGGATAGTTGGCTGTTAAATAATTTATTTGATAAGATAATTCAGTATAAGCAGATCCAAAGAAAACATAATTTCTCATATCACTATAATCAATTAATAATTGAACATAAGATTGTAAGAAAGTGTTAACTGCAGTATCTGATAATATATCTGTATGAACTCCCAATTGTGAAGATGCACTCTTTTGCAATTCTTCTTTTACTTGTTGTAATGTAAGAATTATTTTGGCATCCTGAGCTGTTAAAGGAGGAGGTGTAGCAGATGTTTGAGGAATATTAGAAAAAGTTCCGCCGGGAGTAAGATTACTTCCAAAGAAGATCCCTCCTTTTATAGAATCTTGTCCCAATGGATTATTATTATTTACATCACTCATTTATAATTTATTTAAACTGTTCCAATTTTTCTTTTTCTAACTGTTTCGCATAAAACCATTAAATAGAGATTTGGTTTTGTAGTTAATGGAATTAATAAAATATCTACTCCATATCCTAAACCTGCACACTCCATTTTATTTATATCTTTTTCAGTCATAATAACAACAGTCTTTTCTAAGCTATAATATGTTTTCATTATAAATTTATTTTTCTGTTTTGTTCTCGACACTTACAAGAACAAAATTTTTGTCTTTTTGCTCGATAAGGTATTAATATGATATTTGTATTGCAAAATGGGCAAACCCAGTTTACTTTTCTTTCTAGCTTTAAACTTCTTTTTTTTACTGTTTCTTTTGAAAACTTTTTACCCTTTTGAGCTATGCTCATTCTTTTTCTTCCTTCTGGGGAAATAATTCTTCCTAAGTTTTTTAAACTAATTTTTCTTTTAGTTTCTTTACTTCTTTCTTTTCCTCTTTGTGCATCTCCTCTTTTTTTTCTAGCCACTGGGTTGTTTTTTAAAAATAATTTTAAAGCATTACTTTTTTTTAATCTTGTTTCTCTTGAGTCTTTTCTACCCCGAGGCGAAGGAGGATTATCTCCTCCTTCGGTTTTATTAGTAAGTTTAAAACCCCAACTTTTATAAAGGCTTATATAATGTCTTTCCCAAAACTGCCAATCAGCTATACTTACTTCGTCTACAATCGCTAACTCTGGTTTTAAGTTTTGTTTCAGTAAGGATCTTATCCAATTTCCTTTATGAGTTTTAGTTTTATCTCGCAAATGATTATAATATCTTACATTAGCGTTGTTAGCTTTTCCAATATATCTTACTTGTTTTGTTATTGGATCTGATAAACTATAAATAAAAGTTTTCATTGTTTTTTATTTATAAATATCAAACAAATAACTAAGTTGTCCCGATCCGACGGCGAACTTCAGCATCTTTTTGTTGAGATATTTGATATGCTTGTATAACAGTTCCATTTAAGTTTCCTTGTGCATCAATTACAACGCCATTATCATCATAAATTTCTATTACTCCTGTTTTTAAATTTCTTGCAGCATCGTTTTTCATAAACTTAATTAATGCTTCTAAATCTAAATCTTTATTTTGATAATCAACTTCAATAAAAATTGGGTTGAAATATGTTTCTCTTGGATATACTCTTAATACATCTCCTCCTCCTATTACTTGATCTGGCGCATCATAGCCAACAACGTCTGGTGTAATTACGAATGAAGCTATTCCAGATGATCCATCCAAACCCAACGAATTTTCAACAGAAACTTTTGTTTGTTTTTTTGTTATTTCTCCGCTATCCCAAATTTCTATAATAGAACCATGTAATCTTCCTTTTTGTTTATTGTTTATTCCGTTAAATCCCCAAGGAGTAGATTGAAAAGGAGTATTATCACAATTAATTACTTGTCTTCTTCCTTCTGCATCATTTACATTCACCAATTGCCATGTTACATGATTTCTTAATAATATTGTTGTAACAGTTGTTTTAACATATTTTGGAGAAATCTTTACATAATATTTTCCAAACTTATTTAAAGTTGGAGTTACTGTTATATCATTAAACTTATTTGCAGGAATTCTTAAAGCTTGTAATCCATTAAATAAATTAATTATTTTTGGATTAGTATCTGCAGTATCAAACAATGGTACAGCTAAACTTTCAATGTTTGCCGATCCCAATGTTGTAAAAGAATTTGTTTGCACATCTATTAATGTGAAATCTGCATATGCTTCGTCAATAATGTGAGGAATGTCATATTTTACAACTCCAATATAATCAGTAGCTGAATTAGCTGTTGCTGTTGGAATATCTTTAACATCAGAACTTAATCCTTTTCTATGAACTGTTTCTGAATAAGTATCTTCTGTAGTTGTTTCTGGAACATTATTAATTCCATCATAGTTATATTCATTAGAACTAAATTGTTGACTTTCTTCTTTGTGAATATAACCTGTTTGAGGTTTTATGGGAGTTACAGGAACATAGCTATCTACTGTGTTATCCTTTAGTGTATATTTATCTAACATTATTGGTATTTGTTGGGTTTAAAGCCAGCATCGCGACTGCTGTAAGGATTAGCTGCCAAACTTTGCATATGTGTTGGCTCATCTGTTACTAACTTAAACTTATATGACATCGCAGAAGTTTTAATACTTGCTCCTTGTTTCAATCTTATGAATACTTCATATTCTAATGGTGCGTAGTAATAACTGGTGTCTATATTAAAAAATAATTTATTATCATAAAAACTTACTGCAGACCAAGGCTGAATTTCAAAATTGTTCGTTGATGTTATTCTATATTCATATCCATCCATTACTACTGAACCTTTGCCTCTTATTTCTGATGTTACATTAAATGTAACTATATCATTCTTTCTAATTGATTGATGTAAATAAGATGTTGTTGGATAAAAAAATAAATTATCTAAGTTTGGTCCTGTTACTTGATTTGGGGATTTAACTTGAATAAGGTTTTTTGCTATTGGAGTTCCATCTATTGACCATACATCAAATAAAGTAGTGTTGGCTAAACCGATTGCAGGTGTTATTGCAACATAATTAACTCCCACACTTGGATTAATCACTGTTGGAGTTTCAATTATATCTCCTGCAGCATTCTTAATCTCAACTGTTAATGTCCCAACAAAATCACTTCCAGTACTGTTTAATAAAAATATATTAGATGTACTTCCAGCTATTACATTTACTCTTTGATCTATTACTTCATCTGGAATGAAAAACTCTAAAAACGGTTTAAATACTGTTCTCGTTTGTCTTGTGTAAATAAACTTAGTAAATGTTTGATCACTTAATGTATTTGTTGATATTCTTAACCCAAGGTTTAAAGTTTGATTCAAATCAATAGAAGATTCTAATCCTGTAAATAACAAGTCTTCATTTGCATCATTTAATTGTTTTGTATCAATAGTTAAAGTATCAAAATATGTAGGTTGTGTCCAAGGCGTTCCTGTTACTCTGTCTGTCCAATTACTTGCTTGTGATAAAGCTTTTGTTCCAATATAACTAAATCCATCTCCTTCAGTAAATTCATCATTAAAATAAAGCAAATCAACTGTTTTTAAAGTTATAGTAGGTTCAAAGATTGTGCCGGCATCCCATAATTTAAGATTACAAGTCCATCCAGAAAAAGCCTGCAATCTAGATTTAATTCCAGAAATATCAAAATTCATAAGGAAAGCTGATTGTGTATTACCATCTGTAATTTCACTAATGGGATTTTTGCCTGTGTTTACAGTTCCTAAAACTTCTGCTTGCCCACCAGAAGCTCTTTTGAAAATGGTATTGTTTCGGGAAGGATAAATTCTTATGTACATTTATAGTTAAATCTAGTAATTTAATTATAAATATAAAAGCAGAAACTCTATTTTAAGGTAATTGAATTATCTTTCGCAAGTTTTAATAATTTGCTTTTGAATTCTTGATATACAATAGAATCTTCTAAAGGTATTCCTTTTTCATAATATCTATAAAATTCTAAAACATCATTTAGCTTTTTATCTAAGTCTTGGGGATTGGGTGATGCTTTTGTAGCAAGAACTAACTGATTGATAATACCCACAAGATCATTCTTCTGCGGCAGCTGAAATTCATTCAGCCCAGTTGTTTCAAATAAAAGTTTATTTATTTTATCTTGCATTCAATAAATAAATATAAAAAAAAAGACGAAATCATTTCTGATTCCGCCTTTCGTTTCGAGGGTTTCGGGTAGGCTAGTATTTTTTGTTTAGAAAATCTTTTTCTTCTTTACTTAATGATGACATTCCTGATTTGTGGATTTTATCAAGGATATCATCCATTTTAAATTCTTTTGTTTCAGGTGTTGCTTTTTCGGTTTGTTGAGTTACTTTTGCAAAGAACTCTAATTGATGTTCAATATTACTTGTAAATTGAGCTTCAACCATTAACTCTGCTCCTTTATCCAAACCAGCAGTATAACCTTGTGCTTTTGAAACAACAATTATTACTGCCATCATTACTGCTGCACTTAATAAACTTACATAACCTCTGTCTGCGTATGCGAATATTAAGAATATTCCTATGATTGCTGCTGAACGGATTGCTCCGTAGATACTAATGTTTGAGAAAATGTTTTGGATAAATTTCATGGTTTTTATGGTTTTTATTAAATATTGCTTTTCTTATAATATAAAGATACAGTAAACTTACTAACCCAACACCCTTTTTTTAAAGAATTTAGCTCTTAAACCTGTTGATTCTAGTGCGGTTCATAACATTCTGCCATGTTTTTGTTCGAAAATCCTTTGATTTTGGTGACGTCGGCTACCATAACTTTTTCAATATATTCAGGAAATTTAAACATATGATCCATTGCAGGCAATTCAATTTCGGCGGTGACTAAACAAATGTCACAATATTTATCAACTTCCCATTTTAATTTGCCGAACTTTTTAACATAGCGAAATTTTCTCAACCATGTTTTAGCAAATCCGCCTTTAATAACTTTTTCAAATTCTTTTAGATCAATTTCATTTTCAATTTCTTCATTTATACCTGCTGAAATAAAAATCTTTATTGTTTTGTGAAAAATAGTTGTTCCTGTAATAAGATTACGTGACATTCTTAATCGAAATTTTTCTCCATTCATTTCACAATAAAATTGTTCAAGATAAAGTTCTTTATCCCATTTAACTAATGGAACATTTTTTAGAACATATTTCTTTTCGATTTCGAGTGCCATGATTAAAATTTTTCTTTTGTAATATTAATTACCTTTTTGCTAGCACAACTTTCATCTTCTTCCATTACCTTCATTGTTAATACAGCACATTCCATACACATGGTCATAAAAAGAGGATTTTCTTTTTTTAGTTTTCTTTTCATAGAAGATACCCAAATATCACCTTCACAAACATCACATTCTTGAACTTCGCAATTAGGTTGATCTGGTGGAGCTTCTGGAGAATCTTTTGTACTTATACAACCGATAACTCCTATTGTTGGTTTTTCACTCATTTTAAAAAGTTTTTGTGTTCCCACCCAGATTCGAACTGAGGACAAAGGTTTTGAAGACCCCTATTTTACCCCTAAACTATGGAAACTTAAAAAGTGAGTAATTTCTTACTCACTCTAAAGATATAAACTTTCTTGTAAATTTTATCCTTTTTGAACTTTATAGAAGTCCGCCTTGGTTTCCTTATAAAGCTTTAAAGCCGTATCTGCAGCATTGCGCGCTTCTACCCAATTCTCGCGTGAGATTTGGATTCTTTCTTCTCTATCTGTAACAACAAATCTATGTTTTGGCAAGTTAGCATCTTTTAATACTTTCGTATTGATGAAATGCAAGAAGGTATTTACTTTCTTTAAAGTTATCTTACCATTAATACCTCTTAAACGGTTATAGATTCCTTTTTTTGTTTTCTTTGAAGACTTATCTAAAGCTGCTTCAATATTAACTGTGAATTTTGTTGTCAAGTCAAAAGGATCTAACTCAACTTCTGTTAACACACCAACGATCAAACGATATTTGTTTTTTTTGGTGTAAGTTGTTAATGCAATAATGCCTTTCATTATCGCTTGCTTGATGTCAGCAGATTTATATGATACTGCTACTCTTTCTTGTTCCATTACTTCCATGATTTTAATTTTTAATTGTTTAATTTATTTACTTATTTTATTAGTGGAGGAAAAGAGAGTCGAACTCCTTACCTCTCGATTATTAGTCAAGTGCTCTTCCACGACAAGGTGTAATATTATTATCACGCCAATCTTTTTGTCTAATGAGCTATTCCCCCTTATACTATAAAGATAACGCTTATTCTGTTATCTTCCTATTTAAAGTCCCGTCTTTAAAATTGGTGTCATTGAATTGCCGAAGCATTTCATTTTACCTGTTTGGTTGAGATCTAACTCGCTAATCAAACGTTCGTACTTGTTCATTATGTTTATTTATTAAAATTGTATTATTTGTATTGTTAAACGCTTTTAAAGCATTAGGAATGTTACTGAGTAGTTTCCTGGCTTGTTCGCAAGGCTCCACAGCAATGGCAGTAATTTGATTATTAATATCCGGTTCGCGGAATATAGAAATCTTTACATCGTAAGCTTGTAATCGTAAAACTAAAGATTGTAATGCTTGTTCGTTTAGAACTGATAAGAGGCCTAAGTAATTAGATACTTGATACCACTCTTTATCGATTGAAGGATGCTCTTCTGAGAATAATCGCATCGCGTGAATTGATTGTACGGCTTGGTAGCCTGGCGTCATATCTTGTCTTGTGACAATGTATAACTTACTTGTACTGGTAACTCAATGTTTTGTTTTCATTATTTCTTTTGTAGTTATTTAATTATTTTTTTCTACACCATAAAGATACGGACTTGTTTTTAAATACCAAACTTTTTGCGAAAATTATTTCTTTTTCTTTGGTTTACTTGGTGCTTTAACTTTCTTCTCTTTTATTTCTTCTTTTTTAAATTCCGGTTTAGGAACACCTTTACCACCATAGAAACGATTGAAACGATCTTTATCTTCCCAAGATAACCCTGTTCCCATCCAATCAAGGATTCCTAACCCTTTATCAATTTCCCATTGACGTTCTGGAGATAGTTTAAAAAAATCAGTTGGTCGTTGAAACGACATCTCAAACATTTCGTTTTCTGTCATGGCTATTCTTTTTCTAAAATTTCAAATGTTAAACTATGTTTAAATGGCTTGTGATCTTTCATTGCAACAAATGTAAAATTCGCTGCACAAATATCTTCTTCTAATCCTTTTATACTTTCTCTTGTAACAGTTATTCGAACATTTAAAGAAGATTTACCCAAAGACTTTATTGTTGCTGTCATTGTTATTAAATCGCCCAATTCAGAAGGCTTCTTAAAATCAATTCGATCAACACTTGCTGTTACACAACCATCAGCTTCTGTTCCATATAAAGCTCTTCTTACAACCATTGCTCCGGCGATATCCATTTCTGCCATAACCTTTCCACCAAATAATGATCCTGCATAATTCATATCTTGAGGGAATACAGAGAAGGAGTGAACTGCTACTAATTTATTTTTCATAATTTATTTTCAATTTTGTTGCGTGAAATTAAATCTAAAGAAAGACTTAGCAACATTCTCATTTGTTTGATGCCAAATTCTGTTTCGCTTTCAATTTCCTCTGCTAATTGTTTTCTTGAATAAGTTTTATCTCCAACTGTAAGATAAGGTTTATTTAATTCTTGGTGCTCTGTTAAAGATTTCACCAACTGATTTTTTAGCTTTAATGTAAGTTCGTCCATGATTATTTTCTTTTTAAACGTTCCCAAGCTTCTGGGTTATTACGTGCCATGTCGGCTTCTGCAATTGTTTTTGGATATCTTCTTCCAGCCATTCTGATCACTGTTACATCTTCTCCAAGTTCTTCTTTATAAACAGGGCTAATGATAATTTCAACAATTTTTCTTTTCTCTAAATCTCTTGCAATGTGATGAACAGAATCCTCTAAAAGTTTTAAAGGAATCATTCCTAATTTGCCAGGACCACTTGATTCTAAAGTGTCAATAATCATTTCTTCAATTTGTTTGTCTGATTTCATAATTATTTTACTTTTAAATGTTTAGTTTTCCATTTGTTTAATTTCTGTTCTAAAATGTAAACAACTTCATCTTCTGACATTCTTAAATGATTAATAACATCCAATGAAGTAATTAAACAATCAATAGCTTCTTCTTTAAGGTTTTCTTTGATTTCCTGTGGAGTTTCATCAGTTGACTTATATCCTGACAATTTTAAAACAGCTGCGCATACTTCTCCTGCTTCTTCGTTTAATTTTAATGCCCTTTGCATTAACATTTTTTCTGTTGCAGGGTTAATTGATTCTTGTAAGTTTGAAATTTCTTTTACTTTTTTAAATATTCTGCTCATATAATTGTGGTTAGAAAAAGAAAGACTCTTTCGAGTCTTTCTTAAATTGTTTGTTATGCAGTCATTCCCATTTCCTTTTTCAAAGCCTCGATCTCCATGGCTTCGCGTTTTTCCGGACTTACCAATTTATTGATTCGTGCTTCAAGGTCAGTTTGTTTGGTCTTCAACTTGGTAACTTCGATTTTATTTTTGCGTGTTTGAAAATCAGCTGTCCATTCTTCTACTGTAAAGCCTTGCCATTGGAATGTTCCAGTTGTTCCCATAACTTTTTTTGCTTTTTCATAAGCGTCAGCTTTTTCAAGCAAAGCAGTTAACATTTCAACTAATATTTCAACATCACTTACTGTTTGGATATTGGTACGGTCACTTCCGTTACGAGTGAAACTGAATGAACAGTTTGTTAACCAGTTTGGTTTTTCAGTTTTAGCAATTGCTGCTTTTTGTTTTTGTAGTTCTGCAAATAATGCTTCTACAATTGTGTCTTTTTCTTTTGACATTTGGTTTATTTTTGGTTTAAAGATTAGATTAATTTCTTTGCTTTTCCATTACCTAAAGATACGAATAATTCCTTTAATTTCAAAGCTTTCAACTCTTCTTTTGTATAAGTGTCGGTTCTGCTTTGAAAACCAACCTTTAATTTCTCGGGAATAAGTAATTGACTTTTCATAATGATTAATAATTTTCTAAATTAATTTTAGTTCCATTTTCTAAAACAACTTCTGCTGAAACAAACCCCATTGCTTCCAACATTGCTTTTGTATGATTTTTTTGAAATTGACGAGTGGTATTGTTGTCTATGTTTTCTACTTTCACAATTCCATCTTTGAAAGAAATCTTTTTATGTTTGCTAACTATTACGCCTTTGTAAACATAAGAACCATTCTGAGTATGTGGATTTAATAAATCTCTAATATTTGAATACTCATATTTTCTTTCAACGTTCAAACCACATTGAATAATATCATCTCCTTCTTTTAAGTAATAGCTGCCACGAAATTCACTATTATAATTGTGATTTACTCCAATAATTGCTTTCGCTTCATCAAAAATAATTTCCCTTGGAGTAGCTTCAATCTTAACGGGTGCACTTGATTGTTTTAATTTAGAAAACTCTTCCATCAATTCAGCATAATTCGAAACTGCAACATCTGTATTTCTTGATGCTAAGTTTACCAAGCTTGAAGTGGGGATAAACTTCTCATTATAATTTTTTGCATTATAAAAAATATGCACCTTATCTGATTTGGTTATAGCAGGTGTATAATATCTTGCGCTTGAACCATGTTTGGACTTGTCAGCGTCAGTTGGTTTCATTTGTACTTGACAATACCAAGGAAGTCTTCCAAGGTAAATTAATTCTTCTTCTTTCTTAGTTGTATAAGAAGCTCCGATAATTAATTCTTTCACACCAACTTTATTTGATTGTATTTTTGTGAAGCCTGCAGACTTTCTATATTCTTCGCATTCACATGGCAACAATACCAAATCTTTTCCATCCCAAGAATAAACAAATTCTCCTTCAAGACCTTTTCCTTTTGTAGAAGTTGTTTCTTGTAAGATGAATAATAGATTAGGAATGGTAATTTCAAATTCGAATCCTCGTGGATCCCAAACTCGACAATATGTAGCACGAGCATCCCATCCTCTTGAGCCGCCTCCGGCTTTTTTATTTAATACGAAGCCACTTGTTGGAATGTTATCATATTCAACTGGAATAATTGTAATATCATCAACGAACTTTCCATTATAAAAGCGAAAGTTTTCGTATGTACCCATTTGAGCAGTGGCTTTTTCATTATCTCCACCAAAGTTTTTCTCCCAATATGCAAGATTAGAATCATATTGTTTTCTTTTTAATTTATCAAACTCAGTTGGATCTTGAAACTTTTCTCTCCAACCTTCCCAAGAAGGTTCTTTTCTCCATTTTTTACCATCATGACCAATTACATAACCTAACTTACCTGTGTAGGTATCTGTGCGTAAGTTAAAACCAACTTTGATTTTACCTGCGATAAATAATTGTGTATTCATGTTATTTCTTTTTTAGGTTTAATAATGTTTCAACTATTGGCTTTATAAAGATGTTCATATTGGGAAACGATTGTAGATTTTCCAGACGCAGGAAAACCACCTATTAGAATGATTTCTTTCATAATATAAAGATAAATGATTATCTGTTATATTGAAACCTTAAATAAGGAAGAAACGGTATAATTGGTAACCTTAAAGAGACTCAAACTCTTATCTAAAGTTTAGGAAACTTCCATTCTATTCAGTTGAACTATAAGGTTGTGCACTTAGTAGGAATCGAACCTACACTCCTTCGGTTAAGGGCCGACAGCTTTGCCAATTAAGCTATAAGTGCTTTTGTGTACCCAGTGAGATTCGAACCCACATAGCATAGTTTAAAAGACTATTTCATTACCAATTATGATACAGATACATTGTGCCCCTACAAAGAATCGAACTTTGGTCTTCCGGCTAAAAGCCGGAAGCTCTACCACTAAGCTATAAAGGCAATAAAAAAACCCATTCATGTTTTAAGATGAATGGGTTATGTTCAATTAAGACAATACTCAAGCATCCCTATTTATAGATTTCTTTGTTTTCTTTATTTTAGTAATTGTCCTCATTTTATTTCTTTTTGTTTCTTGCTAATTCGCAAAAATAGTTTTTCATTTCTTGTCCAACGAAAGCATATAATTTATCATATCTTCCTGTACAACCTTTTTGAAATAAGATTGCTGTGATTGCTGAAGGGTTTGTAACGCCTTTATCAACTAATCTTTTAGTTTCCGATTTTATTAATTCTTCTGTCATAATTTCAAAAAGTGACCCGTGCGGGAGACGAGACTTGAACTCGCAGCCTCTTCATTGGAAGTGAAGCGCTCTGCATTAGGAGCTACTCCCGCTTTTAATATGGCTGCCAAACCTGATCCTTCTATGTTCTATTAGATCAATCTTATATGAAGTGAACGTAATTCATATAAACACATAGTGTTTGGCATGTGCGGGAATACTAGGGGTCGAACCTAGGGCCTTCTCGTTAACAGCGAGCTGCTCCACCAATTGAGCTATATTCCCATATCTGGATTTTGTTTATCGCAGACCAGTTACTGCTTGTGTGGGGCTGACTGGATTCGAACCAGCTAAGCATTTAAGCGACAGTTTTACAGACTGTTCCAACACTCCAGCGTTGGCGCATCCCCATTATGAGTTTTAAAGTGACTCCCACTCGCCTATTTGTCCTACCCTATTAAGATATTTCAGTCGCGTTCTGTCAGTGGTCCTGAAGGGATTCAAACCCATAACCTATTGCTTAGAAGGCAATTGCTCTGTTCAGTTGAGCTACAGGACCATAATTTACTTTTAAGGATTTTGTCATGCTGAGACCTATAAAGTAATAAAATGTTAACTCGTGTGCGACCTACTGGATTTGAACCAGTGACCCCTCGCTCTTCAGGCGAATGCTCTACCAAGCTGAGCTAAGGACGCATTTGTATTAAAATAAAAAATCCTCTGATGGTTTAATATCAGAGGATTTTGAAATATAGTTTGGTTAACTTTACAACAGACTCTGACCCAATGGATTTTTATTCCCACCGTTTCTAAAATATCTATTATAATTTAATGTTAACATGATTTCTTCGTTTTAATATTTTTAAATATAGTATTGTTTTTAATTATGACCTAAAATTAAGTATTATTTTCTAAACTACCAAACTTATTTTAAAATAATTATAGTAATCTTGGTACCTTTTTATATTTAAAGACATAAACCAAATAACACAAAACCACAATGAAATTAATCTTAACACAGGACGAAGCCAATCAATTATTACTACCGGAATTAAAATACAAAATATTGTTTTCATGTTTAGTTATTCATTTGTGAAAAGGTTAAACCTTCTTGAGAATATTCCGCACGATATAATCCTTCCTCTCTTAAAACTTCAGCAACGCGCGAACCTACTTCAGCTATTTGTGTTCCTGTTGGAGGAAATGCTTGACTGGAACCTTTTGAATTAATATCATATAACTTTATAGTTGGGTCATAAGATAAATCCGCTTGAAACCAAACTTCACCACAGCTCCTTGACTCTTCAATATGTTGTAAAGAGTTACTATGTAAACCTTGCCCCTTTATCATAATATATGTACTAAAGGTTGGAAAACTTACTCTTTGAATCCAAACACCTGGAAAGATTAATTTTTTCATAGTTAAGAGGGTATAAAAAAGGTTCCCAAATGACTCAGGAACCTTTTTATTAATATTAAACCGGATCTTTTTATTTTTTATTTGTTAAATCTAATGAAAGATCTTTTGCAGCCTTCATTGACATTAACTCTTGAAAATTAAGTGCTGCGTTGGTTGCACTTCCTCCCGTTTGAATTTGAGGAACGATTGCACCTTTATAATCTTTAAACGCATCAGCCCAAAACTTTTGAACGTGCTCATAAGTAGTTAACTTTTGACCCAAACCACCGTTGGCAGCCATAATAAGTTTTTGTTTTGTTGCATCACCTTCTCCTTCAAGAATTTGTTGTTGCTTATAAAGAACAGCTTGTTTGGTTGCTAATTCTTGTACAGCTAAACCTGATTCTGCTTCGGTAACGTTTTTAGCTTTGATAACCTCTTGGTCCCATTTAGCTTTTGCTGCTGCTGCCTTACCTTGTAATTCAGTTGTGATCGCATCTTGCTCAGCTTTCTTACTATTAGCCATTGCAGTTTGAACTTGCATTGTTGCTTGTTGCTGAGTTTTAATTTGAGCTTCTACAGCGGCATCGTAGTCAATTGAATTGAAAGCTAAACCATTAATTGAGATGTTGTATTTAACAAGTTGAGAAACTTCTTGGCGAACTAACTTGCCCGCGGATTCAACAACTGTTACAACAGTTACTGTTTTTTCCGCTCCTGATTCATCTTTCATTTTTACTTCATGTGACCATGTTTTATAAACACCTTCGCGTGCTTGATCTTCAACATAAGAAAGTAAATCATTACGTTTTGCAGATACAGATTCTTGAGAAGACATAATAGGTCCTGTCATATAAACTGCTTTCGTAAGTGTTTGCTTAATTAATTGTTGTTCTAAATTCGCCTGCGATTGGAAGTCAGTATGAATTTTTAAAATAGAAGCATGATCGGTAGGCATATTCCAACGAACAGAACCCGATACTTGTGCGTGTCCACCATCGTTAAAACGAACTTTAATAGATTGGTCATCATTTGATCCTTCTGTTTTGTCCTTGCTAAACCAAAATTGATTTGATTTTTTATAATGAGTAGCAGTTCCAAAAAATTGACCTACTGGACCTGGTTGATCGTAAATGTTAATTGTTCCACCTACGCTTTGAATTACAACGATTTCGCCGTTGTCAACGTTTTCTACAAGTTTTCCCCCAAGAAGTACAATTGCTAAGATAGCAGCTACAACTCCTCCAAGTAATAATTTTTTTAAATTTGTCATTTTTTTGGTTTTTGGTTAAATTAATAATTGAATTGTTTAATTGTGATGATAAAGATAAGGTTAATATGTTTACGCTTTTACCTTTTAAGGTTAATTAATATGTTAAAGAAGGTTACTTTAAAATATCATCTGAATCTTTTTTCAAATCATCGGCATCTTTAAGAAAATCCTTAACTTCGTCTTGAACTTTTTTAACTTCTACCACTTTTGCTTTTGCATCTGCAACCTTGCTTTTTAAATCGCATGTTTTTGTTTCAGGAGATTTAAACTCAACAATAGGAACTTTTATTTCTGGCTTCGCTTTTCTGAAAGAACCAAAAAAAGGTTTACCTGTTAAAAGTGGAACGAAAAATTCAGTGATTGAAAATAAGATGACTAAAAAGAAAAATACACTTTCGGCTAATGACCACATTGTTTTAATAATTTAATTGTGCCTCCTTTTGACTATCGTTTCGGCTTACGAGATTGTAAAATTAGTTATAATTAATGAAGTACAAAAAGGGAACTTAGCCGACTTGGTAAGTTCCCTTAAAAATTATTTAACTCTTCTTGAGCGTGTGTCAGCCCAGATGGTACCGGCAACTTCATTCATATAAGCTGTACGAGCTTTTTCGCGACTTACTGAACCATCAACATAAACTACTGTTGAACTGGTTGTTGAATTCAATTCCCAACATCCTGAAACTTTTGTTGCAAGAACAGTTGCGGTAACTTTTGTTGCATTTCCTGATTTAGTTACTTTGTAACCTTTTGTACCTGTTACAGGAATTGTTGCGGTAACTAAACCAGTTGTCCCTGCTGCAAATGTTTTGTAAGGGCCTCTTGCATCCACATCCCAGTTTTCTTCGGTAGCAAGTTGCGACATATAATTACTGATTTCGCTTTGACGCGCATCGTAACCTTGTTTACGAAGTTCATTTTTAACTTCTAAGGTTGTTGTATTTGAGTTAGCCTGCAATAAAGTTACTGCTACTACCAATACTGCTGTTTTATCAAGTGTTTTTTTCATTGTTTTAATTATTAATGTTTTATTTTATTTACTGATCAAAAAAATAATGGGAGGATTGGATTACCACTCAACTCCCATTATATTATTATGCTACTTTGTAACCTTCTGCTTTAAAAAGTTCAGTTGCTTGTTTTACAACTTCTTTTTTGTTTTTCACGTTAGCAACAATCGCAGATGCTTTTTCTTTTAACAACTCAGTTGCTTTTGCAATAATTGCTTTTGCAGAAAGTGTAGAAAGTTCAACTGATTTTGCTTTTTGACGGATTGGACCTGTCAAGTTGAAATGCTTTTTCCAAATGTTTAAGAAATAAGTAAATGCAACCGCTTTTTCTCCAACGGCAAGAGTTTCTTTGTAACCTTTATAAGCAGCCATACAATTTTTATGTACACCACCTGAGATTAAGGCAACAATTCCGGTTTTCTTTTTCAAACGTGTTCCAAATGTTGCAAACAAGGTGTAAAAATATGCTTGTTTAATTGAAACGGTTGGGTTTTCCTTTTTGAACTCACGGCATGCTTGGCGGGAATTTAGAAATGACTTTCCTTCTAAGAAATCTGCCACAAGTTCTTTACTTGATTTCTCAGGACGTTTCGTTTTAGGGGCTTCAACAACTGGAGCTACCACTTTTTTAGCTTTCGCAACTTTTTTCACTGCAACCTTTTTAGTTACAACTTTTTTTACTGCTGTTTTTTTAGCTGCAACTTTTTTAGTTGCTTTCTTTGCTACTTTTTTAGCCATGATATTGATTTTGGTTTTTGGTTTAAATTATTTGATAAAGGTAATGTATGTTTGGTTAAAATGTGACCTTTTTAGTTACATTCCGCGTCTCACTTGGTCAGCAGGGAATTTATATTTTGTTCCACGAGCATTTACCGCAATGTATTTATATTTTGGACGATTGTGGTGAATTAGACAAACGGTAAACTCGGTACCGCGAACATCAAATTTAGTTCCCATTACAATTGGAGTTCCTGGAAGTAAATTTGTATGAATGATTGGCAAAGTTTTTGTCATGTTTCCATCACTTAACGTTTTACAGGTAAGTTTCATTCTAAACTCGCTACCATCCATATCGTAAGTTCCTCGACCTAAAGTAACACGGATTCCAAATTCTTGGCTTACTGCTCGCAAAGCAGCATCTAAAGCAAGACGTGTTTCTTTACAAGTTCTTTGGTCAAAACGGCTGATTGTTTTCATAGTTTATAATTTTGTGGTTGGTTTAATTTACTAAGATAAAGATACGACTTGGTTAGTCACCATCATACCTTTTTTTATGTTTTTCTTTTCGTTTATATTCCTTTTCAGAAGGCACGATTTTAGGCGGGTTTGACATATAGTGTCCGCTTTCTACAACCGCTTTGCGATTCGCCTTACGTTCGTTACTACGTAAGTCTTCTTTTGATATTTTAAATGTATCGCTCATAACTTAATTTCTATAATATAAAGATACGTTGTTTATGGTAAACTTCCTACCTAAAATTAAACTTTATTACAACAAAAAAACCACACTGTTTATGTGTGGTTTTTAAGGTTAGTTTTAGAGGTTTTAAAAAAAGTGATGTCCTATGATAACTATCAAAAGTATAGAACAAACAATGGCATCAAGTTGTTGGATAAGTGTGAGAGTATGAATATTATCTTTTCCGAACCATTTATCAGCTTTGTTTTTTATAATTCCAATTGACCACAATGTAACAAATAACCAAAGCTGGCATGTGAATAAACCTATGAATGCCCAAATTGCATAATAAAGCTGCCACCTCATAATTTTCCAAAATGCTTTTAAAATTTTTTTTGTTGCTTCGTCTTTTGCATGTTTACTCATTCCTTCTCGCTCGGTTTTAAGTTCTGCACTTAAAGTTTTAATAGAAGCAATTTCTACTATATGGAGTCCTGGATTAAAGAAAACCATAACTTCTAAAATTAGGAATCTAATTCCTATAAGATAAAAGATGTTTGTTAAGATTGCGTGTATCATTTTTAGTTTGTTTTAGTTGAATCTGTTTTTACTTTTATTGAATCAACAACTGATTTCATATTTAAAACTTTTGAAAATGCGTGAGTGGTGTCAATACATAAAGTAACTGTATCACCAATTGCAAATTTAATGTTTGTTGTAAGATCAACATCATTACCCGATGCATTCTTTCCTTTGATAGTGTAAAGTCCTCCGCCATCGGCACTGTCTTTATTTGCTTTAACTTCGGAAACCACAAAAGGAAATTTTGCTCCTGACATTACATCTCTTTGTTTTTCGGTTGTAGATTTTTCATCACAACTTGCAAAGCTAACAAGACTTAATACTAAAATAAAAATTATTTTTTTCATTGTTTTATTTTTCTTTAAATTGTTAATATTATTGAACTTCGATTAAATATGAAATTGTACATTGTGAAGCTTGATAAACAATATATTCATCATAAGCAATATAACTTTGGCTTGTTGCCTTTGCCCAAGTTGAATCACAACCTTCTTTTCTTAAATCTTTAAGGTTATAATTTCCTGTATTACTTACAATTTTTTGTTTTCCAACATTCACATTAAACAACATTAAGAATGCTTGGCTTGAATTACCTCCTGTATAAGAACGGTACGAACCTCTGTAATCAGAATAGTTTAATGACTTTCCGGAATGTTGTGCGAAATAAATTCCATGACCGAATGCAGAACCATTAGCTGCAGGACGAATTTCTAATCCTGTTTGTGCAATGGAAAGGTAGTTTGCATTTCTTGAACCATGCCATAATAATGTACATTGTTTATTTACGGCAGATTTTAAATTGGTATCAAAAGCGGCTTGTGTTCTTTTGTTAACAACTTTGAAAGCACGTTTGAATATTTTACTATTATCTTGTTGACCTTTTCTTTTCAAGTCATTCAACATATCCATAATAACATCCAATTCTTTTTTATCTGTCACAACCTCACATTCAAGCCCCATAACTTGTAAAATTGTTGTAACTTCTTTTTTAGCTTTTCCATCATCTGCTTTATCAGCAAGATTTTTTGTAGCTTTTAATTGTGCAACTTGTCCTGCCATAACGTCCAAAGTTAATTGTTCATTATCCATTACCTTTTGTGCTGCAGCAAGATCATCTTTTGTTTTAATATCTTTTTGAATTAAATGATCTTTTACATTTGACATTCTTCTTGGCACAATCATAAATAAACGTTGTAAGTGTTTATTTATATCCAACATTTTAGAACCAATTTTTAATTCATTTGCAATAGCATCTAAAGTTGCTTGTGCTTCGGTAACCATCGCTTCGGTTACTTTATCAGAACTAATTGTATAGTTTTGTTTAACAGAACCTTTTGCATATGATTGTAAATCATCAAACAATTTTTTAACAACTATATTTTGAATGTCAGCCAAAGTGGCAGTTGGAGTTTTTGCACCAACTGCTGTTGCAACTTCTTGAAATAAATGAGTTACATCAGTATAAGCATCTGTACTACGTTGTGTTTTTTTACGAATGATAGAATCCCATTCGCCAATGGATGGTGATTTTGGTTCCACAACTTCTGTGTGGTCAATACGACCGCGAACAATTTTTATTGTTCCATTTGATTGTTCGTATAAATAATAAAATTTATTTGATTGTGCGGCTTTGCCACTATCAACACTTACATTGTGTAAATAAGCAACTTTTTTTCCTGCCACGCGATGTTTTGAATCTAATGATTCTAAGAAGTTTGACATAATTGGGGTTTTGGTTTATAATATAAAGATACAACCTTTATATTAACCAGACAACCGGTAATTAAATCAACAGTTTAAGCGTGTTACCTTCTACCCATCGGTAGTATAAGTTGTGATTTAAGTCTTTGAGGTTTTTTGCTTTAACTTCTAAATCTTGTGCGTGGTAACCAAATGCGACAGGACAATTAACAAGGTAAAGTTTTGTGCGGAGAGAAACTATGGCGCTATATATATTACCTTCAAATTGTAAATCATCTGTATAATATAGACGGCATAAAATTTTATCACCCACTTGGAATGGGTCCAAACCAATTTCAGTTCGAATATCAATTATAATATCAGCAAGTTCCATTAATGACCTTGGTCACAACCACAATCACATTTTGGTCCACTGAATTTACAAGTACAATCTATATTGCCACAAGTAGAACATTCTTTTTTCTTAGCTACGAAACGAATGATGAAGGCATATATTAATGCCACGATAACTAATCCAACAATTAAATTCATTTAATTAAAGTTTTATTTTAATTAAATATTGGTTTAATCGTTCGCTTTTATCTCCTCATTGATTTGAATTAATGCTAAATCTAAATCATTTAATTTAGCGTCAGCTTTTCCATTTAATTCAAACTCAGCATTAGCTGCCTCATTTAAAGTTACATAAAAACTACTTGTTTCCAATTTAACATTTTTAGGACATCCTCCAACAGGGATATAAAATTTCATTGACTTTGGATAACTACTGCAACCTCGAATATCAATATCGTGAATGTTTAAAACAGTTCCTTTATCTAAAATAAAAGTATTGGGTGCTCGGATTGGGCCGCCATCATATGCTCTTCCTGGATGCGGTTTAACCTCCCAAGGTTGAGTAAGTTTAATTTTTGTTCCTTTTGCGTAGATTAAAAATCTCATATGTTTATTTGTTTAATAACATTAATCTATCAAAGCCTATTGCGAAGCCAATTCCTTGTTTATAAGATCCTCCACCGCAAACTTGTTTTTGTGCGCCTAACGAAGGGATTGCAATCTCAAATCCATTTCCATCTGTGTAATAAGAGAACCCTCTTTTAACAGAAGAATTCAGCTCATAATCAGGCGTTACAAGTTCAACCATCTCTTTAGCCATATCCTCCAATAGTCTTTGTTGAACTTCAACTGAATAAGAAGGATTTATCCATTCAATTCCAAATTGATAAAATTCACGATATCTTCCTGCTTGTGGTCTTTCATAACGATAACATCTTTCAAAATACCAAAGCTTAACATCTTTTTGTTGCTTCCAGTGTTTATCAGCTAATAATTGAACTGTTGCCGTTCCTTCTGGGCGTAAACATAATTCACGATCTTTCTTATCTTTTAAAGTATACATTTGTCCCAATACTTCAGGGCCTGCTTTATCAGTATAAATTGAAAGTGGCTCAATCGTGGGTAAAATAATCTCTTTAAAATAAAACGATTCGGCAATGGCAATCATCTTATTAAGAAGTTCTCTTCTTGATTTTGCTTCATCACCTACAATGATTCTAACACCACGTACTTGTTTGTCTATATTTAGTTCCATACGATAAATTTAAAACTTATACTGTTGTTATTAAAACTTTTATTGATATTTAATGTTAACATAAGCACCCATAAATGTCAGACTTTAAAACTTTGTTAGCACTTACCGAAGAAGCAAGAATAAAAGATCAATCTTTTGTTGATTCTATTACTGCCGAAATACTTACTGCCATCGATGCAGCTAATACTGCAGAAACAGAATATAAAGTGATTTATGATATTAACCTAGCTTTAGCTGAAACTGATGGTGCTTTACAAACGACCAGAATAAAAAATTACTTTTTAGAAATTTTAAAAGCCAAAGGTTATCGTGCTTCATTAGGAATGGTTGAAATTGAACCTTTTGTAAGTGAAGAAAGATTAATTATTACTTGGGTAATTGCTACTCTAACAACTTCTCTTTAACTTCTTTCATTCCAGTCTTCATGTCCTTCATATCTGTTAGCATATCAAAATATGCCAAGAATAAATCACATTCACTTTCTGGCATTTCCCATATAGCTTCAGTATATTTAGATTCATCCGCTGGTCTTCCTGAAAAAATAAGTCTTATAATAATTGCAGGAGGTTTCCCTTCCAGTATTCTTTTAAAAACTCCTGATATATTATCCAAGTTATAACGATAGTTATTGTATTTTACCCAAGTCATATTCCGATTTCTTTTTTAATTTGAAAAATTACTACCTCAATTGAGGAGCCTGATCCGAAGGAAACAAATTCGAGATCACATGCACGTACATTCCAACCTGTCCCATAATACCTTGGATCTTGCTCGGTTGCATTACCTCCATGTGCATTCATATGTAAAATTTGTTTCACAGAACCTACATTGACATCCCCAATGAAACCACCAACAGAGGTTCCACTACTCTTGAGTCTTACCCAATCACCAACTTTGTATTTTACTTTTTTCTCCATAGATTTCTTGTTTCATTATCCATTCTAATACATCTTCTTCAATTATGCAAGGTTGAAACATCCATTTGTTTTCTATTGTTGGATAAAGACTTCCAGGTAATTGTACTGTAATATTTACTGCACTATAATACATGCTAGTCGAAATATTTTCAAAACTTATGAATGCATATTGTTTACCAATCTCAAACCCAGACTTTTTAATATGTTCTGTATGTTGGTATGTCAACATCAACATCGATTGATCAACAAGCTTGACATATTTTAATTCTGGGACGGCATCACATAAACTCCAAGCTCTTGCAATATGATCTTCATAAGCTTTTCTTAAACGCTCTTCTTTTGTTAATCGAATTTTATCCATCCTCTCAAGCCTTCTTCTTTCTTCTCTGTGAGTTTTTTGTTCCGAATGTTTACCATGAGGAGAAATAAAAGCTTTCGCTTGACCAAAGGCTTGTTTATTTTTGTTATAGTTCGGCATGAATACTTGGCTTTGCTTTTATCCAATTCATAACATATGAAGGGATTTTTTTATGATTATTATGACAACAGTTTACAACATATCTTTTTGCAATTTTTGAATACATTTCAAGTTCTGTTGGATAGTGCTTATCTAATTTATATTTTCTTGCTTGTTGTAGTGTCCACTTCTCAGTTAAGAATTCACAACGATGTTTTGACATCTTATTATAAGACCAATTATTTATAATATGACCTATCTCATGAATACAAATAAGAAATTGATGTATATTAGTTATTTTTGGAATTATAACTTTTCGCTCTGGGACATATGCTGCGCCAGAATTAACACTTCTCCTAATAATTTTAATATTATGTTTTTTTAATAGCTTTTGAACAATACTTTCAAACTTCTTTAGATCATTCATTTAATTCTCCTTTATCATTTAATTGTCCTGGAAACTTTTCATAAACACATTTGTCTTCTGAAATTCGATAACCCATCTTCGCTCCTTTAGATGAATTACAAGGATAACAAGCTACTGCTAAATTATCATAACTAAATGCATTACCTCCCAAAGCTTTTGGCTTTATGTGATCTGCTGTCGCCAAATGACTTTTAATTGGATTCTCAATCATTAAACCTGGTTTTCCGCAGAAAGCACAAACTAATTTTCCTTTAGCTATTAACTCATCTTCTAAGAATTTTGTATTAAAAGATAATTGCATACACCAAGGTTGTGCTTGAGTATCTGCATCTAAGCGAAAATAGTCGCGTTTCATAAGTAATGACGCGGCCAAAGATTTAGGATGAGGGTTTTCTTCGAAAATATAATTTCTAACTTTAACTCCTCGAAAATTCCTTCTTAAAATAATCATAATCCTATTTCATCTTTTATTTTTGCTTCAATACATTTTATCTCATATGCTTCCCAAAAAGTTAGTTTAGTATAATCAATGTTTTGTAATTCAAAATCTTCAAGCGTTGCCAATTCAAAAGATGTTTTGCATGCCACCGCATATTTTTCATTGTAATCTCTTGTTATATAATGATAATTTGGTAATTGTAAATATTCAAAATAACAAGTATAATTAAACCTTGTGTCACATGGCGGAGGAGCTATTACAACACAACGAACAATCATTCCTTTATCTCTTGGATTTATGCCGCGACCTCCATTCCTAATAACCAGATAATCTCCGTCTTTAAAATTATATTCCAATTTCATCTTTTATTTCTCTTTCAATCATTTCAATATTATGCTCTGCTTTCCAAATTGATACTGCGTCCAAACCAACTTTTTCTAAATCACTTTGTTTTGCAACACGAAATTGATTGTTTCGAGCTTTGTCGTAGTTGTGTCCACTTAATTTGCTTGTCGTAATAAACCTTTTTTGACGAGAGGTGTAAACATATTCAATATAAGTATCATAACCGAGGTAGCCTTCAAATTTAACAGAAACCCCTCCTTTGTTAATCATTGGAGCTTCTGGTAAGTATTTTACAATTTTTCCAATGTCATCTGGGTGCATTCCCTGACCTCCATCCACAATAACCAAATAATCACCTTCTTTAAAAAAACCCATTATGATCTTTTATTTACAGTAACACCTTTAACATTACCACCAACATTTAAACAATGTATAGTTGTGGCATCCACATTGCCTTCAACATCACCACAATTAATTGTAGTGCAATCAACATCTCCTTTTATAGAGCCATTAATCTTTGCTGTGGTGCAATCTAATGATGCTAAATCTCCTGTGAATTCAATTTTAACAATGCCACTTAATCCTTCGGAAACTAATACATTATCAACATAAATTTTATCATCTTCCACTCGAATATTTTTTCCTGACACAGAATTCTTTTTTCCGTTAATTGTTATTGTACTCATGTTACTGTTTGATTTAATTGTTGTTTTTCTTGTTGTCGTTTTTTTACCTGTAAGATCGCCCTTCACAGTTTCACCTTTAACAGTGTTTCCTTTTGATTTTGTTTTACTCTCAGAAGCAAGCTTTTCCATTCTTTGTTGGAACATTGTTTTCTTTGGTTCTTTTGGTTTATTGGAATCACCGAATATTCTATCAGCAAGTTTTTCTAAAAATGATTTTTCTTTTTCCATGGTTTATTTTATTTCGATATTTTCACGAGCCATTTCTTTTAATTTTTCTCTGATGATTGGTTCTCCAATTAAATTAATTTCACTAATCAAATTATCATAATCCGCTTTTGACATTGGAGGAACGCCTGACTGAACTTTCTCAATCATCTTTTGAATTTTTTCCACTCCCGCAGTTTTTTCTGCTTTGGAAATTTGATGATCTTCGTTCTCTAATAAAGAATATCTTATATCATGAATGTTTGCCATAAACGTTTTAACAGGAGAAGGAACAATTCTTTCATCTTCAGTTAAAACTCTTACACAAGCATCTACCATATCTATAATGACATTTTGATTGGCAGTAATGATTCTGTATTCTTCCATTGATTTAGATGCGACAATCATAGAGATTAAACATTTAAGTTTATCAATGGATAATTCTCTTTCAGGGAATAGAAAAGTATTTTTTGTATACTTTATTTCTTTTTCTAATTGATTATAAGTATGATATGGTGCTACCAAACATTTAATGATTTTATTATTATAAATCATTTTTGATGTTTCAGTTTCCTCTTTGGAAAGTGTAAACAAATCTTCTGCTATTTTCATATTTTTAGTTTGTTGGAATTTGAAATGGGAAATCTGATTCTTTACAAGTTACAATTATATATTTAATATAACCACTTGTGAATGCTTGATCTAAGTCAATTGAATTTTGGCCTTGCCACCTAAACTTAATTACAGGAATTTCGGTTAAAGGATCAAATTTTAATCTTACTTTGTTTAATTCAATTGAACTAATTACAAAAGATGAATCAGGAAGTTGCCAAGCAAAGGTTAAAGTTTTACCTGCATCCTTTACAATGAAGTAAGTGTTTTGCTGTCCTTGTGTTGGATCAACTTTTAAAGGAAGTTTATTTAATTCATGGTTGCCTGCCAAAAGTTTTCCCAAGTCGGTGAAGTTTGCTTTATCTGAAGGCAAGCTGCACGATATTAAAATAAGGGGTAAAGCGAAAAATAATAATAATTTTTTCATAAGGTTTAAAAGGTTAGTTAAAGATTATTAGTAATATAAAGATAAGTTCTTTATGATTAAAAACAAAACTAAACGCCTCTTAAATGATGGGAGTGGGTTACTTATCTTCTGTTTTAGAAGCCTTTTCAATCTCTTGAAGCATTAATATTTCTTGACGCCTTGCATCAAAGAATTTGGAAAAATCAACTTTACGAATTTCAGTGATAAAATGAACCATTTCTTGGGTCTTGTCACCCACAACAACTTTGGAAAATTTATCAAGACAGTAAGCTACGCGACCATCCTTTTGGACCGCAATCTCTTTAACTGTGGCAAAAGAACCAATTTGATAATCATATTGTGATGGCCCTTCGTTTTTAATTATTTCAACAATTGTACCTATTTTTATTTCATCACTCATATGCCAATTTCCTTTCTTATTTCTATTTCAAGCTTTTCTGTTTCGGAATAAACCTTTTCTAAAAATCCAACAATGTGTCCGTTATGATAAATGTCTCCAAAATCTGTAATCTTGCCTCGATCTCTTAAAAATTCAATTTCGGATTTAGAAGTTGGATTATAATAATATAATTTATCTGAGACTGTGGAAGCAATATAACTATGTGAAGAGAATCTTTCTTCTAATTCATTTACAGCAAGCACTCTTATGTCTAAAGAAGGATTAACTATTAAATGATACCAAAAAATATTTGATAAATGTTGTTGTGTTAATTTATCAAAAGATAGGTCTCTACCGTCTTGTGTTTTCCAAATCCTCGGCTTCATTTTTTTCTTTTTCTTTTTTATTTAATTCCCTCCAATTATTTACCCAATCAATATGAGATTTAAAACCATCATATTTTGGAAACATTAACCAGAAAGCTTTCCAAGTGGCTTTACTTCTATTTTTCTTTGGCCAGCGTACTGTATTACTTTGTGGATAACCTCCTCCAACTTTAACACCTTTATTATCTCGACCTTCTTTTACTGGTTTTAATTTATAATCTGTTTTTCGATTCCAACGTTCTTTTTGAGCTTTAACCCAAACGGTATAAATGAACTCTGGCGACAAATGCTTTTCAAAAGTTTTATAAATTTCAATAGCATTTTTTGTATAATCCCTTTCGCTGTATTCAGCACCTGTTGTCAACGCATGATTTTTCTCCCAACTAATATCATCTTCTAATTTATCTTTTGGAATGGGGTTATAAGAATTAGCCATTAAATTTAAAATTCTCCTACGGTCTTTTCGCGGGAGAATTTCCATTATCATTTGATAAGTTATTTCTTCAGGGATTTTATCTTCCATAACTTTAAGGTTCAAAATAAGGTGTTATGGGTATTGCGCCAATATCCAAATCTAATCTTCTATTATCGTTTAATTTTTGTTTTGAAAATTCCACCACGCTTTTACAAGTCTTAACCCCAAACATTCCAATATGAGTAAAATCAGGGTGTATTTGTAACCATTCGGATAAATATTTATATGCTTCAGGCCTTGTAATTAATTTAAGTTTCCACAACATATCAAAATATTTATGAGCTTCTTTCTTTGCTAATCTTAATTCGGCATTCGCAAGGCGGCCCAAAGCTGTTGTTGTTCCTTTGTGAACACCTACCCAAGCTCGACAATTCGAACATAAATAAATCATTCCAAAACTCTTCCCATATACAATCTGACTATCAACAAATTTTGATTTGCCGTTACAATAAGGGCAAACTTCCCCTTTCATAATTAATAATTGATTATGGTCGATTATTATTTTCATAACTAATCAAGTTTATCTTTAGGTTTATCTTCTTCACGATCAATATAAGCAGGCTCAATCGTTAAATCATTTAACCATAAAGCTTTTATATTTTTATAATATTTTGCTTCTTGTGCTCCTGGCCAATAATAATTTCTTTTAATAAAAAAATAAAAATCTTCATTTAACGGCCAATAAGCTTCAAACTTAAAATTAAAATGCCAAAGAAATAAACAAATGTTAAAAACCGCTGTAAAAGCTAACATTAAAATGTCTCTTAAAGACCATATAATGGTTATAAACAACTTGTATAAGAAGGTTAGAGGATATTTCATAATATAAAGATATTAATTTATTTATTAATAATGAAAATCTTTGTCAACGTAATCTTTGATTTCTTGTCTGCGTAGGTCAGCATGTGTAGAAGTCATCAATGGATAACTTATCCCAACATTGCGGCCAAAAGCAATGGCGTTTTCCATTTGCTCTTTTGTATAATATTTTTCATGATGTGACTCTGGTAAACTGGCTATGTAAAGCGTTAAACCAATACAAAAGAATCCCCAAAAAACTCCTGCGAAAATCATAGGACTACACCAAATGAAACAAATTATAATTATACAAATACTTAGAATAATTCCGGAAATTGTTAGTTTTTTCATAGTTTTATTTTTTACAGATTGTACATTGATAAGTGCCTGGTCCGATTAATTTATGTGGAGTCATTCCACAACATTTGCGACAGAATTTAAAGGTCATATTTTCTAAGGGTTTTAGCAAAAATTGCTTCAAAATTTTTATTTACAAATTCTTTAGCTTCAACAAAAGAACTCACACGATGTTTTAAAGTTACCCATTTCCAAGGGTTATTGTTTGGTAATGCCAAATCAACTTCGCTTTTCATTATTTGAAACCGGATTTCATATTCCGATGCCATCTTGTTTTGATAAACACCACCTACACAATTTTTATCCAGTAAAATATCCATACTTGCATTGAAAAATGATTTCCATTTACCTTCTGGTCGGTGTATTTTAAATGTAAATTTTTTTGGCTTTTTCATAATATAAAGATACGGGTTACTTGGTAACTAACAAACCTATTTATTCATTAATTTTTGTTCGCTTTTATAAGCTACTGCAGTACCTGCTCCCACTGCTACTCCCACTACCAATGAAGTACCTGCTTGGCCTAATTGTTGGCCTAAGTTTTTGAAGAACTTATGTTCTTTTTTTACTGCAGGCTTTTCAGCTGGTTTCTCAACAGGTTTCAGAGCTTTTGATTTCAAAGAATCTTGTGCGATTATTTGTTCTCCAATTAACATTGCGATTGTAAGGATAAGTGCTTTTTTCATGGTTTTATTTATTGTGGTTTGTTTTAATTTATAATATAAAGATACGGGAAACTGGGTAACCTTCCACCCTTTTAAGCAAATAAAAACACCTTTAAAACTGTTGATTTTAAAGGTGTTCAAAGGAATGTTAATTAATAATTCTTAAAAAGAGTCGCGATATTTGTGTCTTTGCTCAATACGTCTTTCTTCATGTGGTTTAATTTTCTTATCACCTTTCCATTTAGGTTCGCCTTCCTGAGCTTTGAAATTATAAACTGGTTTTAATGTATCAATAACTTCTACTGAATCAACAATGGCAGCTTTAATTTCTTTTAAAGATTTATAAGCTTTTGGAGATTCATCTAATGTTCCTTTTGAAACTGATGTAGAATAAATCCCTTTCATTGATTTTTTAAAATATTCAAAATCAATATTTGCTTTAGCTTTTGATCTTGACATTAATCTTCCTGCTCCATGTGGTGCGGAGAAATTCCAATCTTCGTTTCCTTTACCTTTGCATAATAAAGATCCATCAAGCATATTAATAGGAATTAAAAGGGTTTCTCCGAGTTCAGCACTTGTTGCTCCTTTTCTTAAAACCATTCTTTTAAAATCGATATAATTATGAATAGATTCAAAACTAGAGTCAATGCCAAATCCCATTCTCTTGATAATTATATCAGCCATCAATTTTCTATTCTCGGATGCAAAATTTTGTGTGATGGCCATATCATTCATATAGTCATCAAAATCAGTTCCAGAAAGAAATGCTAAATCTTTATCAGCAGGTGGTTTTACAACATGCTTTAATTCTTCTTCAATATCTTTTGTTCTTCCTTCCAATGTTAATTTCTTAACTAAAGCTTGTCTTACCTTTGTCATTTCATTTACATTTACATTTACATTTTGAAATGCTTTATCTTGGTAATACTTACACACTTGAACTCCTAATTTTCTACTTCCTGAATGGATAATTAAATAATGAGAGCCATCCAATTCTGATTTACCAATTTCTATAAAGTGATTACCACCTCCAAGCGATCCCAATGATTTTGCAGCATGTGGTAAATCAACTTGTTTTTGACATCTTAATAAATCAAAATCAAATTTCTTTTTAGAATCTTTATGTACTTCTGATCCATTTGGGACATAAGCTTTTATAACTTCATCTAATTCTTTGAAGTCAATTTTTTTATCTTTTAATTTAATAGCCAACATTCCACATCCAATATCAACTCCAACTAAATTAGGAGTGATCTTATCAGTGATTGTCATGGTAGTTCCCACAGTACATCCTTTACCTGCGTGAGCATCTGGCATGATACGGATCTTTTGATTTTGATAAGCTTCTGAATTAGCTAATCTCTTAACTTGATCGTAGGCTTCAAACTCAAAAGTTTCTGCGTATATTTTTGTTTCGTTTCCGATTATATTTTTTATTGTTTGCATAATTTATAATTTTTCTTTAAATATTCTTATTGGAAGGCCTCTTTGTAATGTATTGTGCTCCATCCATTTATCTTGTACTGATGCATTGGCTTGTTCAATTTGCCAACCATATAACTTATTCTTTAATTTTACAGTTGCATCTTTTTTATTCATCAATTGAGAACGGTCATTTTGTGATGTTACACTTATTCCTGAAGGCGTATGTGTTGCTCTTACTGCGGATTCAACTTTATTAACATTCTGGCCTCCAGGTCCTGAAGAACGCATTGTTTGATAAGTAATATCTTTATCTTCAATCTTAACCTGTTTTGTAATATCAAAAGCTTTTATACCAATGAACCAATTTTTTCTTCGATGAAGTTTACGATATGGACTTTGTGATATCCATTGAATGCTTCCTTGCCACATTTCTATAAATGATTCAACCATCTTGTCTCCTCCTTTTAATAATACAGTTGCAGATAACATGGTACCTTTAATGTTTCCATTTACTGAATCAATTAAATTTACCTCCAACCCCAATGCCCGTGCTGCAGTTAATAGTTTTTCAACGACCTTTGCCACAACGCGTTCACATTCTTCTGGGCCTTTACCTGATGTTATTTGTATTATTTGTTCCATGATATAAAGATACATTCTATTAAGACAACAAAAAACCTTCTGGTTACCGAAGCATCCCAGAAGGTTAATATATGTTATAATGAAGAATTTTTATTTTTGTGTTAGCCACTCTTTTAAAACAACAGATGGGATTTTATACCATTGAGTGTCATTTATGATGGACTTTACTTCTACGCCTCGTACATATTCAACTCCTGTTGAATTGCCGGCCGTATCTAAACCAATGAAGATTCTTTTCGATCTGAATTTGGGGTATTTCTTTTGTACATCAACTAACTTCATAAAACAAAATCCTTCCATTGAAGTTTCTTTTATTAGTCGCGTTATTATATTTTTTATTTTTGTTTTCATTTTTTTTAAGTTTTTAGAATAGAAAAAGGAGAAGGGTTCAACCCTTCTCCTCCTGATATTTATGCTGCATGTAGCAACATATCTTTTTTAATTATTCCCAATTGTACAGCTCGTTTAAAACCAACTAATTTATTGGAATCTGGGTTTAACACTCCAATTTGGTTTTTCGGGTCTAAATCTAAACCCAACATATGGGCTCTTTGATATCCCACAATGTTACCTGTTGCTGCATTCTCCCAAGATAATGCAGTTCTTTTAACTTTTTCTAATAACGCAACTGCTGATGGAAGAAAGTTTTTTAAACTGAAAGCTCCTTTTTTCACTTTCTTTGTTACTTTCTTTACTTCTACTTTACCTTTATACTTTGATATAAAGGAAGTTGCTTTTTTCAAAGCTTCCGCTGTTGGTTTTTCAATTGCTTTTACTTTTGCAACTGGTTTAGAAGTATCTTTTTTAGTTACTTCTTTTTCTGTTTTTGTGGCAGTTGCCACGTTTAAGCCTGTTTTCATTTTTTAAGTTTTAATTGTTAATATTAATTATACCATAAAGATATGACCTTATTTGCTACCACTTGGTATATAATTCTGGTTAAATTGTATATAATTACTCGGTATCAAGTGTACCATATCGTTATAACGCACTAAAACCAATGGGTTTGTTTTTCTTCATAATTAACGCGATTATCTTGGAATTATATAACAATGAATTAATAACAAGTAACTACTTTTATCCTATAATATAAACAAACCACAAATATTAACAAAACATGGAACCAACCGCACTAATTACCCAAAAACATTTAACCATTGAAATACCTGAATTGGGAAGATGCTTTATAAATTTAGAATCAGTTTATAAAGTACATCCTGATTTCGTACCCAAGAAAATTTATACAAAAATGAGTTCTGGCGGGGAATGTACAAGGGTTAAATATGTTAAATGTAAACATGCCAAAGAACAACTAACCAAAGAACAATGGGAAGCCATCCATTCAGAAGTTGTTTATGATTGGTTTAAAACTCAAAAAGATGAACATGATCATGTTCGCCTTATCCTTTGTAAAAGTAAAGATGTATGTTAAGTTTAACTTGAAAATTTTAAAAAAAATTTTTTGGGAGGGCCTTGGAAATTCAGGTTTTGGTTTAAAATATAAATGGAGTGCAGTTTTGGTTTAAAATATAGATTGTAATGTGAGGAAGCTATATCTGCTCCGCCCCAACATTGGGCTACGTCATTTCGTGTTTCTGGTTCGCAACTTTCAGAAGTTATGCTTCCTCACAAGTACAGACGGCTGTGTTCTCATCACACCATTCACAGGTAAAGTATTTCTTAATATGATTGAATAGTTTAATCATTGTGATAACTCTATAAATTGTTTGAATGTTTTATTACACTCATGCCAGTTCCCATCCACAGCAACATGCATAACATTATTAACCGGTATGGCCAATTGAATTTGGGATAGTTTAACCTTCTTCCAGGATCCATTAATAAAGATTAATATAGTTTTCATATAGTTTTAATTTCTCTTATAAGAAATAGTATGGCATAGCCTAATGTAATGGTTGCACATATCATTCCTATTAAAAATATTTCAACTTGGAGTCGCTGCACACGTACCTATTAAGAAGGCTGCGAATATTTTATAGAATGTTTTCATATGTCTTGTTCAGTTACTTTAACACCATTATGAACGTGCACATTAACAATTGGTCTTTTTGTTTCCCAAGATTTATCAGAGTAGAAGAACATAGTCCAGCTAAGCCATTTGTTAGCCCAATCAACAGCTTTCTCAATCCTGGCATGATCATTATAATCTTGTAGAGTAAGAAGGTTCTGTCCGCATTTGGGACAAGGCATATTAATAAAGATTCTGGTATTAACATTCTCTTGATAAGGGATTTCAAACCCACAGCTTATGTTATCACAAGTAACTAGAGAGCTCCCTGGAATCTTTTCGATTAGTTTTCTTTTGAATCTTTTATTCATAACGTTTATAGTTTAATTATTGTTTAATTATTGTTTAATAAACGATTAAAGAAAAATGGCTGGATGTGATTGATCTAATATAAAATGAGCCCACATTGTCAATGTTCCTTGGGTAGGTGTAATATTACAATATGAATAACCATCTTTAAGTTCACCATTAATAAACATATCAACAAGTATGTTAACATGAGTGGGTGTCGAAGAAAAGTTTATTGTGACTTGATCTCCAAATTTAAACCCAGTCGGACACAATACAGATTGAAAATTTATAGGATAACCATGATTTGGGAATAGTAATTGTTAACAGAGTTTGAAGATGAAAAAACCCATCCTTTATTAAAACTTCTAAAAGGATATGTGGTTGTATCATTTGATAGGTGAACATCAACAACACTAAAATTTATTGCAGAGTCAGCAACTATTTCAAAAGCATATACTGTATCATTCGCCGTAGCTGTAACAGGAGCTGTTGGTTGAGGACCTTTTTCTTTTTTACAACTACCGAATAATGTAATACTCAAGATAGCTAATAGGATTAATTTTTTCATAGTTTTTTAATTTGTTATTGTTTTAATTTCTAATATAAAGATAAGGGTTATTAGGTAACCATCCTCCCTTATTTCATAGCTTCTTCATATAATTGTCGGACAGATACCCCAGGAGAATCCATAACCATTGCTTGTCTTACAACCATTGTGAGGCTTGACCACCAAGCATTTACTTCTGCTGCTAAAGCAGGTTCCGGCGGAACCATTACTTTTCTAATTTCATCAAAATCAATCAAAGGTAAACTCATTTGAGTCATGATCCCAAGAATATTAATTCTTAAAAGCTCTACGGTTTGTTGCTTAAAATCAATGATGGCAAGGCCACGATTGAAGACCACAGCTTTAACCCCTTCTGGTTTGGGATCATCATTAGTTTTGATTGTATCTCCAATTTTAAATTTAGAGTAATTATAAGGTGCTGTATGCTCCATGGCTTTATTTATTAGATGAATATATAATGAACGTTGTTATTAATTGACAATATAAAGATACAGATCAGATGGTTACTTTCCTCCCTTTTTCTTATAATTTATTCACGCTACGTGTTCGTACTATCGACAACGGTTCTAACG
>CAAGKR010388965.1_pt1 | contig 42118 bp, 33 predicted proteins | sample 2556971 | NCBI WGS metagenome assembly CAAGKR01 (sample SAMEA5207829, study PRJEB30636) | soil metagenome | biome: forest; feature: boreal; material: soil | place: USA | collected 2011-09 | depth 1 m | reverse complement strand
GCGGCCGGCGACCGACGCCTTGACCTTCGCCATGTCGTCGATCTCGACATCCCCGCTGGCCTCGACCGCGCCCTCCACCGTGCCGTTCACGTGCAGGTCACCATCGACGTAGAGCCGGCCGATCAGGCGATCGCGCGGGCCCAGCATGACCGCGTTGCGCTCGCCTGACGGGGATTGCTCGTCCGGCGTCGACGCGAGTGGAGACCTAGCCGCCGGTCGCCGGCTACTCAAAATCTCCCATCCGGACGTGACCGTTGAGGCTGGCTCCGTCCTCGATCTGCAGCCTGCGCACGTGCAGGTCTCCGCTCAGCTTCGCCGACCTGCCCAGGGTCAGCTTGTCTCGGGCGGTGAGGGTCCCCTCGACCTCGCCCTCCACTGTCAAGCTCCACGCCTCCAGCAGGGCTTTGACTGTCGCTCCGGCCGCGACGTCGATGTTCCCGGTGACCCGGAACTCCCCCTCGGCACGTCCCTGAACGTGCATGTCACCGTCGTATGTGAGCTTGCCCTCCAGGCTGTCGCTGGGCCCGAGCGTGAACTTGTTGAGTCCCTCGCGTCTGGATTCGGTCGCGCCCTCAGACGCCACGACCTGCGTGCTTTTCGAGACGGCTGCTTGTATGTCCATGACCTGAACCACCCCGGAGTAATGACCCTGAGAACGACCCGCTGCTCGATTTCAAGGATACGTCAGCGCAGCGGCTTGCTACGGCTGGGATCTCCATCTGTTGCCAGGCCACCGAGTGTTGTCCGCGCCTTATCACGGGATGCTCCATAGACATCGATGAGAGACGACGTTTCTCCCACCGCAGTTAGCGGCTAAGTGCTCTGGCACGAAAGTTCGGTGATGTATTCGTTACGCTGCAAGTTCGTCCCCGTTGGCGCTCTTGGCTGCGAGTCGAGCTAACAGCTTGTTGAGGTCGGCTCGAGTGAACTTCCACTCGAACGGCGCTGCCATCGTTTCGTAAACGCCCTGGAAGGCAAGGATGCGTTGCCCGAGATCGTCAAGCGAGATCGCGTCGGCCGGCGTCAGCACTTTGCGCTGCAGGATCGAAAAGTAAATCTCGATTTGGTTGATCCAACTGGCGTGGATGGGCAAGTGTACGGCGACAAGGTTGCGATGAGCAGACTGCATTCGCTGGACCGAAGCCAGGCCGCGGTGGGAACTGCCGTTGTCGAGCACCCAGAAAACACGTCGCGCGGAACGATAGGGCTCTTGGGCCATGACTTCGTCGACCAAGCTGTCGAAGGGCACGATGCCGGTGGTCGGCTCGAGGTGGCCGAAGAGCTTGGCTCGGTGCACGTCCCAAGCAGCGATGTAGGCGAAGGCGCCGCCGCGGTCGTATTCGTGCTCAACCAGCATCGGGTGGCGGGCGTTGGCGGCGACCGAGGGATGGCAGCGAATTCGGGCCTGGATCGAGGTCTTCTCGTCGGCCGAGATCTCGTTTAAGTCCACAGTCACACCGCCTCAGGGCGTAGACCGAACCCATCGCGTTGCGTATCCCGAAACCAACGCCACTGCCTGGACAGACCTTCGCGCAGCGAGACCCTCGGCTCCCAACCCAACCTCACGCGCGCGAGGTTGATCGACGCGCCGGTGTGACGGGGATCGCCCGGCGCGGCGGGCACGTTCTGGCGGCGCACCTTGATTTCGCTGATCTCTTCGAGGGTCGCCAGCACCTGGTTCACGGTGACGCGGCTTCCGCCACCGAGGTTGAAGACCTGGCCGACGACATCCGCAGTCGAAGCCTTGATCGTGCCTTCGACAGCGTCTGATACATAGGTGAAGTCGCGCGTCTGCTCGCCGTCACCGAACACTTCGATCTCCTCGCCAGCGGCGAGAGCCTGCATGAATCGCGAGAAAGCCATGTCGGGTCGCTGGCGGGGTCCGTAGACGGTGAAGTAGCGGACTGAAACCACGGGAATCGCGAAGTTACGCATGTAGAGATGTGTCAGGTGCTCGGCGGCCAGCTTCGTCACTCCATAAGGCGACACCGGGCGCGGCAGGGCCGACTCGTCGGTGGGGAACCTCTCGGCGTCGCCGTACACCGACGAGCTCCCGGCGAAGACCAGGCGCTTGATGGGAGCTCCCTTCAGGGCCTCGAGAAGACGTTGGGTGGCGATGATGTTGTCGCGCACGTAGCGGTCGAATTGGCTCCCCCAGCTGGGTCGCACGCCCGGCTGGCCGGCCAGGTGGTAGACGACGCCGGCGCCCTCGAGCAATGAAGGCAGGTCGGCTTCCACGAGGTCGACCTCTGCGAAGTGGAAGTTGTCATGGCTGCGCGAGCTCGCCAGGTTCTGCTCCTTGCGCGTCCGCTCGTAGTAGCCGCTGAAGCAGTCGATCCCAACCACTTCATGCCCCGCGGCCAGCAGCCGCTCGCTCAGGTGGGATCCGATGAAGCCGGCAGCCCCCGTGACGACGACTCTCAATACCTGCTCCCAGTTGGGCCCATCGTCCTACGCTCGCGTCCCACCACTGCTGTGAAAGAGTGCGGTGCGGTGACGGCGATTTGCAAACGGACCCTATCCTGAGAACGAGATGAGCCGGTTCGAGACGTGGTTGGCCGATTCGGGGATCGGCGTCGGGGTCAAGCAATTTCCAGCCGGCACCCGCACCGCCGTGGATGCCGCGAGGGCGGTCGGCTGTGAGGTTGGACGGATCGTGAAGTCGCTCATCTTATTACGCAAGCTGCTGGGTTGGTATCCGGAGACCATGGTTTGACCCGTGCCATCGATGTGGCGCGTCGAGGGCCGGCGGCTCCTGCTGCCTAAGCCACGTACAGACCATCGGGGTGGACGTCGAACCCTTCACTGAGATGTTGGTACTAACGTGAGCATGAGATCCTTCAGTTTAGGCGTTGATCAGCACTGAAGAACTGGTGTTCGGCAGCACGCAAGCGAACTGGTTTGATGCAGCGCAGCGGCTCGATCACCAGAATCTCCTACTTGTTGGGCTCGGTCGCGCCGGGCTAACCTGCTCTAAGATATAGTCGAAAAGCGTCGTTAGAGGCCTGGTCAGGCGCCCTGGCACGCCAGCGGATTCACGGCGCTGCTGACGTCGACCTGATCGATGCCGTAGGTAGAATTGACTCGCCCGATGTGCGCCGAGACCGTTGCGTATCCGTGCGCGCCACTCACTAGCTGTATAGGGCCTCGCGGCCCTTCGAACGAAACCGTGCTGGCCGCGCTGGCGATGGCTTCGCCCGACGTATTCTGGGCGTGGCCCATGGCCATCGCCATGAAGAGAGTCGCGTCGTACATCTCCGCACCGAACGAGCTCGGAACCGCACCGTCGCCAAATTTCTTCATCAGTGCTGTCAGCCATGCCTGGGCCGCGGGGGAAGTGTCGGCGGAGTTGTAGTCCTGCGCGACGAATACTCCGACGGCTGCAGGACCGATTGACCTGGCGGTTGCCGCGTCCAACTGCAAGCTCGCCTCTTTGATCCCGGCGACGCGGGGATTGGAACGGAACTGTAGGTGATAGGCGATCTGATCCTCGCCCACGAGCCCGTCCACGACTACATCGGGCTTGGCGGCGGCAATCCTCGCAATTTCTGAACCGTACTTGAGGGTCTTCGGCGGCAGAAAGAAAGTGCCCAGCAAGACATCGCCATTGTCATGGATCCTCAACGCGGCAAGGCGGGCCGAGCTCCGGGCCAGGGGGTTGTCGGTGGCCAGGATGTAGAAGGTCTTGGCGGACTGCTTGCGGAAAAGAAAGTCGATGAGCGGCGTCACCTGTTGGTTGGGGGTGAAACTAAACACGAAGACGTTTGGGTAGCAGAGATCGGCACCCGATGGGATGGCGGCGAAGTACGGGATATGCGCGGCCGAGGCGGCTTGATTGCACGCGCCGAGTGCGGCGGTCGACTCAAATCCCACGATCGCGGCCACGTGATCCTGGGTCACGAGCTGCGAGCACGCTCGCCCTGCGGCTCCAGGGCTACTTGCGTCGTTGGCTTCGAGAAATCGGACCTGCCGGTTTCCCGCCAGATGCTCTGCGTTGGCCTGAGCGAGGGCGACCACGGCGCCCTGAACCGCAGGTTCGGCCGTGGCGCTACTCGAACCCGTCAGCGACACGACCAGCCCAATGTTGACGGAGGCTTGGTCGCTGGATGCAGTGGCTGGGCTGCCAGAGCAGGCCCCTGCCGAAATCATCAGCACCAAGGTCGCGGCCAGAAGGTGCCCCGGACCCCGACTGATCACACCAGCGGACCGCCTGGCGCGGTGATCGATCGAATCGCTCGGGATGCGGGGACCAAGTACCCGCCGGCTGTCACTAGACCTCGACTAGTCCCTTCCTGACGGCGTAGAGGACGGCCTGCGAACGGTCATAGATGCCGAGCTTCTCGTACGTGTTGCTGACGTGGTTACGGACCGTCTTCTCGCTAATCTTCAGCCGGTAGGCAATCTGCTTGTTGGCCATGCCGTTGGCCAGCAGCTTCAAAATCTCGATCTCGCGATTTGTAAGCCCGTCGTAGAACTCTTTGGGGGTTGTCGTGCCCGTCAGCATCTCGAGCACCCGGTTCGCAACCGCGCTGGCCATGACCTTCTCACCGGACATGACCGCCACGATGCTGCTGATGATGGCGTCGGCGGTAGAGTCCTTTAGGACATACCCGCTGGCGCCGACCTTAAGCGCCTGAATGACGTAATTGTCTGTCTCGAAGGTCGTCAGGATGAGGACCTTTACTCCGGGGTCGGCCTCCGTGATCTGCTTCGTCGCCTCGATCCCATCGAGGTTTGGCATCTTGAGGTCCATCAGAACCACGTCGGGCTTCAGCTTGGCGGCAAGCTTGGCGGCATCAACGCCATCGGGGGCCTGGCCGACGACTTCGACCCGCGAGTCCTCGTTGAGTAGGCGGGCCAACCCGGCCCTGAAGAGGGTCTGATCGTCTGCGATCAGGACTCGAACTGCTCTCGTGGCGACGGTCATTGGAACTCCTTGGTAATCGGGGTGATCAGGAATCGAACATGTGAGGGCGATCAGGTCTTGGCCCAGGCATGAGCTGGTCCTTGGGGAAGATGCCGCGCACTGTGGTGCCGTCACCCTGCGCGCTTTCTATTCGCAGCCGGCCCCCGAGGATGAGCGCTCGCTCCTTCATTCCGAGAGTCCCCATGCCGGCTGGCCAAGAAGCATCCGATTCAACCCCATGGCCATCGTCGCCGACGATCACGGCGACCTGGTCGTCGGAATACGGCTCTAACACGATTCGAACGGTGCGCGCGCCGCTGTGCCGGCGCACGTTCGTGAGAGCCTCCTCGATGATGCGATACAGGTTCACAGACGCCGGTGCCGTGAGGGATTTCGGCCAGCCAGGTAGCACTTTCAGCTCTGCGCTTATGGCGGTCTTCTGTTCGAACCGGGCGACCAGGGCTCCCACAGCTTCCACGAAGCTGTCGCTGAAAGGCTCCTCTCCGCGCAGCTCGTGAAGTAATTCCCGGAGACTGCGAAGAACCTGCCGGGTCGAGTCCTGGACTGTGTCCAACCGTATCAGCACGTCTTCCCAGCCGACCGGTTCCGTCTTGAAGTTCTCAAGATCGACCAGCATGCCGGTCAGGGTCTGAGCGACCCGATCATGGAGTTCTCTCGCCACCAGCCGCCTGATCTCGCTCTCGGAATCCTTGACGCTTTCATCGGTGGCCGTGGCGCCATTGGGCGCTTTCGTTCGACGCACGGCTACGATCGGCGGCGATGCCACCCGACCCCTCCCCTCTGAATGACTGAAATGAATGAAATGAATGATGCGCTTGTCCCGGTCTTGCCCGATGCAGAACGGGTGTTGGGACTATCGAATGAGCTTATATCACCCAATTAGCCTGGGTCAATGGGCAGAACTGACCATTTCTTCACGGATCTTTCAAGGTGACCCCCACGCGGACCTGTGACCAAGTACCCAGGGCGCCGGGCGGCCTCCCGACTGCCCGCAAGTGCTCGCTTTATGTGTATGGGCGCCCGGCAGCTTCGGCGTGGAGGCGCGCTACCGCCTGGCCACGATTTCTCACACGCAGCTTCTTGAGCACTTGCTGGACGTGCTTGTTAATCGTCGCGGTGGACACCCCGAGCTTGGACGCGATATCGCGGTTGGTCCGGCCCCGGCCCAGTTCGGTCAGGACCTCCTGCTCTCTCCTTGTCAGGCCGTGGTTTGACACCACCCGCGCCCGGTTGGCCCCATTGCGAGTGGTCAGGAAGTCGGCAAAAACGATGTCTCCCACGGGCGTTGCCACGATCGCTCTGATTGCGGCCACCGTTTCACTTACCGCCAGGTCCTTGGGGATGTAGCCGCTTGCGCCGGCCGATTTCGCAGCTGCAGCCGCCTCGGGATCCAGCAGCGCGGAGAGCACGATGACCCTCACGCCTGGATGGCGCTGGATCAGGGCCCGGGTCGAAGCAAGACTGTCCTGGTCGGGTCCGAGGTTGAGGTCCATCAGCACCGCGTCCACTGGCGACGTGGCCAGCCTATGCATGAGCTCGGTTGCTGATCCGAGCTCCCACGTGAGGATTATGTCCACTTCACGCTCCAGGGCGCTCTTCAGGCCTACCCGAAAAAGCGGGTGGTCGTCAACGATACCGAGGCGGATCGGCTCTCCCCTAAACAGTTGAAACCCTCACGTCGTCGATCGTCCCAAGCCGGCGGCACGCGGGATCCAGTCTTGGGGTGTCAACATACATCAGATCGGGACGTCGGCCAGGAAGTGTTTTCTGAGCGACGGTCCAGTGCGTGATCATCCCAAGACATACAACGTCCAGGGGCCTGAAAGGGATCGGTTCCCTTTAGAAAGGAGAGCGCGACCGCATCGAGGGGATGGATTCCTTGCGTTGGTCGGCTATCGGAACGACTTCATCCAGCGAAGTCTTGAGCTGGGTGAGCGCCTCCGGCGGCAGCGGCGCGTCCTCGAGCCACACAAAGAAGGTGTCGGCGATCTTTCGCCATACAGTGACCTGGCGCGTCATCGCCCTGCTCCAGTACGACTTGGACCAGGCCGCCGCCGCGAGCAAGCCCGCCACCAGGCAGCAGAAGGCACCGGTGATCACCTGCAGCCAGTCCGACCAACTCTGCGGCTTGAGACCGGTCAAGATCAAGATGCCAAGCGCGAGGTTCACTACTACCCCGAGCGGCAGAAGGAACCGAAAAAAAAGTGACTCCCATTCAGCCTTGGAGATACGTGGCCGGCGCACAGCCGTGCGAAAGGCCTTGTTCATTGCCACCCGAGGGTCGCACGAAGCGCTCTTGCAGCCAATGAGACGAATGTCCCAGGAGCTGCGATCGGGCTTGGTCAACCCTCCATCGATCGCACTAAACGGAACGGGTGTTCGCGGCCATATGACCCCGCGCGAGTTGGAATCGGGAGGATTCGCAGCCGAGGGTAAGGGTCTGCGGGGCAGGTCCTCGAGCCAGTAAATGGCCTCAACCTTGGGATTTCTCGCCAGGCAGTCGATCAATTTGGCGGGCCGGTCCTCAATCCGCGGTTTGATCCGCGAGTGGCCCTTGGATTTTCGAAGCATGTCCCAAGCCGACCCGAGACAAACGATCCCCATCTCGGTCGCCGTGGCGTTGACCAGGAGGGGCTTTGTTGCTTGAGATGCCAGCCAACGGACCTGAGCACCCAATCGCCAACCTTTCGGGACTCTGCCTGTCTCTCAAATCACCTTCATTGGGCGCCGAGCGCCAGTCCCGGCCGGTGCTGCGCCGTGTCTCGGACCTAGTACTACGATCCCATTACGGACGACAGACCCGGCTAATACAGTTCGAAGCGTGGTTGTGGTGCCGGCGCCATCTGCGGTGACAAGGACGGTCGGGTTGCAGCGCCCGCCTGCGATCAAGACGCTGGTCATCGATCGCCAACCGCTTTTTGTCGCCGCGCTGGGTAGCCTGCTCTCTGGCCCTCCGCTATTCGCCCAGGTCGTGAGTGCCAGTCGTTCCGACACGGGGCTCGAAGTAGCACGTCGTGGCGGAGTAAATCTGGTCTTCTGCGATCTGAAAGCACAGCCGATCTCCGGGATCGAGCTTGCCCGCGCGCTGGCGGAGGAGAGGCCCGCGGTGCCAGTCATCCTGTTGGGGGACAAGGACGACCATCAGCAGCTGACGGCTGCGCTGCTGTCGAGCGCGGCGGGTTTCTTTACCACGGACGCTGGACTGGACGAGTTCATGGTGGGTGTGCACGCCGTGCTCTCCGGACACCGCGCGATTGGTGCGGTCTTGATGGATCGGTTACTGGATCGCCTCTCGCAGCAACAAGCCGCCGAACCACGCGGCTCCGGGAGCTCGCTCTCGCCAACCGAACGTGAGATTCTGGCGATGATCGGCCGCGCTCAATCGGTACCTTCCATCGCAGCCAGCCGAGGCATCAGCAACAAGACGGTCAGGAACCATCTGGCGAAGATTTATCGAAAACTCGAGTTGCACGGACGCACCGAGGCGGTGCTTTGGGCCACCCGGATGGGACTTACCCAGAGCTAGGTTGGTGCGTCACCCGCCTCAAGCAGCTCCCAGCCGGCGGCTTCAATTTGAAGATCAGATCGCCTGACCCATTGATCCCCCTTTCGAGGCCAGTCGGCAGCACCGAAGTGGACCCGTTTCCCGGCAACCTGACCGCAATGTCCCGACGCCGTATGGGGCATTGGCCCATGGAATTTCTGCACCGATTGCGCCACGCTGAATCGGTTGTGGCCGCAGCTATCTGTTCCTGGACTCGGCCGCCCAGTACGACACCGCCAGCCCCAACTCGGACCTTGATCGGATGATCCACCAGCCGTCAATGATCGCCCGGCGTGCGGGGAGTTTGGCCGGCGCAGTCGTGCTCGTCCTCTCGGCGGTCGAGGGCGCAACCCCTGCTCGAGCGGCGACGCCAACCGCTCCCACGTTCGTCCAAGCTGTGGCATCGACCACCAAAGCGAAGGTCGCCTTCACCAACCCGGTTGCCGCGGGAGACGTCTTGATCGCTGGTATCACCACCAACGATGGAGGTACTGACCCGATCTCCGGAGTGTCGGACAGCCTAAACGGGGCTTGGACCAAGGTCACTTCGATCAAGTACGGGAATGGCCACGTCGATCTCTACTACCACAGCAACTCAGCTGCCGGTAGCGACACGGTGACCTTCAGCGGAAGCCAGTCCGCTTTCACCATCGCCGAGTACGGTGGCGTTCAGGGCAGCCCCACGGCCCTTGATCAATTCGCTTCCAAAGCTGGGACGGGCAGCCCGTCGGCGGGTCCGACGGCACCAATCGGACGGGCAAGCGAGCTCGTCATCGGAGTGGGGGGCAATCCTGCTCCCGGCTCAACGAACAGTGCGTTCAGTGGCGGGACCGGTTTCACGCTGAGAACGCAGGCGGTTACTCCCTGGACGTTCGCCAATGGACTGGAGGATTCGCTTTCGAGCTCGACCGCAGGTCAGACCATGAGCATGAAATCAACCACCAGCAGCTACTTCGGGGCCATCGTGGCGGTTTTCAAGTCCACGCCTGCTGCAGCGCCGAAAGCGGCCCTGACCGTAAACCCAAGCTCCGGCGCGGCACCTCTTTCCGTGACCGCCGATGCATCGGCGTCCACCGACCCGGTTGGGATCACCAGCTACACCTTTGCCTTTGGCGACGGCACAGTCGTCGGACCCCAGCCGGGCGCCACCGCGACTCATAACTACACCGCGGGCGGCAAGTACACGGTGCAGGTCACCGTGGGGGACACCGCCGGAGCCACGGCGATCGCAACTGCTCCGGTGACTGTTGGGGCCCCCGTGGCAGCCTTGACGCTGAACCCCACCAGCGGGGTCACGCCGCTTCTGGTCACGGCCGACGCATCGGCGTCCAGCGACCCGATCGGGATCTCTATGTACACCTTCAACTTCGGTGACGGAAGTCCGAACGTCGGGCCCCAGGCGGGCGCTACGGCCACGCATACCTACTCCGCCTCCGGGGTCTACACGGTCACGCTCACCGTGAACGACAGCGTCGGGGGGTCAGCGATCGCCCACGCCTCGGTCACGACGGTGGCGCCACCGACCGCTGCACTGACCGTGTCTCCGCCCAACGGGGCGGCGCCGCTGGCGGTAACCGCTGACGCGTCAGCTTCCGTCCCCGGCTCCAACCCCATCACCAGCTACACGTTTGACTTTGGGGACTCAACGTCGGTCGGGCCCCAGGCAGGATCCAGCGCCTCCCACACCTATGCGACCGGCGGCCACTACACGGTCAAGGTCACCGTCACCGATAGCGCCGGCGACACCGGGACCGCGACCAAGCCTGTGATGGTGGGGGCGCCAACAGCGGCGCTTGCGCTGAATCCCGGCTCTGGGGCCGCACCGCTGGCAGTCACGGCGAACGCGTCGGCTTCGACTGACCCGATTGGAATCTCCAGCTACACCTTCAACTTTGGTGACGGCACGGTCGTCGGGCCCCAGGCTGGGGCCAGTGCCAGCCATACCTACAGCTCATCTGGAAGCTATGCGGTCGTGGTCACGGTGACAGACACCGCCGGGGCCTCGGCAACGGCGACCGGCCTCGTGCTGGTTGGGGCGCCGGTGGCGGCCCTGACGGTGACGCCGGGATCCGGTCCAGCACCGCTTGCGGTGACGGCAGACGCCTCGGGATCGACCGACCCGATTGGCATCACCAGCTATACCTTCAATTTCGGAGACGGCACGACGGTCGGGCCCCAGGCCGCGACGCAGGGGAACCATACCTATGCGGCCGGCGGCAATTACACGGTCAAGGTAACCGTCACCGATGGCGCGGGCGTGTCATCGAGCACGACGCAGACGGTTGCCGTCGGGTCGCCCAAGGCGGTTCTGACTGTGATCCCCAACTCAGGAGGCGCACCGCTCAACGTGACCGCAGACGCCTCTGGTTCCACAGACCCGATTGGCATCTCGAGCTACACCTTCAACTTTGGTGACGGCACCGTTGTCGGGCCGCAGGCCGGGCCGACGGCGACCCACACCTATACCGCCACAGGCCCTTACACGGTTACCGTCACGGTGGCGGACAGCGCCGGGGGGTCAGCGTCGGCGATCGCCTCGGTGACGGTTGCAGCGCCGCCAACCCCAGCCCTTACGGTGACCCCCGTATCTGGGCCCGCCCCGCTTTTGGTGACGGCCGATGCGTCAGCGTCGACCGCTGGAACCAGTCCGATAGCGTCGTTCAAGTTTGATTTCGGGGACGGTACGACGATCGGGCCACAGGCGGCGCCGACTGCCAGTCACGTCTACAGCACCGGCGGTAGCTACAGCGTCACCGTCACGGTGACTGACACCTTAGGTGTCTCGGCCACCGCGACTGCGGGTGTGATAGTGGTGGCACCCCCGACCGCCGCCCTGATCGTGTCGCCATCGTCCGGGGCCACACCGCTGGCGGTGACGGCCAATGCGTCGGGCTCAACCGCGGGATCGAATCCGATCGCCAGCTACCTGTTCAACTTCGGGGACGGCACGGTCGTGGGCCCCCAAGCGACGCCCGTCGCTACCCACACCTATAGCTCAGCAAGCAGCTACACGGTGACCGTCACCGTCACCGACTCATCGGGAGCAACAGCGAGTGCCACCGGCTCGGTGACCGCGTCAGCACCGCCCACGGCCGCGCTCGTCGTGTCGCCACTGTCAGGGGCCGCACCGCTACCTGTGACCGCGGACGCCTCGGCGTCGACCGCCGGCTCCAATCCGATAGCCAACTATGTCTTCGACTTTGGCGACGGCACCAAGGTCGGGCCGCAACCTGGAGCTCAGGCGCACCACACGTACAGCAACGGCGGCACCTATCTGGTCGCGGTCACGGTGACCGACGGCGCTGGGTATGCGGCGACCGCCGCTGCGATGGTGACCGTAGGAGCGCCAACCGCGAGGCTGAAGGTGACACCCGCCATCGGGGCCACACCGCTTGTGGTGGCAGCGGACGCCTCTGCTTCCACTGATCCGATTGGCATCGCCAGCTACACCTTCAACTTTGGTGACGGCACCGTCGTCGGGCCGCAGGCTTGGCCCACGGCCACCCACACCTATAGTTCGGCGGCCAATTACACGGTTACTGTCACCGTGGTGGACGGCACCGGCGCGTCGGCAAGCGCCACCATGCCGGTGACGGCAGTGATCCCGCCAACCGCGGCTCTGACGGTGTCACCGGGGATCGGTGCAACGCCGCTAGCCGTGATTGCGGATGCGTCGGGTTCAACGCCGGGCACCAACCCGATCGCCAGCTATACCTTCAGCTTTGGTGACGGCACCATCGTCGGACCTCAGGTTGGCCCGACCGCCAAGCACACGTACACGACTGCAGCTAGTTTCATCGTCAGCGTCACCGTCAGCGACAGCCAAAACGTGTCGGCCACCGCGACCAGCACCGTGGCGGCGGTGACGCCTCCAACGCCACGTCTGACGGTAACGCCGCCATCCGGAGCAGTGCCGCTGGCGGTGACTGCAGATGGCTCAGGCTCTAGCGCCGGATCCAACCCCATTGCAACGTACGGCTTCAATTTCGGTGACGGAACCATCCCCGAGCTACCGTCTGCAACCTCAACGACGGCTCACACCTATTCCAGCCCCGGCACCTACCAGGTCGTGCTCACGGTGACCGATACGGCCGGTGTTTCGGCGACCGCCACGGCTACGGTGACCGTGGTCAACCCGCCAACGGCGGTGCTGACGGCGACTCCCGGCTCGGGTGTGGCTCCGGTGACAGTAACCGCGGACGCCTCAGGATCGAGCGACTCCGCTGGAATTTCGAGCTACACCTTTGATTTTGGAGACGGGAGCCCGGTGGTCGGGCCCCAGGCAGCCGCCAAGGCGACCCACGTGTACACCACCGCGGGGAACTTCACGCTCACCGTCACCGTCACGGATACGGCCCAGGCGACCTCGAACGCCAGCGCCTCAGTCGCCGTCTTGGCGCCCCCCACCGCGGGCCTCAGCCTGACGCCGATCTCCGGCTTCGCACCACTTTCGGTCATCACCAGTGCCGCCACATCTGCTGGCGGCACCTATCCCATCGCAAGCTACACCTTCAACTTCGGGGACGGTACGCCTCCGGTTGGACCCCAGCCGGGCTCCAGCACCAGCCATGTCTACCTCAACCCCGGCGCGTACACAGCGACCCTGACGGTGATTGACTCACAGGGCAATGCGGGCTCGACGTCGGCCGTCGTCAATGTCAGCTCGGGGGTGCTGGCTCAGGACACGTTCACGCGCCCCAACCAAAGCGGCTGGGGCACAGCTTCGACTGGCATTCCATGGGCGCCGACTGGGCCAAGCCTTTCCATATCCAACAACGAGGGGGTCATCAGTTCGACCGCCAGCAGCCTCATCGAGACCTTGGGGACGGCCACTACCGCCGACGCGAATGGCCTGGTCAGGTTCTCGGTCGCCTCCAGCACCGACACAGCCGGCATCCTCCTGCGCGTGCAATCAAACGGCAACACGTACCTCGGTCGATATGACGGCGCCGGCCATCTCCAGTTCGAGTACAAGGTCGGCTCCAGTTGGACGCACGTCGCCCTGGTCAACTTCACTCCGACCCTCAACAGCTTCTATTGGCTGAGGTTCATGCTCCAGGGCACCAACGTCAATTTGAAGGCTTGGGCACACGGCACCACCGAGCCAACGGGCTGGAACTGGTCGGGGACCAGCAGCGGCATCACCAGCGCGGGGGAAATGGGGCTCTATGGCTATGCCGGGCCGGGGACTCCTGTACAGCTCGACAGCTTCACGGTCTCCGCCGTTGGCAATCCAGTACCTAACTCAACCATCAGCGGGACCGTGACCGACGTCACGAGCGGGGCCCCGATCGCCGGCGTGCAAGTTTCGACCCTGCCGGTGACGACGACTGCCACCACCAGCACTTCGGGAACCTACTCGCTGGGCGTTCCGGCAGGGGCCTTCGCGGTGGTCTTCACCGCTTCCAGCGGCGGATACAACGCCAACTTCCTCGCCGGCGTTCAAGCGCCGGCCAACGGAACGGTCTCGGCGAACCAGACTTTGACCGCGATTCCCGCCCAGACGGCGATGGATACCTTTACCCAACCGAATCAGTCCAACGGCTTTGGCATCTCGACCGACGGCAACGTATGGTCCAGTGACCTCGGGACTTACCCCGGTGCGCAAGCTGGCATCACCAACGGCCAGGCTTGGATGGACACCCAAAGCTCGAGTACGACCGACTTCGACACCTGGATGGGGTATCAGTACCAAAACCAGCAAATTACCGCCGACCTGAACATGAATACGATCTTGGTCGACCCCGTCTACCAGCATGGTGCCCGGCTGTTGGCGCGGGTACAAAACTCGACCACCTGGGTTTTGATGACCGTCGATCCGACGACCCAAGATCTGGAGCTATGGGTAGCTCTGAACAACAACTGGACCGAGTTGGCGGTGGTATCGGAGCCTATCTCGACCAAGACTTGGTACCACGCGAAGCTGGATGTGATCGGGAATCTGGTCGAAGGCAAAGTCTGGGCGTTTGGATCGACTGAGCCCGGCTGGGAGATCACTGCCTCCCAGCACACAGTCAACGGATCCGGTCAAGCGGGACTCCGGACTACTGGCGCCTACGTTCAATACGCCAACTTCCAGCAGACGCCCATCACCCAGATCTCTGGCATCGTCACATCGGTCTCGAGCGGTGCTCCAATAGCCAATGCGACGGTCACCCTCAACACTGGCGCAAGCACCACTACCGATGCCTTCGGCAACTACACGTTGACCGGGCTGTTCGGCGGAACCACATATACGGTGACTGCGTCAGCCTCGGGGTACATACAGAACTCGATCCAGGTGACCCCCCAGGCGGGCACCACAGGATCGGGCAACATTTCCCTGTCGCCTTGATCTATCCTGTTGCCTCAGTCTGGAGAGTATCGATCGGCGAGTAGGACTGCCGCCGCAGTCCAGCGACCGACACCGCAGGTGGGGACAGAGCCCGCCATCGCGACACGATCAAGCAATAGGGGTTGGCGAAATGGCCAGGCAAAGACACTTTGGTAAGGCGGCGTATCTGCGGTTCAGCTGCTCTGCCGTCTTTATTGCTGTTTCAAGTTTGTGGGCCCTTTCTCAGGGGATGCCCGGTCAGTCCAGCCTGACGGTTGTGCCTGCTCTTGCAGCTACCTCCACTCTCGGGGGTATCAACGTTGAGCCATCCGCGCGCCCATGGCAGTACCTGGGCGCCAACCCGGACAGCTGGTGGTGTCCGGTTGGTCAGTGCACCACTTCGGATCCATTGGGTCGCATTGACAGGGAAATGAGCCTTGCGAAACAGCTGCATGTAGCCAATGTGCGCCTGGAGATTCCCTGGTTCTTGGTTGAGCCCAGTGGCGGCAGGTACACCTGGACAAGAGCCGATTACATCTTCAACAGCGCCACCTCTCACGGAATTCAGATCCAGCCGATTCTGGTTTACACGCCGCGCTGGGATGGGGCCTACGACGCATTCCCCACCCCAGCCAACTTCCGCGCCTTTGTAACGGCCTTCATGACAAAATATGGCGGCAAGATCAGCGCTGTCGAGATGTGGAACGAACCAGACGGGGGACAATCCCTTGTCGCCAACGATCCCGCCCGTTATGTAACGGACATCTTGATTCCCGGGTATGACGCCGTCAAAGCAAGTTCTCACCCAAACGTGAAAGTGATTGAGGGCGGGAGTATTAACGATTCAGGTGGCACGCCAAATTGGCTTAATGGCATCTACAACGCCGGCGGCGGCAAGTACTTCGATATTGCCGCTTTCCACGATTATGGTGGCAATTACGCGCAAATCGTTAGCGCATATCAGGGTGTGATCAACGCTCACCCGAGCGACGGTAACAAGCCGATTTGGCTAGGTGAATATGGTGTAAGTGATAGCACCGGTGCCCAGCAATCGTCCCTCATTCAAGCCGCCTTAACCAATACTTCTGGGCTTGCCATGGCGCAGTTCTATACATTGCGCGATGAGTCCGTGTACACGTGTTGCCCACCCGCGCCGACGGGCGAGCACAAGCAGTACGGCGTCGTGGCCTCGAACGACGTCACAACCAAATCAAGCTTCCGCACAATGCAGGCCATCTTGGGTGGATCGGGCTCCCCTCCACAGCCGTCTCCCATACCGAAGGCTTCACCGCACCCCAAACCGTCACCAGCGAAGTCATCGCCGTCTCCCGGAGCGACGACTCCCCCACACAGCACTCCGTCGCCAACGAATTCAGGCGCGGTGCACACTCCGACCCCAAGCGACGCTTCGCCCAGTCCAGGAGACGCAGGCGCAGGACTGGCTGGCAACTCCAGCGCGGCTCAGCCTCCTGCGGGCGGCACCGGCAATAGCGGCGGCCCACAGATCCTTTACTTCGCCATTCTGCTGGCCGGAGTTTTGGGCTTCGTATTGGGCTTTGCGCTCTTGACTAACGTCGGAACGTTGGCGACACGGATTCCTGGGCTGAGGCGGTCGATACAGAGTCGCAGCTCAACCGTCGGCTTTGGGGTTGCCACCGGCGGAGCAGTCGCCTGCTTGTTTGCGATTCTCCTCTTGAACCAATTGCCTGGATCGGGATAAGCACCTCAGCGAACTTGCGCATACGCCGGGTCGCCCGTAAGGCATCGGCAGTGTGTTTGTTGCTCGTACTGGCGATCGTCTTCGCGTCCGCTGCGCAGTCGCATTTCATCCAGGCCAGCTTGGCGGCCGTGCGCGATGGCCTTCACGTCGCTGGAACACAACTGGTTGATGGCAGCGGAAATCCGATCGTGTTGCGCGGAGTTGACATCTCCGGGACGGAATTCGCTTGCGCGCAAGGCGGGAGCCCGGGCAACGAGGGCTGGAGCATCTTCGGAGGTCAACCCGAGGACACCGCAAGCACCATCAGCGCCTTGCAGAAATGGCGCGTCAACGCCGTTCGTGTTCCGCTCAATGAAGATTGCTGGCTCGGTCTCAATGGGATGAATCCCGCTTTTGGCGGGGCCAAATACCGAGCCGCCATCCTCAAGTTCGTCCAGGACCTTAACAACGGTGGCATGTATGTGATCGTCGATTTGCACTGGAATGCGCCCGGAAAAGCGGTGGCCTTGTCGCAGCAGCCGATGGCGGACGAAGACCACGGACCTTCGTTCTGGAACTCTGTCGCAAGCGTGTTTGCAGGGGATCCCAATGTCGTATTCGACCTCTACAACGAGCCTTTCCTATACGGCAGCTACTTCCAAAACCGAAGCCAGGACCCCTGGTCTTGCTGGCTCAACGGATGCGGTCTGAACCAGTACATAACCGGCGGTCAGCCCTACACAAAAACCTACGACTGGCAGACGGCTGGAATGCAGCAGCTGATCGACGCGGTTCGTGCAACAGGGGCGTCCAATGTCGTCATCGCGAATGGCCTCAACTGGGCCAACGATGACTCCGGCTGGCTTGCCCATCGGCCCAACGACCCGACCGGCAACCTGGCTGCAGGCTGGCACGAATACGAGGGTGAACAGTGCGCGGCGGTTGCCTGTTGGTCGCAGACCATCGCCCCCATCACGCAAAGGTTGCCGGTCGTGGTGGGTGAAACTGGGGACTACACCGGCAGCGGCTGCAGTCTCAAGAACCTGCCCACCTTCTTGCGCTGGGCTGACAACCATGGGGTTTCATATCTCGCCTGGACGTTCAATCCGTGGGGCTACACCCACGACGTCTTGATCACAGACTGGCAGGGCACACCTTCGGCTTGCGAGGGCGATTACTACCTGGCCCATCTGGCGGCCCTGGCCGGCACCGGCAATGCGACGCCCAGTCCAGTCGGCACAGCTGCAAGACCCGCTGGCAACTCCGGCGCGGCTCGACCTCCTTCGGCGGGCACAAATAACAGCAGCCCGTGGTTCTTTTACGTGGCCATTCTTTCAATTGGAGTCGTGGTCTTCGGATCGGGTCTCGCTCTCGCAACGACTGTTGGGCCATCGGCGCAAAGAATCCCGGTGGAAAGCGGTGGCATGCGCAGATTCGCTGGCACGAGGCTGAGGCGATCGATACGCAGCCACAGATCGGCCGTCGGCATCGGGGTTGCCGCCTGCGGAGCAATCTTCTTGGGGTTGTCCTTGATGCTCTTATCAAACCAATTCCATCTTCACTGAAAATATCCGGAACAGCGGGACAAGGCCAGATCCCAGAGATAGGACTCCGAGCTCGGGCATCGGACCGTATGAACTCGCCGAGCCGTGCGTTCATCCGCACTTCCAGTCAGAATCGAGGGCTGTCGCCACCGGTCTCGCGGCCCCACATGGCCAATCCATTCGGCTGGGGGCAAAACCGGGCGTTTTGAGGAAGACTCGGCAGGCGACTGCGGGTTACCGTGACCATCACACCGACCGGCGACGTGTACGTGCACAGCCCCAACACTCGATAGGTTGGGACAGAGGCCACGAATTGCGTCGGTTCAGATCCCGCAAGGTTAAGTTCGCGAAATCGTTGGGCATCACATTGCTGGCACAGGAGGTTGCACATTGAATACGACTGCATACGTGGCCGCGAGGTCTACGCACGTTAGAACTGACATCCAACTGGCATGGTCGCCCGCCCGGAAGCGGGCAGGATCGTGAAACTAGTCCGTCTTGGGGTCTCACTGCTCGGCCTGCTACTACTCGGTGTCGTTTTCAGTGGGACAACTGGGACAGTAAAGACGCAACCAACCGCCGCCGTACGTCTGGGTGGCGTCAACGTCGAACCATCAGCACGACCCTGGCGTTATGTGGGCGCCAACCCCGGCTCTTGGTGGTGCGTGCAGCCCAACTGCATTGCCGATCCCACCATTTCCATGACGCACGAACTCACCCTCGCCCGACAGGTCGGTGCGGCAGACGTGCGGCTCGAGTTTCCTTGGTTCCTTTTGGAGCCCCAGAATGGGGTCTACGATTGGTCGCGCTCCGATCAGATCATGGCGGCCGCGCAGGCTGCTGGAATCACTATCCAACCCGTGCTTGTTTACACGCCGTCATGGGCCGGAGCCAACACGACGGTAGCGCCGGCCGGGTCCGACTTCGCAGCCTTTGTCACCGCTTTCACGAAGCGGTATCACCATCAGATCCCAGTCATCGAGATGTGGAACGAGGCCGATCACGGCCACTATTGGAACTCAGGCGAGCAGGCTTATGTCAGCACGATCCTGAACCCTGGGTACGCGGCCGTGAAGGCGGTAGATCCGGCGATTCAGGTCGAAGTCAGCGGTACCGCGAACGATCCGACCACCGACGGCTGGCTGGCGAACCTGTACACCTATGGCGCCAAGTACGACATCATGGCCTTCCACAACTACACCGGGAACCCGCTCGGTGAGGCGCAATCGATCCAGTCAATGATGGCGAGCCACGGTGACAGCCGCCCGATCTGGCTCGGCGAGTACAGTGTGGCCTCGGCGACCAGCGATCAGTCGGCACTCATCACGGCGACGCTGACAGGCGCCGGTCCGATCGCGATGGCGCAGTGGTACAACTTGCGCGACGATGCAGCCTACAACTGCTGTCCAGCCGTGGTTGGCGCCACGGCGACCTGGGGCCTACTCAACTTCGACTACACGTTAAAGCCCAGCTTCACCACCATGCAGTCGCTACTGGCCGGCTCGATTCTTCCGTCGCCATCGCCGAATCCATCGCCCAGCGCTTCTCCATCGCCGACACCCAAGCCAAGCCCGTCGCCGACGCCGTCGCCGACGCCCTCGTCATCGCGTTCTCCGACGCCATCTCTCGCCGCCGGCGGTCTGCATGTGGTCGGTAACCAGATCCTCGACGCCAACGGCGCTGTCGGGCACCTACAAGGCGCCGACCTGTCGGGCACCGAGTTCGTCTGCGCACAGGGCTGGAGCGCCACTGACCCCTTTGGTGGTCAGCCGCAGGACAGCCCCCAGACTATCGCCGCGATGCAGTCATGGCATATCAATTTGGTGCGTATTCCTTTGAATGAGGATTGCTGGCTCGGCATCAACGGAGCCACGATCGGCGGGGCGGCGTACCAAGCCGCCATTGTCAAGTTGGTTCACGACTACCGTGCAGCAGGCTTCTATGTGATCGTCGATCTGCACTGGTCCGCGCCCGGCACTCAACTCGCGCTGAGTCAGAATCCGGCCCCCGACGAGGATCACTCACCCGCCTTCTGGAAGTCGGTGGCCGCCACCTTCAGCGGCGACCACGGCGTGATCTACGACCTCTACAACGAGCCCTTCTACTACTGGATCGCGCCCGGTGGCCCGGACCAGTGGACCTGCCTCATGCAAGGCTGCACACTGACCCAATACGAGACAGGCGGCACGCCTTTCACCATCACCGCGAACTGGCAGTCAGCCGGCATGGACGAGTTGATCTCAGACGTCCGCGGAACCGGCGCCAGGAACGTGATCATGGTGCCTGGAGTCAACTGGGCCCGCGACCTTTCAGGCTGGCTCGCCAATCGGCCGGCGGATACCAACGTGGCCGCTTCTTGGCACAGTTACCCGAGCGCAAATCCGAGCCTTACAACCGAATGCGCCGCCCTGCCGTGCTGGAACAGCGTCATCGCTCCGCTGGCACAGCAGGTACCCGTAATCGTCGGCGAGACCGGCGACTCCGCTGCGGGACCCGAGACCTATCTCCCGAACTTCCTGCCTTGGGCCAGCGCGCACGGCCTGACGGTGGTGGCCTGGAGTTGGAACGCCTGGACGAACACCGATGACGTACTGGTCAGCAACATGCAAACGGGCACCCCGACCACAGGCGAGGGCGTGACCTACAGGGCATGGCTTGCCGGTCAACCGTTGCCGACCCCCTCGGCATCTCCCTCCCCGAGCCCAAGTCCTTCTCCCTCGTCTACTCCCCCACCGCAGACTCCAACACCGACTCCGAGCAGTTCGCCTGGGCCGAGCCTGCCGTTTGCCGACGGCTTCGCGAATGATGCACTGGGCTCGTCGCCCGCCGGCTGGACCATGTCTGGAGTCAACTCCACCTGGACCGTGCAGCTGGAAGGGAGCCGCGCCGTCAGCCACGGAGGGTGGAGCGGATCCCTGGACGTTGCGAACTTGTCGTGGTCGAATTACACCTTCAGCGCTGGGGTCAAGCCCAGCGCCTGGGCGAGTGAGCACGATGGACTGATATTCGCCTTGAGCGAGGCCGGCCACTACAGCTTGGACATTGTTGGTGGCAACCAGCTCGTGCTCGGAAAATGGGTCGGCGGCTCATTCCATCAGCTGGCGGCTGCGCACTATGTGTTCAGCTCATCGAGCTGGTACACACTTAGTGTCCATATGACCGGGGGATCGATAACCGCATCCGTGAATGGGACCCCCGTCCTACAAGCCAGCGATTTCACGTTTAGCGCTGGAGGCGTTGGGCTCGAGGCTAATGACCCGGTGGCATTTGACAATGTCGCCGTCTCTTAGCCGGGGTCATCAATAGCGTCCATCCCCAGACCTCTAGATCCCCAGACCTAGGGGCTTGCCCGATACGTCGCTGATAAGGCGGGCGAGCCCCTCAGGTCCTAAGGCATCCTGAGACTGCATAGGACTCTGCCAGCGGCAAAGCTGCAGTCCGCCTCAGCTGCGAACCTGCCGAAACCCACTCCCATGCGTTCTTGGTCGCCCACAGAAAAGGTGGCTCGGCAAAGGGTGGGACGAGTGGGTATTGCTTGGTGCCGCGCATGAATATCGGCAGACCGAAAATGACAGGCCTCACCGTGATGTCGACCAGCCCGGCCGTCTGAAGGGCGCGCACCATATCCCGCACCGGGATGTACCGCTGCCAGAAATCTGGATTTAGGCTCCGCCCCGTCAGCCGCCGCGCGAACGTCCGTGGTCCAAACCATCGTTCCCTTCCGGTTCCTCGCCATATCGAAATCGGGGTCTTGGTCACCAGCACCACCCGCCCGCCCGGTGAGAGCCAGCGCCCAAGACCCTCGACAACCTGCTGCCACTCCGGCACATACTCCAAGACGCGGACGCTCAGGATCATGTCGAACTTCTGGGAGCCCGGATCGAACCTGGCGATGTCGGACTGAGACAGTTCAATGTTCGAGCGTTGAGCCAGTGCACGAGAGGCCTGCCCCAACATCAACTCAGACAGATCGACGGCGAGTACCTGCTCGGCACGGTCGGCCAGCACGCCCGTCCACGTACCGGGGCCACAGCCCAACTCGAGCGCGTTCGACACTCGCGCACTGCCGAGTTCTTCTTCGACCGTCTTTTGCGTCAGCCACTTTTCGAACTGGGTTAGTCGGTTCTTTTCCCAGCGAAGCTGTCGATAGTAGCCGGCGGCCTGGTCGAAGACGCGGGCCACCCCGGTCTGGATCTCTGCCGCGGGTGCGCTTTCACCAACCATCAAACCCCTGTCTCCTTTCTAATCAACTGTGAGTGGAACTGTTCTAGACGATCGACAATCACGCCCCAGCTGTAATCGCGTTCAGCGAGGGCGCGCCCGCTGCGCCCAAGTTCAGCCGCGAGCTTCCTGTCAGCCAGCAGCCGAGCTGTCTCCTCGGCAAATAACTGGGGATCATCGGCGACCTTTAGATGCTCGCCGTCGGTCACGCCCAACCCCTCACATCCAATTTTGGTCGTCACCACTGGCTTCCCCATGGCCAGGGCTTCCAGGATCTTCAGCCTGGTCCCGCTGCCGACTCGAAGCGGCGCGATGACCACGGCGGCCCGGGCTATGTAAGGTCGCACGTCACCCACGGCGCCTGTGAACTCGACGGTACTGTTTGACATCCGGAGCAGCCAATCGGGAGCTCCCTGGCCGACGACGACAAGTCTTGTCGAAGGCCTCAGCCGCAGTAATCGGGGCATCACGTCGCGCACGAAGTAGGCAACGGCGTCGGTGTTGGGGCGGTAGTTGATGCTCCCGGTGAAAACGAGAGTAGAGGGCTCTGGCTCGTGGGCGGATGGCTGGAAGTAGTCCGAGTCAACCCCATTAGGCACCACGCAAGCGAGCTTTTCCGGGTGAGCTGCGCGCATGATCGCCAAGTCCGCCACCGACGTGAAGACGGCTCCGTCACATCGCGCCCAGGCGTGATCCTCCTCACGGCGCGCTTTGGCCGCCTCCAGGTGGCCGAATGCCCTTCGAGCCGGCGAGGACTCCACCTCCGCCAATCGCCGGAGTAAGAGATATTCGATGTTGTGCTCATCAAGCACGATCGGGAGCCCCGAAACCGGCTTGCAAAAGCCCATCTGACTCGATTCCAGCTGGACAAGGTCGAAGGCGTGCCGCGAGAGCAGATTCTCCAGCTCTGCCTCCATCTCAACCGAACGGAGGCTTCCCATATGGTAGGAGCTGGAGGACAGGATCGACTGGGCTTGCATTCGGCGCTTCGAGCGCATCGCGGCCGGCTGCGGCACGAAATGGACCGATTCAAAGATGGGCGAGGAGCCGTCCTGAGCCGTCGCGACGGCCCCCGCACCATAAGTCAAGAGACTGACGCGGTGGCGTTTCGAAAGCTGCTTTGCCAACTGGTAAACCCGCATCGCGAAGCCCCAGGTTGGAGGATGCGGCCACGAGGGGGCGACCAGAAGAATGGAACGACCAGCCAGCTCGTCACGCATGCGGGGGCTCTCCCTCCCAGCCCGCCTTCCTTGTGCCAACCGTGAGGTCAGGACCATCAACCAAGACGGTAGGTCACCGGGACCACCGGTTCCCATGGGTACTTGAGGCGCTCGGCGTCAATACCCGTGACCAGGGCCTGGGACGGGTGTCCTGAGCTGTCGGGACTGAGACTGAGCTGGTTCCGAAGCGGTCAGTTGTCTACCGAGAGCCGACCACCATACCGTTGAACTCGACGGTTAGGTATGGAAAAAAGACAGCTCTCGGTCCTGGTGGCACTTCATAGCGGCAGTCTGAGTGGGGTGGACACGTATGCCGAGCAAGTCGCGGCGGCGGGTGCGGCAGCATCCCACAGCGTCACGCTTGTTGCCCTTGGGGACGATCTAGCAGCTGAACTGGACGGCCGGGTCGGCTGCCCACGAGTGCGGGTGGTGGCCACAGAGCCCTTGCTCCCCTCCCGCTGGCGATCCGCTGCCCGCCAACTACCCACTTTCGCCCTTATGGAGATGCGGGTACAACTGGAAGAGAGGCTCAGCCGCCTCGGAGAAAGATTCGATGTCGCCCATCTGAACCACCCGGCGCTCGCGAGTGCGGTCCGACCCTACAGCGACCGCGTCGTGGTCCAAGCTTGGTTTTACCCTCATCTCCCGCGCGAGCGCCTCGTCGAGACCTGGCGCCACACCGGGGCAGTCTTTCCGAAGAGCGCGGGCTTAGCTCTCAAGGGCCTGTCGCACTACTGGAACGATCGCCAAGGCTTCTCCGCCAGTGACTGCGTGGTCGCCCCCACCGAACTCCTCTCTGCTCAACTTGAAGCCATCGGATTACATGCCTTCACGTGTCCTCCTCCGGGCCGTCGACTCGAAACGACTTCAGAGCTTGGCCGAGGCAGCTGTCAGCGCGCCGAGGGCAGTCGACGGATCGCGATCTGCTGTGGAGACTTGTCCCACCCACGCAAGAACGTAGGAGCTGGACTCCGCGCGGTCGGGCTCCTCGCCGGCGCGGGCATGCAAGTCAACCTCGACCTCATTGGTCGCAACGCCGACGCCTTCGCAGCCGAGCTGGACGCACTGCCTGCTTCAGTTCACGTTTTGGCTACGGGCCCGCTACCGCGCGATGAGGTCCTTGACAGGCTCCGCTGCGCCGACGCGCTCTTGGTTCCAAGCCTCTACGAAGAGTGGGGCTACGTGGCGACCGAGGCAGCTCTTTCAGGCACGCCGGTGGTTGCATTTCCGGTGTACCCCTTTGTCGAGATCCTGGCTGCTCCGCTGGGAGTGTGTGCTCAGGACATGAGCTCGGAGTCTCTTGCCCGGGCACTGGGGCAAGCGCTCGAGAGCGATGCAAGTCGATCGTTGGTGGCATCGACAGCAGAACGCACATTTGGAGCCGAGGCGGTCGGCTTGAGGTTGAGCAAGATCTGGTCTGGGGTACCCGTCGACGTCAGCGACCTGAGCACGGCCGCAGACGGTCGCGCGGATTAGCCGTGATCGAATCGGCCGCGCCGACTCGAAATCAAGTGCGTCCAACGACTGTTCTTGCGAGAAACGTCGGCTTTCTGGCCGGCAGCCAGATCATCACTTGGTGCGCGGCTTTGGCCTGGGCGCTGTTTGTGCCACGCGCACTGGGCGCCAACGGCACCGGTGTCTTCACCCTTTCAGTGGCCGCCTCCGGATTGATGACCGTCTTGATCGGGCTTGGCACGCGTCCCCTGCTCGTCCGCGAGATCTCCACAGACCGGGATACGGCGGCTCGTTTGATCCCGACAGCGATCATCTTGAGGGGCATTCTTGCGCTCCCCATGCTGGTATTGCTGGGAGCATTCGCTCATTTCGGCAACTTCGACCACGAACAGGTCGAGGCTTTGTACCTGGGGTGGGCCGTCTGCGTCCTCTACATGCTTTTCGAGCCGATTCAAGCTGGGCTGCAGGCGCTCGAAAAAATGGAGTATCTCGCCTACTCGGACATTCTCACTAAGACTTGTGTCAGCCTGGTCAGCGTCGCCCTTGTGGTGATCGGCCTCCGCGCGATCGGCTTGCTTTCGCTATCGGTAATCGTCCTGGCAATGGTCCTGATCCTGCACGTCGGCTGGATGCGCAAGAACTTCACAGTCGAGTGGAGGATTCGACCGGAGGAGCTCTGGAGGCTGACCAAAGCAAGCCTCCCGTATCTCGGTTTTGCCCTCTTCTTCTCGTACTATCTGTGGATAGACTCGCTGATGCTGGGTGTGATGACACCCACCAAAGTGCTCGGTTGGTACGGCTTGCCGACGAAGCTTTTTGGAACCCTGATGTTCGTTCCGGTGATTCTGACCACAGCGTGGCTGCCGAGATTGGCGGCTGCTCACGCCGAGGGGGATGAAGCCCTTTGGGCGGCGGCTCGTGGTCCGCTGCAAGTCGTGGTTGCGCTCAGCTTTCCGGTCTGTGTCGGAGTGGTCCTCGTTTCAAGCCACTTGATTTCGTTTCTCTACGGACCGGACTTCGCCCAGTCAATTCCAGTGATGGAAGTGCTAGCGCTTTCGGTGCCCCCCATGTACTTGAACATCATGGTCAATCAGATACTGATCGCCCGCGGCCAGCAAATGTTGTGGACGAAGGCGATGGCGCTCGCCTGTGTGATCAATCCGGTTCTGAATCTTGGCCTCATATCCTATTTCCAGAACGAGTATGGAAACGGCGCCACCGGCGCCGCAATCAGCCTACTGCTCACGGAATTGGTTCTGGTCGCGATTGGCGTAGCGGTCATCCGTGACTGTTTCAACAAGGTCTTCTTCGCTCGGATTGGTCGGGCAGCAGTCGCCACCGCGGGTATGGGACTGGCGGTCTTGGCGGCTCGTCGCTTCGGGCTTGCCCCCGCCATCCTGGTCGGGCTCATCGTCTACCCGATCCTCGCGATATCGCTCCGCATCCTCTCACGACAAGAACTAGCTCAGCTGCTCGAGATAGCCCAGTCACGGAGCTCACGTGTCCTTCCGCAACGTGGGGTGAAGAAATGAGGATCGCAATCGTCAGCCGCGAGTTGCCGCCGCACGGCGGCGGGATCGGGTCTTGGAGCTTGAAAGCCGCTCAAGGACTCGCCCGCCTCGGGAATGAGATACACCTGTTTACGCAGGCGCGCGACGGCGAACCCGATGAGGACATGGTCTCGGAGGTGCACGTTCATCGGCTCCGCCCAGCCAATCTGCGGCCGTACTCGCTGGCTTGGGCGTGGGCGGCCGCCCAGGCGGTCGCGGCCTCTGGGACGTTCCACGTGGTCCAAGCCTGCGAATGGGACGCGGAGGCGCTCGTCTGCGCTCTGCGCCCGGTTGCACCACTGGTGACACGGCTGGCGACTCCTCACTACATGGTCCAAACCATCAATCAGGCCGTGTGGTCTCAGCGACTGCGCTCGGCGCTCACCTCCCGGATGGAGCGGATACAAGCGCGGCGAAGCCAGCGTGTCATCTCCCCAACGCTCACTTTGGCGAAGGAGGTGGCCCACAAGTGGGGTATCGATCTGGAATCGATCGCGATCGTTCCGACTGGAATCGATCCGCCCCCACTCTCCGCGGCGCCGATCCCAGCGTTTCTGGCAGAACCTCCCTACATGCTCTACTTCGGCCGCCTCGAGATCCGCAAGGGCGTTGACACTCTGATCGATGCGCTCCCGGCGATCCTCTCGGCCCATCGCGACGTGCATTGCGTCTTCATCGGCGAGGACCTGACCTACAAGGGCGTTCCGTTTGTCGACTACGCCCAGCAAAGATGCGCAACCGTCTGGTCGCGCGTCCACTTCCTGCCTCGGATGGCACACCCGGAGCTCTTCACCATCGTTGCCAACGCCGCTCTCGTTGCAATCCCTTCTCGGTGGGAAAACCTGGCCAACACCTGCCTTGAGTCGATGATTCTGGGACGGGCGATCATCGCCACGAGCGGGTCCGGTTTCAACGAGGTCCTCACCGACGGCATTGACGGAGTGCTGGTGCCCCCCGGCGACGCCACCATCCTCGCTGACGCTGCGATCAAAGTCCTCGGCGACCCGGCCTTACTCGCGAGGTTGGGCGCTGCGGCGCGGCTGCGGGCCAGCGATTTCACAGTCGACGGAATGGCAACCCGGCTAATGAGGGTCTATGGCCAACTCATCGCCTGAGACCGACCAGAAGACCGAGGGCCTGCCGATTTCGGTCTGCATTCCCGCGACCCGCTCGGAGACAGTGGGAGCAGCCATCCGCGCCATCCGCGAACAGACCTGGTCCGACTGGGAACTGATCGTCCTCGGTCAGGGGTCGCAGGAGGTGCTCGAGGCGGCCGTGATGAGAGCGGCTGCGGGCGATCAGCGAGTTCGCTACATCCAATTGCAGGGACGCGGCCTCAGTTTGGCCCGAAACGCCGCCCTTGAAATCGTGGCCGGCTCGGTCGTCGCCTTCACGGATGACGACTGTGAGCCGCGGCCTGACTGGTTGGCATCTTTCGCGTGCGCCTTTCTCGATGACTCCCGACTCGGCCTGGTGGGAGGAGCCGTTCTGAGCCCGACATCGCTCGGAGTGCTGACCAGTTGCCCCACGGTCTCTCCAAACGAGGTCCTTTACGACCCCGCCACGGACCCCCGGCGGCCACCGAAAGGGTGGGACTGGATCGGTGCCAACTTCGCGATCCGGCGCCAGGTGGCAAGGCAACTCGGCAGATTCGATGAGTGTCTGGGGGCGGGTGCCGACTTTCCGGCCGCGGAAGACACCGACTACAAGCTGAGGCTCGAAGCCGCCGGGATACGAATGTTGACCACCCCGCGGGCGGCCGTTGTCCACACCTACGGAGTGCGCAGAGGCTGGGCGCTCCTCCGCAGCCAGCTGAACTACGCCAGTGGCAACGGAGGCATGGCTGGGAAGCTGACGCTTCTTGGAGACAGTCGAGGCGAGCAGTGGCTCAAGGAGACGAGGATCGGGAGTCTGAGAGAATCTCGCGGGGCACCGCACCGACTTCTGCGAGGCCTGCGCCGGCTGCACTACTTTTCATCAGCGTATGAGCGTTGCCTGCGCAACTACCAGATCGACGGCGGCTTTTTGAAGCGCGTCTGAGCAATGCCTGGGATCGCGCCCTCAAGCCAAACCATTGACCGAGACGGTATGGAGACAAGTCCACCTCGCATCGCCCGTGGAGACGGTTACAGCCAAGAGTCGGGACCAAAGCCGCAGGTGTGGGTTACATGCCCCATACCCCTCCCAACAGCCAAGACCTAGACTGCCGCCGATGCACAGGAGTCTTTTTGCCTCAGGCGAGCACAGCCCATTCAAACGGCACGTTGCGGTCGCCGTGCGATGAAACGAGTCGAACTCGATCAAAGCAGGATCCTGATCATCGCTTACGGTCACCTGGCAGACACGATGGCGGCCATCCCCGCGCTGCGTAGCCTGCGAGCAGCCTATCCATCCGCGTCGATTGACGTGGTTGCCCTGGAATCAGCAGAGCCGATCCTCGGACCATGCCCATATATCGACAAGTTGATCACTTGGCGAGATTTCCAGCACAAGGGCCAACGGGGCGCCAGGCTGGAGAAGGGGCGCGTGCTGGCATCCTTGGCTTGGAGGCTCAGGAGGTCTGGCTACGGCGCAACGCTGGTATTTCATCGCAGCTCGGGCGCAATGCGCAAGTTGGCCGGCTTGGTGGGATCCTCCGTGCGCGCCGGTGTTTCAAGTGGAGGCGATGACTACACGCACCCGACCGCTCCTGGCCTTGACGTGGAATCTTCCCGCGAAGAGAATCGCCGTGTCCTCAGCGCGATAGGTGTCGAAGAGGATGGGGGTGCACTGGAGGTATGGACCAAAGAGGAGGATGCGGCGTGGGCCGCCGCTTTCGTGGGGTCCCATTCCGGTCCGCGGGTGGGGATACATCCAGGGTCAGATTGGGCCTGCCAACAGTGGCTTCCGACACGGTTCGCGGAGGTTGCCAGGAACCTTCAAATCGAAGCTGGAGCCAGCGTCATAATCACCGGTTCCCGCGGTGAAATAGAGCTAGAGACAGAGATTGCGGAGGGATTGACAGGGAATCCGCTTCGAGCCTGCGGTCTCACGAGCTTTGGACAGTTTGTGGAAGTCATCCGGCGGCTCGACATTCTTATTTGCGTGAACAGCGCAGCCGCCGCCGTCGCAGGCGCCGTCGGAACGCCAGCCGTGGTCCTTCTTGGTCTCGAAGATGCACGGTACACCGGCATCAGAAGCAGCCCACTCCAGGTTTTGATTCAGCCCCAGGTTGCCGCTCATGGGGGCGGCTGGTGTGAGTTCGGGCGGTGGGGGGTTCTCTCTGGCTGCGATTCGCCGATGTGCAGGGGACTAGGAGGTCTTGCTGCCGTCGCGCCCGCCGTGGTGACAACAGAAGCCCTCAACCTGCTTGAACAAGGCTCCCGTAAATCCGAGCCAACCTCACAAGTTGAGAACTACATCCTGCACCCAGGTTCGAACCGCCAGGGGCATGGCGGGACAGCGGCCCAGGGAACTGGGACACCTGTGTCGACCTCCGGCCAAGTTCCTATTGGGTAGCGGCATGCCTACCCGTAAAGTGACGAACATGCGGCGCCTGTTGGAGATAAGTTTCGCGCACAAGTACCTGCTCTTGGCGCCTTTGGTAGCGGCCCTGATCGGCACTGCTGGTTACGTATTAATACAACCAGCTTCGTATCAATCATCCGCCACGCTGTGGGTCACCGGAGGCGGCGTCGGGACTGAGAGTGCGGCCCAGGCGCAGGCCGACATTGTGAACCAGTTCCTCAAAACCAACAGCTTCGCGATGACCGTCGCCGAGAACGGGCCTCTTGGCGGGTACCTGAACACCCACGGCTCCAGCCTCACTTCCCAGATTAAAGGGCTGGTCGGGGGCCTTGGGAGTGCCCAGAAAGCGTCACCGGTAGCGATCCAGCAGTATCTGGCAGCTCACGTCACGGTCACCCAGCTTGGGCCAGCAGAGTTGAGCCTGATAGTGAGCGGCCCCACTCCAGCTGTGGCTAAGGGCACCGCGAATGCACTGATAACGCAGCTGATGGCGTCCGAGATTGCCGTTCGGACTGCGCCCGATCAGACCCAGGTGGCGCTTTACGAGAGTCAATTGGCGGACCAGTCTGCGGCTCTTACTGCGGACCTGGCCGCGGTTCGCGCATACCTCGTCGCTCACCCCAATCTGGTCAGCAGTCCGGCGGCGGCCTCCATCGACTCCCAACTGGCCATCCTCAAGGACCGCGCGACTGTAGCTGGACAGACTTATGTGCAGCTGCTCGCGAAGATCGATCAAGCGCAATCGGATCTGGCACTCGCACGGGAGCCGAACCTGGCACCGTTCAGCGTCGTCGACTCGCCCCAAACTCCGTCCTCGCAATCATTCCTCGGAAAGCAACAATTGATAGCTGTCGCGGCCGGTCTTCTTGCTGGATTCCTGGTGCTGGCGGGCATGGCTGCGCTGCTGGTCAGGCTCGACAGCACGATCCACACTCCAGACGACGTTCAGCGGATGGTTGGACTGCCGGTCATCGGCACGACTCCACTGTCGGCGAGGGCATGACTGAAATGTTAGAGGTCAACAAAGTCTCGAAAGCATCATCCCCCGCGTCCGCATGGCCATCTTCAATGTATGCAACACCCCGTGTATCGTCATGGCCCTCTTCACCGCACGAGACTTTTGTTGCTGAGGACATCATGGAGGGGTGCCGCCTGGCGGTCCAACAACTCGGCACTGAAGGTCTGACTTCGATGGGGATCACAAGCTCGATACGAGCCGAGGGTCGGACAACCCTTGCCCTTGCGACCGCGCTCGTTTTCGCGGAGTACGGACTAGACACGATCCTCCTTGAACTTGACCTCAGTCACCCAGAGTTGGCCCACCGGCTGTCCGTGGCCAAGTCCCCCGGCCTGGCGGATCTTGCCGAAGGCCGGGCCAATCTGACGGACACGATGCGGCCGGTTTCCGCCGGCCTGACGCTGGTCCCGGCCGGTCAAATTCAAGGCTCCATCCCGCGTGCCCTGAGCCAACTCGCGAAGATCGACCTGCTTGGCCATCTTGGGACCCAGGGGCACGTAGTTGTGGCTGACCTACCTCCGCTCCTCGGCAACAGCGTTGGGCGCCAAGCAGCGAGTCTGATGGCAGATTTGATCCTTGTTGTGCGCGCCGGGGTGGTGCCGGCGGCCAGCATCTTGGAAGCGGTCGCCGGTTTGCCGGTGACGCCGAAGGTGCTGCTCAACGGGACTAACACCCACGTTCCAACCTGGGCTCTTCGACTGTCCGGAATCTAGCCTCCCGTGGCTTGGGGGCTCGTCCTGGTCGCAGTAGCAGTCGTAATCGGATGGCGGCGGGTGCGTGTCGACGGGGTTGCTGTCGTGAGCATGTTGATCGCGATCGGTCTCGTGCTCGCCTATACCTACCGGACGCTCGGAGGCTAGATGGCCACCGCCGCGCCGTTCAGCGTTTCCACGGCCGAGCACCTACTTCGGTCAAGGCGAAATCTGGTCGCGGTCCTGGCCGCGCTGGCTGCGGCCACGGCCGGAGTTTCGGCCGCCCAACTGATCTTCGGCAGCGGTGTCGCAGTCGCACTACTGGCGGCAGTCGCCATCAGCGTGGTTGTTTGGAGGGCGCCCTGGACCGGCATTATCGCTCTTGCCCTCGCTGCAACTCTCATCGAGCAGTTCCCGCTCGTTGCCGAGGGAACCGTCTCAGATGGGAGCGATCACATCCTCCTCTTCCAAAGTCTCAGCGCCGGAGCTGGTCTGGGCGGGATTTATGCGACCCCCTTCGAGATCTTCCTAGCTCTCTTGCTTGCGGTCTGGCTTATCAAGGGCTTCGCTAGCCGTACCCTCCGGTTGCCACGTACGATGCTCAGCCTTTCGCTGGCCGCATTCGGAGTTCTGGTAGCGCTCGGCTGGGTCCGGGGCGTGACCGGAGGAGGGTCGTTCCAAGACGCTCTGTTGGAGCTGAGGCCTTGGCTTTACCTGACGATCGCATATGTCGCCAGTTCCCAGCTCATCACCAAGCCGATGCATTTGAAAGTGTTGCTGGCGGTGCTTGCCGGGGGTATTGGAATCAAAGGAATTCAGGGGGTAATAATGCTGATCAGCCATTGGGACTTCCGTACCCAGGCAATCCTTGCCCACGAGGAGTCATTCTTTTTCGGGCTCTTCATAGCTGTTCTGGCCGGCCTATGGCTGCTGCCGATCAGGGGGCGCCTTCGCACGTTCATGACTCTGCTGTTCCCCTTCGTCTTGGTAGCGGACATCGCCAACCAGAGGCGCACAGCATGGGCGGTTACGGGCGCAGTCCTGGTGACTGTCTTCGTGCTCTGCTACCTGGGGGTTCCGGAACGTAGGCGGACGATAGCCAAGTTGGCGGTCGTCGGTTGCGTCTTGGCAGGAATCTATTGGGTGGGCTTTTCCAACGACCCAGGACTGTTGGGGCAGCCGGCGCGAGCCGTACTGTCCGAAATCGCCCCCTCGTCGCGGGACCAACAGTCGAACCTGTATCGCACCATCGAGAACGTGGATCTCGGAATCGCGATTCGACAGTCGATGCCGCTGGGGACCGGATTCGGTCACCCGATTCAACAGTTCGTGCCCAACGTCGACATCAGCAATGTCGACAGCTTCATCAGCTACCTGCCTCATAACGGCATCCTGTATGTCTGGATGCGGCTCGGACTACTGGGCATCACCGCCTTCTGGTTGATGATCGGTTTGGCCATGATGACGGCCTGTAACGTCTTCCGAAGACGGCCGAACCAACTCTGCATGCTGATCAGCATGACTGTGGTCGCAGCCCTGGTCGCGTATTTGGTACAGGGCTACTTCGACATGGGCCTCTACTGGTTCCGGATTGCGGTCGCCGTGGGCTGCTTGCTGGGGGCCCTTGAAGCCGCTCGGCGGTTCGAGCGAGACGAGCTTGCCTCTGACCCCCCCGACCCCCATCCAGCCCTCCCTTCTCGGTCAGCTGGTCGTGGTCGTGGCGTTGGCGCCACCAAGCTTGGGAATGCTGCCTGAAGCAACCCTGGTTCGTAGACGAGTTGAGCGGCACACGCAAAAGCTCGTTCTCATCGCCGCTTTCTGCCTTAACTACGTGACCAACCACCTGGTCAACCGAATCCCTTCGTACACCGTTCGCCGCAGTTGGTACCAGCGTGTCATGGGAGTCGAGATGGGAATCGGCAGCGCTGTCCAGCTCGGTTGCTATCTGTGGTCCTACGGCCCCCGCAGCAACCGTCGCCAAAAGACGAGCATAGGTGCCCGCAGCGTCATCAATCGGGGCTGTTGCATCGATGTGCGCAGCGGCCTGAGGATCGGCGCCGATGTGAGCATTTCACCCGAAGTCGCCATCCTGACCACTCAACACGATCTGGACGACGCAGAGTTCGCTCTCCAAGGCGGTCCGGTTGTGATTGAGGACCACGTATGGATCGGCATGCGTGCCGTGGTGCTTCCAGGCGTCACCATCGGACGCGGCGCGGTGATCGCCGCCGGCGCCGTTGTGACTAAAGACGTTGCTCCGCTCGATATCGTCGCGGGCGTGCCAGCGCGGCCCGTAGGACATCGCACGCTTCATCCGGAGTACCGACTCCCACATCCTCCGCTCTTCGAGTAACCAGAGCGCTCGCCTGGGCCCGACCCGGATCATAGAGCGCGTACGGTTCTGATCAACCCGTCGTCGGCAAGAATGCGCGCGTATCGAGCCGCGGTGCGCGGAGTCACGTTCACGACCTCACCGGAAGAGCCGCCTTCTGCCATCCACCGGCAAATGTCGCGCAGTTCGCGGCCGCGGTCCCACAAGTGGCCGGTGAAAGTCCAAAGACAGCTGTCGATACTGCCCAGCAACCAGCCCGGTTTCCTCGATCTCAACAGGCGGCGCTCGGCGCGCACCAAATCTGTAATCTCATTCACCGTCTCAAACGGTGTCCAGCCGTCCCAGCGACCGGCGGTGTAGTTGAGGACGGTGAGGCCATCGACCCCAGTAGCCACGGTAGGGGGCAACCCAAATTCCGCCTTCGTCAGGGCGAATTCGAAACCGGCCGCTCTAACCGTCTCAAGAAGGGACAGAAGCGGTCGGCCGGGACGGGTTTCATCGAAGGGCCTGATTGGTTCGAACAGGTTGCCGAGAGGCGACTCCCGGATTCTGGACCGAAGGTCCGGTCTCGCCCCACCCGTGATCGAGCGGTTGGCGGATGGGGAGCGTTGCCGGTAGCGCAATCTGACCGACGGGGGCCAGCTCTCGACTTTGAGGCGACCAACCTTCCTGGGGAGCAGCGGAGCGTCCATTACCCCCCACCAGCCCTTCGGCACCTGATCCGTCCCTCCCAAACGTTCGGCAAGCGCCGCCACACTTGCGGTGAGGGTTCGAGCAAAGCGCTCCGGTGGGGCGGCGGACTCGATCATCCCGCCCAAACCCGCACTGGCCACCAGGGTGTCTAACTGACCACTCAGCCCCCCCAGCTCCTGGGGAACCGAGAGCAGGGCCAGCGGCGTCGAATCGAGAAACTTGAAACTCTCGACAGTCAGCGCCAGACCCGCCTTGAGGCCAGTCATGCAAAGGATCTCCGCCAGGGCGTAGAGGCACTCGAGTTCCCGGACCATACCCGCCCAAAAAACAAGGGTGCCCACGATCCGACGCTCGCGCGCCCAACGTCGTAGCTCGTCATCTGCAGGCTCAACGGGAGCGTCGACGACCGCAGGGCGTGGCCTGGCCACCTCGCCGAGGATCGGGAAGGGCGGTCGCCCCGGATCGACGAGCTGAAAAGCGACACCAGCTTTGGAAAGGGCGAGGAAGTCGCTGTCATCCTGCTGCCGTCCCCAGACCACGGAGACGGTCTCAAGCTGCTCGGACAGACGCGAGACGAGCTCAGACTGCGGGATGCCAAAGATCGGAGCCCAGCCGCTGCGGATCGCGGCAGGGATCCATCTGCCGGCCACTTCCGGGTCACCTAGCAAGAAGGTGTTGGTGGATCGACTCCAGCGCGCGGCCATGGCGAGCGACCGGTCGGCGACGGACGCGAGCCCGAGAGGACTTGTCGGCTCCTCGTTCCACAGATATTCGACCTCCATGCCCGATCCGAGTCTCGCGAGAGCCTCAGGGTCGCCGGCAGAAATCGCAATCAGCCGCCGCTGAGCGACCTCTTGGCAAGCGTAGGGCGCAACGCTGAGCGAACCATCACCGTTTCCGATCACCAAGAGCGTCTTCGGCCACCTTGCGCTGCTCCCATGAAAGAGCTGTTTGTAAAACTCGGCCACCTCCGCCGACTGCGCTCTGATCGGGATTCCGGAATTCGCCAAGGCTCCCTCAAAAGCGGTGCGACCTAGGCACGCCGCCTGGCATGCGAATCGCTCCAGAACCAACTCCAGCTGCTCTCGGTGGCGCCCTCCCGTGAAGGTGCCGCCCCGCAGGTCGGCTGCATCGACTCGCCAGGGAAGGCCTCCACCGTAGTGGACGCCCGAGTGCCGGCTGTCGTAATAGCACTCGAAAAGAAGGCCCTCTTCAGCGGCCAGCCAGGCGATGGTGGCGCAGACGGCATCCCTGTGCGGGTGGTCTGCCGGCGCGAAGAGAATCAAGAGGCCAGGTCGTCTATCGCGCTCCAAGTCCTGGATCGGAGACCTCACCGTCGGGAATGCCAAGGCCTCCCCTTGCCAGTCCGCAAGATCGGGCTTTCCGGGACTGCCCTTTCAAAGTCCTCAGCCAGGCGAAAGCGCTCTGGATCCAAGCCCCACCTGAGCGCAATCGCCACTCCGCAGGGACGATCGGGCACCACCAATAGCGCGGACCGGCGAGCTTGCCTCCTCTCGAGCCAACCAGCAACGCTCCCGACCGGCACGTCGACGTCGGCTTGGGTCACGATCGTGACCAGCCGCAGGCTCGCAGAGCGCTTCAGGAGAGCTCCGGCGCCACCGTGGAGCGGCAGGATCCAGTTCGCCCCAACTCCCTTGCCGATCCTATTCCGGCTGCTCAAGGCCAGCATCAGAGAGCGGATATGGTCCCGGGAGACCTCGGGGGTGGGCCTCAGGGGTAGGCTCCCGTCCGACCGACTCTCCGGAGATCGGCGGGACCGGCAACCAACTCGCGGAACCAGCCCGAGTCGATCACGCTCGCGCTCTGCAGAGGTGGCGGGTAACAAGCCCATTGGAATGGTCCAGGATGAAGACCCGCCGCCGAAGGAATCGTTTCTTCACCACGCGATGACGTTATTCCCTGGACTGCCGCAGTCGGAATAGGCATGGCGACAACAGCCGGGACATCAGTCCCGGATTGGCAGGCCGTTCCAGGACCACAGCTTCAGGGCCTAGGGCGCCTCTCCCATTTTGAAAAAGGTAGCAGCCACCTAGACTGCGGCAATGGCGACACAAACACCGACGATGCCTGCCATAACCTCAGATTCCGCGCCGCCAGCCATGAAGCAGACTCTGCAGCAAGCCGCCAACCCTGTTAGTCGCCTGGCTGGCGTAGACGGGCTTCGAGCGGCAGCCGCATTGTGGGTCGTGCTTTTCCATATCAGGGTGTTCAGCGGCGCGCGACTTCCCTTCCAGCCACTCGACTTTTTTGTCCGCAGCGGATCCACGGGGGTCAGCCTCTTTCTGGTGATTAGCGGGTTTTGCCTTTATTTGCCCTTTGCAGCCGGAAAACAGAGTCGCTTCAAGACTGGCAGCTTTTTCGTTCGGCGAGCCCGCAGGCTCTTGCCTGCCTACTACTGCTCACTCGTATTGGCCGTCGGCCTCAATGTGCTCGGAGGAGGCAACCTCGGTTTCGGCAGTATGTCTGTGAGCGATGTCGCGTGGCAAATCGCGACCCACCTCGCTCTGATCCACACGCTGTTCCCGAGCACCTTCTATGCGTTGAACGGGGCCTACTGGTCTTTGGGCCTCGAATGGCAACTCTACCTCGCACTGCCCCTTCTTATATTCGGCATTCGGCGATTCGGGCTGTGGGCGACGTTAGCCGCCGCCGTGCTAGTGAATGTCGTCTACAGGGTCGCGCTGGCGGTGGCGGCGGCCCATGGCTGGGTGCCCGCCGGCAACCTCCAGACACTTGTGCTTCCCAATCTCCTGCCGGGCCGCTGGGCCGAGTTCGTATTCGGTATGGTGACCGCGGAGCTCTATGCTGGCGGCACACTCGAGCGCTTGCCCCGGTTCGTGAGATACGCGTGGGTGCCGATGGCGGTGATTGCGGTAGCCGCAGTCGGGCTACCGCTGAGCCACATCGCCTTCGGAGCCGTTTTTGCGCTTCTGCTCGTCGCGGTCCTTGGCGAGCATGGCCTGGTGAGTCGGATATTCGCTTGGCGACCATTGGTTACGCTGGGGATAATGTCCTACAGCCTGTACCTAGTGCATCAACCCGTCGTCCAAGCCCTGGCCTTCGTCTTGCGCCACGATTTTGGTCTTTCGCCCACGCTATCCTTTGCGGCCTTGATCGTGCTCCTGCCTGTGATATTGGCGGTGGCCTGGGTGCTGTTCGTGCTGGTCGAACGTTACACGCTCACCTCGCGTCCGGTTGAGATCTCTGGACGCGCTGCCGCCATCCTTTTCCCGAGGCTGCGACGGCCCGCCGCGGGGCCGCCACCAGCCCCGCTTCAGCTTCCGGTGGCATGGCTGAAGCCTCCAAACCCATAGCGACTTGCAACGACACCCGCGCCGCCGGTCGCCTTGGGATCGAGTTCAAACTTCAGGCTGGCTCAGCGAACGGCGAACCGGAGCGCAATGACCCCTTTCCGGCGCCCATCTGGGCGGCATGGCCGGCTCCGGCAAGTCGACCATGGCGATCTTCGTGCCGCGCATTACCGGTGCGTTTGCGGGATTCGAGCCCGACTTGGCTAGGACAATTGACCCACTCGGCCAGGTAATTCCCCATTACCTAGCGAGCTTGTACAGGCCAACATCAGCACGTGGCGCTTGAAATCGGCGACGCCCAACCTGCCCAGGCGCCTGCCACCGAGCGCCGCCTCGGGCAGGTCCTCGTTTCCGAAGGTCTGATCAGCGAGGATCAACTCGCGCATGCGCTCGCCACCCAAAGGACCACTTTTGCACTGCTGGGCGCGGTGCTCGTCAACCAGGGCGCCCTGCGCGAAGACATCCTGACCCATGTGCTCAGCAGCCACCTCGACGCCCCAATCGCCGATCTGAAGCACGGCGACGTCGACGTCGACGTGGCACGTATGGTGCCCGAAGAGTTCGCCCGCCGGCACCTGGTCCTTCCTCTAGGTCATCAGAACGGCTGCATCGCGGTCGCCATGAGCGACCCGAGCAACCTCCCGCTCCTAAACGACATCCGGCTCATCACCGGATTCGTAGTCGTCCCTTATGTCGCCAGCCCCTCGGACATCCTGGCCAACCTCAGTCGCATCCATAGCATGCGGCCACGCCTGCAGGAAGCCGCACGTTCGCTGGAGGAGTCGCGGCCGCAACTGGGTTTCGATCGCGTGACGTCGCTCGAGCTTGCGAGCATCACCTCCAACTCGCCGGCAGTCGAGATCGTGAACCTGCTCATCACCCAGGGCCTGCGCGATCGGGCGTCTGACATACACATCGAGCCGCAGAAGGATTACTTGCGGGTCCGGTTCCGAATCGACGGCGTGCTGCAAGACATGGCCCATTTGCCGAGCGCGACTGGAGCAGCGCTCTCGTCGAGGGTCAAGATCATGGCCGGGATGAACATCGTGGAACGAAGGCGAGCCCAGGACGGCCAGATCAGCGTCAACGTGGACGGTCGGGAGCTGGATGTCAGGGTGGCGACCATCGAGACAATCTGGGGCGAAAAGCTGGTGATGCGGCTCCTCGACCGCAGCCGCTCGTTGATCACCCTTCCCCAACTCGGATTCTCGCCGAGTGCTTACGCCGAGTATCACCGAAGGCTGCACTCGCCCTACGGAATGATGATCGTATCGGGCCCCACCGGAAGCGGCAAGACAACAACGCTATACGCGTCGATCAACGAGCTCGATCAACAGGTTCGCAACATCATGACGATCGAAGACCCCGTTGAGTACATGTTCGACAACATCAACCAGAGCCAGATCAACAAGCTGGCTGACATCAGCTTCGCGAACGGCCTTCGGGCGATCCTTCGCCAGGACCCCGACATCATCCTCGTCGGCGAGATCCGCGACCGCGAGACTGCTGAGATCGCGGTCCAGTCGGCATTGACTGGTCACATGGTGCTGTCGTCGCTCCATGCGACCGACGCGGTGGGCGCGTTGCTGCGGTTTACGGACATGGGCATCGAGGGCTTCCTGATCGCATCCTCGGTGATCGCGATCGTGGCTCAACGCTTGGTCCGAAAGACCTGTGACGGCTGCAGAGTGCCGTGTGAGCCGAATGCGGAAGAATTCCAGTTTGCAGCTTCTCTCGGCATGCCGGCGCCAAAGATGCTTTACCACGGCCAGGGTTGCAGCCGCTGCAATATGACCGGCTACTACGACCGGATCGGGGTCTTCGAGGTCCTGACCATGAGCGATGACATCAAACGCCTGGTCATTGCCAAAGCAAGCCACCGGGAGCTCCTTGACGCTGCGGTCAAAGGCGGGATGGTACCGCTGCGGGTCGATGCTTGGAACAACGTCAGCGCGGGCGTCACCACCGTGTCGGAAGTCTTGCGCAGCGTCTACATCCTCTAACGGAGGTCCGAAGTCATAGGCAAGTTCGTATATCGCGCCCATTCACCGCGAGGCACCCTCGAAGAGCGGGTTACCGAGGGCAGCACGGCCGCCACCGTCCATCGCGATCTGCTGGATCGGGGCTACCGTGTGGTGTCCGTGCGTCCCGCGAGAAACGGCTGGCGCTGGGTCTACCGCGAGTTCCCCACCTTCTTTCACGTACGTACTGGCGATCTCGTCCTCTTCTCGCGGCAGCTTTCGACCTTCATCAGGGTCGGAGTGCCGATCACAGACGCCATCAAGCTGCTGCAAAGTGCCTCCGGCTCGGGAGCATTTCGCGCAGCGCTCGAAGACATTGGCGAGGACCTCGACGCCGGAGAGGCCTTCTCGACCTCCATCCAGCATCACCCAAGCGTCTTCAACCAGCTGTACGTCGACATGGTCCGGGCGGCTGAATACAGCGGCACGCTCGACAAGGTGTTGGCCCAGGTCGCCACGTACCTCCAGAAGCAGGACGCGGCCATCAAGAAGCTGCGGAGCGCGATGATCTACCCCGCGATCATCCTCCTGCTGGCGCTGGCCGTCTGCACGATTCTCATCGTCTTTGTGCTGCCGAACTTTGTGGCGCTCTTCACCGAGTTCCACGCTCAGCTCCCCCTCCCGACCCGCATACTCTTGTCGCTCGGGGTCTTCGCCGAGGCGTGGCGGATCCAGATCGTGCTCGGCCTCTTCTTCGTCATCGTCGCCGTCCTGGTGTTCGTGTCTAGCCGACCGGGACGCGTTTTCTGGGACTACGCCCTCCTTCGCCTGCCGGTGCTCGGGGGCATCGTCACGTACGGAATCATCGAGCGCTTCACCCGAACGCTGTCCACAATGCTCAGAGCAGGCATCCCGATCAGCCAGACATTCGACGTCGCCATTGCGGCGGCGGGCAACATCAAGTACCGGCGGGGCCTCGAGTCCGTCAAGCAGCGAATGGTGACCGGTGACGGCTTCTCGGTGCCGCTGGAAGCAACCGGGTTGTTCGCTCCGATGATGATCCGCATGATCCGCGTCGGCGAGGAGACGGGAACGCTCGACTCCGGCCTCGAGCAGATCGCCGATTTTCTGAGCGAGGAGATGGACTACAAGGTTCGGAACATGATCGCCCTCATGGAGCCGACCCTCGTGATTGCGGTCGGCGGTGTGGTGGGTTTCGTTGCGATATCCGTAATCCTCCCGATGTACGGCCTGCTCAAGGCCATCCACTAATGCGACGGCTGCTCGAGTGGTGGCCACGCGACCGGCGCCAGGCGCAGGCGGGCACGACCCTGATCGAGCTTCTGGTCAGCGTCGTGATCATGGGAATCGCGCTGGTGCTGATCGTGGGAACGTTCAGCACTGGGCTTCTCGACGCCACGCTGGCCAAGCGCAACACAGCGGTTGTGGCGGTCGTCCAGTACGAGCTTGACCGGATCAGCGGCGGGGCATACATAGCCTCAGCCCACTCGTATTCAGACTGCTTTGCGACTGAGGACGCCAGCAGTCCGCCCACGACGCTGGCGAGCTTTGGTGGCGGATGCCCGAGCACCTCATACACGCTGCGAGTCGATGCTGCGGTGGCAGCCGGGCCCAGACCCAAGACCCAGATCTGGTCCATCACCGTCAGCTCCTGGCCGAGTGATGCGCAGATGGGCAACGCGGTCCAGATCATCAAGGTCAACCGGTGAGGGCTCAGCTTCGGCGTTACGCCAAGAGCCAGGGCGGCTTTACGCTCGTGGAACTGCTGGTCGCCTCCTTGATCGGCGTCATCGTCATGACCGGGCTCACCTCGGTGGTCTTTACATCGTGGCAAGCCACAAGGACCGCCAGCAGCCGGATCGAGACCAGCGCGCAGATCCGGAACTTCGAGTTCTATGCCTATGACGATTTCGCGCTGAGCAATCTGCCAGACCCCACTGGCTGCGCGGGGACGGTCGCCAGGCCGTGCACGACGCAGCCGATCGTCCTTCAGGGGGTGCAGGCCACCAACTCCATCACCCCCGCCATCTCTCCCTTCGACGTGGCCTACACATGGGACGGAGCCAGCCTCCTGGAGCGGCGGGGGGGG